>Ga0114993_10004510_pt1 | contig 13817 bp, 19 predicted proteins | sample ArcticOcean_MG_C_FD_87042 | JGI IMG/M metagenome (GOLD analysis project Ga0114993, IMG submission 87042) | Marine microbial communities from western Arctic Ocean - ArcticOcean_MG_CB2_150 | ecosystem: Environmental > Aquatic > Marine > Oceanic | place: Arctic Ocean: Canada Basin | collected...
TACTGCGGAAGAGATGAATGAGGTTAACATGAAGCGCGATGTCTTTCACGGTGAGTGGAACTATATCATCAAGCCTAGCAGGCACAAATAGATGATACCTTTATTTATTTACGCCGCCTAAGTGCTCGCCCCCACACCACTGCCCGTCTCGCCGCCCAATTGCACATAGGGAAAGAGCCCAAAGGTCTGGTCCTCATTGGTAAACCAATTTCGCACCTTCTTGGGCAATTCATTGTGCTCGGCATAGATGGTCAATTGCCCCAGTGGATAGACCAGCGCCGTCCACAACTTCTGCGGCAGTTCCAGCGCTATATTGTGTTTTGTTTCGTATACCGCGCTGGTATCCTGCCAAGCAACTTGCTGTGCTCCAGCCGGCAAGACCAGACAAACCAGCACCATTAAGAAAGCATTGCGCAACACGTTTTGACCTCAAAAAAAGGAGTGTAAATTTGTGCAGTTCTACAAAGCATTTTTTTAAGATAAACGTTTGAAGTAACCAAAGCAAAACCCCAATCCCCTCAATCCTCTTCTCCCTGCTCTGCAAGCCCGGCGGCCCCGTCGCCGTATAGCACATTGTGTTTTGGGTAGGCCGGACTAATGCCCTCCTGGGTGAGATGGTCCAGCAGACTCTTGGTAATGGTATGGCGCGCCCGCGCCGGTGAGACTTGGCGGGGAATGATATGGTAGCGCACCTGATATTCCGTGCCCAGCGCCGATACTCCATTGACCCGTACTTTGGCCCGCGGCTCGGCCAGCGGCCCCTCGTTTTCGACTCCGACCACTGCCTGTAACGCCCTCTGCGCTACCGCCATAACGCGTTCGCTCACGAGCAAACATAAAGCCCATACCAGCAGTTTTTTCATCGACTCAACAGGTGAAATTTTTGAACTTAATGCGGAAAAATAACGAGTACAACACCGGCACCAAACCCAACGTCAATACGGTGGCGAAGAACAATCCAAAAATAATGGCAACTGCCATGGGCTGGAACATAGGTCCACCGCCATACCACAACGGCAGCATGCCACCAATAGTGGTACAAGTAGTCAGCACGATCGGCCGCAGGCGCCGCTGCGCCGCCTCGATCACACCGCGGGCCGAGTCCAGGCCGTTATCTTCGATCTCGATCTTGATGCGGTCGAGCAGCACGATCGCGTTATTAATGACAATGCCCGACAGCGAGATGATGCCTAAGAAAGTCATAAAACCCATGATCGATTGCGCCACCAATAAACCAATGACCACGCCAATCATACCCAGCGGTATAGTTAATAAAATGATCAGCGGCCGACGCACCGAATTAAACTGCCCCACCAGCAACATGACGATGAGCAGCACGCCAATAGGCACTTTTACCCCCACCGACGCATTGGCCTCGACCGAAGCCTCCCACTCGCCGCCAAACTCCCAATTGTACCCCACCGGCCAGCTGCCCTCCTCCGCCTCCAACCACACTTTGAGCGGGTTGAAGATATCCAGAAAACCCACCTCCGACTCCAGCGCCGCCGAAACCGTCACCGTCTTCAAACGGTCGCGCCGCAAAATCTTGGAGGGCTCCCACACCACACCGATGTCGGCTACCCAGCTTTGCCTTTACCTGGTCGACAATGGCAAAAACCTCGTCGGCATCTTCACCCGAAATGCGCACCTCAATGGGATCCTTTACCGGTGGACCGTTGATCAAACTGCGCACAGTGGGTTTGACGTCCGGGTAATTTTCCAAAACAAAACGCTCCAGCTTGGGCACCTGCTCGAGCACCGCAGCATAGGAGGTCGTATTGAGCAGTAGCATAGCGTATTCGGGACTAGCCATGCGCGGCGAGTAAGTCAGGGCGAAACGCGGCGGTCCCTGACCAATAAAACTGGCCCAATTAAGCACGCCCTCCGCCCGCTCTTCATTGGTCGCTAACTCCTCGGCAATAAAAGTTTCCTCCGACGCTTTAACCTTGACCTTCATGAACGCCACACATAGCGCTGGAATCATGGTCAGCGACAAGAGCCACGAACATATTAAAGTGATGGTCACTACTTTAAAAAGCGGTGCCGTGTACTCCCCCGTGCTCGACTCCGCCAAAAAGATGGGCAGGAAGGCGGCCGAAGTCGTCAGCGACGAGGTCAGCAAAGGCACGCGCAATTCCTGTGCCGCCTCCACCGCCGCCTCCACTTTCTTCTTGCCGGCAGCTATGCCCACCATGATCGACTCGGACATGACGATGGGGTAACGCCCCTGCAGCCGCGTAATAGTCTCCTCCACCTTCTGGCCCAGGGTGATGATATTGCCCCCCTGGCGCAGCGAAATGCCCAACGCCAGCGCCCGCAGCGCCGACGAGCGCACCTTGTGCCCGGCCGGGTCGACGTAACCGCTTCGACTCGGGCGATGTCCTCCAGATAAACCAGCTGGCGACTGCCCGGGATATTGAGGATAGTCTGGGCCAGTTCTCCCACCGATTCAAAATTGCCCGAAGGCTCCAAAACAATGCGCTCGTCACCGGTATTGATGTCACCGCCGGGCAGCACAATATTGCGCGTCTCCAGCGCACTCTTCAACTGCATGGCAGAAATGCCCATCTCGGCCAAACGCGCATTATTGTACTCGACGAAGATGCGCTCCTCTTGGGCGCCCTGGATCTCTACCTTGGCCACCTCGGCAATTTTGAGCAGCTCGTTGCGCACCTGATCGGCTACTTCTTTGAGCTCGACATAGGTGTAGTCTGCATCGCCGGTAATAGTGATGACCGTACCGAATACGTCGCCAAACTCGTCGTTGACAAAGGGACCGATGACGCCTGCGGGCAATTCGCGGCTGGCGCGTTCGACCTTGCGGCGCAAATCGTCCCAGATCGGCCGCATGACCTGTTCCTTCTCCTGGATATTGGCAAAGACCAGCGATACGCCGCCGCGCGACGTACTGTTGATAAAGTCGATCTGCGGCATTTCCTGGATGGTCTTCTCTAGCTTGTCGGTCACCAATTGCTCAACGCGCTCTGGACTGGCTCCAGGAAAGAACGTCATCACCTGAGCCGTGCGAATGATAAAACCCGGGTCCTCCGAGCGCGACATGCCTTTATAGGCCTGCATTCCGGCAAAGAGCACGACCAGCAGCGTCACCAAAGTGACGCGATTCTTGTCTATCGCCGCTCGCGTTATATCCATCTTACCCGTCTCCCAGCAAGCGAACCTTCTGCCCATCGACAATGCGCGTCACCCCGCGGACCACCACTTCTTCGCCGTCCTCCAAGCCGCTAACGATTTCCAAACCGGCCGCCGTAATATCATCACCTACCTGCACCACCCGCCGCCGCACTACGCCAAAACCATCACCCTGCGTCTCGACCACATAGACAAAGTGGCCGTCGCGGTCGGCGCCAACGGCCACCGACGGCGCAAAGAGCACCGGCCGCCCACTGCCTCCAAAACTAAAGCTCACATTGGCCGCCATGCCCGGTCGACACGCCGGGTCTGGCTTCTCGATCAGCACCGTCACCGGAAACGTCGTCGCCCCGCTAGTGGCAGCCACACCCACCTCGGTGACGCGGGCAGAAAAATGCCGGTCGGCAAGGGCGTCAAACGCCGCTACGACCTCGTCACCTGCGCCAATCTGCGCGATCAGCGCCTCCGGCACGGCCACGCCCACTTCGAGCTGCGCGCCCGAATTGAGCAGTACCACTGGCTGGCCCGGCGAGACGTTCTCGTTGACTTCCGGCGGCACAGCAGCCACCGCCCCGGCCACCGGCGCCCGCAATTGGGTATAACTCAATTACTCAATAACTCAATTTAGATTGCGCCAATTCAAGATTCTTCTTGGCCGAGGTAACAGTGGCGCGCGCCGACACCGCGGTGGCACGCGCCGCGTCTAGAGCGCTGGCCGCGGCGTTGTCGTTCTGCCACAGATCCTGTACGCGCTTGTAATTGGCCTCAGCATTGAGTGCCTGAGCTTCCGTGCTGACTTGCTGCGCCCGGGCGCTTTCGACCTGGAGTTTAAAATCCTGGGGATCCAACTGCGCCAATAAAGCCCCCGCCTCTACTTTGTCGCCCACTGCCACGTAGATCTTTTCTATAGTGCCCTGCACCTTAAAACTCAACTTCGATTCGAGCGCCGCCCGCGCCGTGCCCGAAAAAGTGCGCACCCGCTCACCACCACTGGCATATATTTTCTGGGTCTTTACCGGTCGAATTACCGGCTCGGGCGGCGGGGCGTCATCGCCACAGGCCATAAGAATGCCGGCCAGCGCCGCCCACACCGGATAATAACGCCTCGTTTTGTTCATAGGATGCCTCCAGGGTAAACGTTTGCTCTATAGTTTTATTTAGCTGTTTCTTGGAAATGCGCTTCTAAGCGCGCAAACCACTGCACCCGTGCCTCCTCGGGCGCAAAGAAGTAAAATTTGCCGATAGCGCGCTCCACGTCCATCAAATCGAGAAGAAAATCGTAGACCGCATTGGCCGCGCCTTCTTCTGAGACGATGGCCGCATTCTGCGCGTCCAACAAATCTAGAATCGATATTACGCCGCGCTCGTAGGAATCCTTGACCAGGCGCAGATTGCGGTGCGCCGCCAAAGCCGCCGCCTCGCTCAAACGGATACCGGCGTAGGAAGCACCGGCCAGATGCAGCCCCGAGCGGATGCGCTGCTCGAGGCGTTCGGCCAAGACCTGGCGCTCTATCTTTAAGCGCTCTACCTCCTCCTGCCCCTGGTTAACCGTGGCGAATTTGGCACCGCCGCTGTAGAGAGGAAAATTAAAATTAAGCCCCACCGTCCAATTGGCTGCATCTATAGCGATAGGCGCGGCCGCGCCGTCTTCGTAAAACCTATTGGTAGCACTGCCCTGCAGCGCCACGGTGGGTGATCAGCGCTTCGTCCAACAGACTGATCTCGGCCGTCTCGAAATCCTCTTCAAGCGGGCGGTGCAATATGCGATTGAGCGCCATCTCCGCCAGGTTGCGTTGGGCGTTGGCATCTATGACGTTGCGCCGCGCTGTGGCAATCTGGCTCTCCCAGCGAAACACCTCGGCCGGGCCGGTCACACCAATAGTCTGACGCACCCGCGCCATTTCCAAATTCTCTCGCGTCAGATCCAAATTCAGTCGCTGCACCCGCTCAAACGTCTTGGCCCGCAGCACATTGATATAGGTCTTGGCCCCCTCCTGGACAATGTCTAGACGCAATTGCGCCCGCGCCGTGCGCACATCCTGCGCCCCAGCCTCTACTGGCGGGCGCTGGCCAACAGGTCCAGATTGACCTCTATCGCCTCCCGTGCGGCAGCGGTCAAGGTCAGATGCCGATCCACTTTCTTGACCGTTTGATGCAGCAATTTTGCTTCGGTAAGTATCGCCCAACTCGGATAGGTATCTATAGCTCGAGCCGTAGCCATATTTATAGCAACGCGCTTCTGGCGGGTAAAAACAACGGGCAAAGTAGCGGGATCTTCCCCCAATAGAGTCTGCTGCACATTGAGGGCAATGCGCCGCGCCAAGCGCAGAAAGTCCGTCTGCGGATGCAAACCCACCAGCAAACCGGCCTCCACCTGCTGCGTGCCCACCGCCGAAAAACTCGGCAAGCGCCGTTCAATTAACCCCTGCACCAAAACGTCGAATTCGGCCGGCGGCAAACGCAGTGGGAATGCGACAAAGACCGCATCCACGTCCTCTGGCATAGCTGCGAGAACCGCTGCTGCGCTGGCATCCACCGGCACGGCCACACCTTCGAGCCCTAGCTCTTTACCGACTTTCAGATAAGCCTCTACCAGTTGCGGCATGGCTTCGCCAATAGCCCGGTTAAAAAGCACGGCGGCCTTCTCAAAGGGGGCAATATCCAGACAGGTCTGCAAATCGCTGCGCACATCCGTAGCGAAGGAAATATAGCTGAGATTTTTGACGCCGCTGGCGTCCCCTTGCAAAGGCACACCCTGTGCCTGCGGCTGGAATATAACTGCGGCAATCACCGGTTTGGGTAGCGGCCCTCGCCGCGCCACATCGTGGGCCACAATAGCACCGGCGGCGATGAGCAAATCCACCTCATCGTCCTGCAACAATTCGTCCAACGCCGCTTTGCCCCCCGCCACCGAGCCATCTGCCATGATCATCTTATCTGCTGGAAAACGCACATCGAATTTGGCCTGCGTGAGTTCGCGGATATGCGGCAATAGACTGTCGCGTAAAGTTTCCTTGCTAGGCTGACGCGGTCCGTCGATAGCGATGCCGATGCGCACTACCGGCAGTTCCGCCGCTACCGTCCCTCCTAGGGCCATGAGCAGTAGACCGATCAAGCTATACTTCATTATATATTCTCCGCATTAACCTATTTCCTCTGCCTTAACTAGGCGGCGCCAGCTCAATAATATTGCCCGCCACTTCTACCGCAGCCCCACCAACAATCCACATGCCCCAAAACACACCAAGCACGACGACCGTCCTCTTAAAGGGCACATCGGCCAGCACATGCAAGCCAATAGACACCACCCAAACCTGCCACAAATCAAAAAAGTTGACCCCAATCAACACCTTGCCCCAAAAGGTCGCAGCCATTCCATCCGTCACCAAAATTCCCAAGCCAGTGTACACCGATGCTTTACCCAGCACTAAAATCAATCCTGTGCGCACAATCGCCTCGGGCACCATCACTAGAGAAGCGTACGCCTTGACAATCAACGCCTGCCGCAACGACATGTCCCCATTAAACAGGAAACGGGCAAAGATTAACAAGACCAACCCCACCAGCGCCAAAAAGAAAAACTGGCCCACCAATGGCATGGTCACCCAGCCGTGCGCCCGATAGATCTCCATGTACTGCACAAATTGCTGCCGCTGCAGCTCCGACATATCCTGCAGTTGTTGCCGCACCGCCGGCGTCTCCACATCGGCCACCACCGACAAGGTGAGGTAATTGCCCCCCATCATCACCAGACAAACCACCAGCACTGGAATACACCAATCGCGCCACCCTTCCCGATTGAGCACCGCGGCAAAACTACTAACCGGCGTCATCAACACTCCCCACAACCTCTCCCGCAGCTCTATTTCAGCGTAGGGCTGACTCAATGTAGATCCTTCTAACGAGCTGCCTTGCATAATACCTCTCTGAAAAATGGGGGACAAATTCGACCTGTAAAGCCCTCAATATACTCAATTTTCCTCCCATCTCACAAGCTCGGTTTGGCATTCCTCACCCGCGTAATTAAATTGTAACTTTCAACTTTCCCCACGGACCAATCCATGCTTTTCCACCAGGACCTTCTACTAACAATCACCGCTATCTCACCTCCATGTAAAACAGGATACTCCCCATGCCCTATGTAGTCGGTCACCGCGGCGCCGCCGGCGTCCTTCCCGAAAACACACTCAAAGGTTTCCAACACGCTATCACCCTGGGCGTCGCCTACGTCGAATGCGACGTCCACCACACCTTTGACCGCAAACTCGTCGTCATCCACGACGAAACCGTCGACCGCACCACCAACGGCATCGGCGCCGTCCGCACCCTCGAATTCTCCACTATCCGCCGCCTCGATGCCGGCCACGGCCTGCAAATCCCCACCCTCGACGAAATCCTCGAAACCACCAAAAACAAAGTGACTCTCCTCTGCGAGCTCAAAGGCGAAGGCACTGAAGAAGCCGCCGCCACCACCGTCACCGCCCACGATATGCTACAGGAAGTCATCTTCACCTGCTTCGACATGGAGCGCCTCGCCCGTCTGCGCCGTCTGGGCGACCACTACCGCCTAGGCGTCAACCTGCGCAGTGCCGACGCCGAAACGCTCGCCCAAACCCGCGATCTGGGCGCCTGCACAGCTGGCGTCTATTACAAAAACCTCTCTCTCCACGGCGTCGAACTCTTCCAAAATGCCGGCCTCGACATCCGCGGCTGGAATCCCGACACCCTGCGCCAGCAAAAAGCCATCATCGCCCTGGGCGTCGACGGCGTCAGCACCAACCGGCCCGATATCCTGCTCGACTACCTCAACAACGCCAGGGAGGACTGAGATAACCACGCCAGCCCCCCACCGCAAAGTCAACCTCGCCCTTAGCGGCCGCATCTACGCGCTCGCCCTGCCCGTCGCCCTATCGCACCAGCTCGATAATCTGGTCGGCATCGCCGACGTCTACATGGTCTCCCATCTCGGCCCCGAAGCCATATCGGCCGTGGGCACAGCGCGTGCCCTAGCCATGGTCATCACCATCGCCATGCTGGTGGTCACTACCGGTACTTTTGCCCTGGTCGCCCAGGCCACCGGCGGCGGCGATCCCCGCAGTGCCAGCGCCGCTGTTAAACAATCATTCACCCTGATCACCGTCCTGGGCGTTGGCCTCAGCCTCTTTGGCATCGCCACTGCCCGCATTGGCCTAGAAGCCCTCAGTCTCAGTCCGCAAGTCGTCGACCTGGGCGTCCCCTTCTTACAAGTCTACTGCCTGAGCATGCTCTTTTCGCCGCTGAGTTTTACCGTCACCACCGCGCTGCACGGCGCCGGCGACACGCGCACGCCCCTACTGCTCAATATCGGCGTCAGCCTGATCAAAATCGTCACCAGCTACTTGCTCATCTACGGCCATTGGGGTTTGCCTGCTCTGGGTATCAGCGGCGCCGCCTGGAGCATGGTCATCAGCCGCTTATGCGCCGCCGCCGCCGGCCTGGCCATCCTCTACAGCGGCCGCTTTGCCGTCAAGCTGCTGCCCGATACTTCCTACCGTCCCGATTTCGACCTGGCACGCCGCATCGTGCGCATCGGTTTCCCCTCGGCTCTGCAAGGTCTCTTCCGCAATAGCTCGGGCGTGGTCTTCATCAAATTGGTTGCTCTCACCACCGCCTCCACCACGGCCGTAGCCGCCTTCTCCATCGGCAACCAGATGGAACGTATCCTGCGCCATACTTCCCTGGCCTTTGGCACCGCCTCCACCACCTTGACCGGCCAGAGTCTAGGTGCCGGACAGACCGAACACGCCGAGCAAAGCGGCTGGACCACGTCCCTGGTCGGCGTCGCCACCCTGGTGGTTTTGGGCCTACCCATCATCTTTTTTGCCGGTCCCATTATGGAGGCTTTCACCGACGACCCCCACATCATCCGCATCGGCGCCGCCTACCTAATCGCCGTTGCCCTGGCCGAGCCTTTCATGTGCCTGGCCGTGGCCTCCGGCGGTAGCCTGCGCGGTGCCGGTGACACGCGGCCGGGGTTTTATTATACCGCCATTTCCCAGTGGCTCGTGCGGCTGCCGGTAGGTTATCTACTGGCCTTTACCCTGGGTTTCGACACCAACGGTTTATGGGCTTCGGTGATAATCTTCTGTGTCGTGCAAGGATTTCTGACTATGAGGAAATTCGCCAAAGGGGAATGGAAAACCCGCAAAATCTGAGCGCACAAATTTCTTTCTTGTAACTGTTCATCGTATACCACAGCTTTATTACTGAATAAGCCATTCGGAAGATACTGGATTCGGCAAAATTTCTTCCGAGGCGGCACTTCAATGTCGCCCCTGATTGTAAAATTCTAATGGAGGGCATGAATTGTGCTGAAAATATCATGTGTAGCAGCCATTTTAGAAAATTCAAATGATAAAGTCTTGCTCCAATTGCGCGACGACAAATCCAGCCTAAGTTTCGCATCTCATTGGACCTTGCCAGGAGGCAAAGTAGAAGAGCGAGAGACGCCAGATGAAGCAATTTGTCGAGAACTAATCCTGGATAGGGATCTCACTCATTCTACTGGTATCACTGACCGGCTGTGGTGATCCCATCGAGCAAGATATTGCCCGTTTAATTGAGGGCGGGGAAGCGGCCGAAGAAGCCAAGATGGAGCTCAACTTGGCCAAAACCTCGGCGGTTATCCCCCTAATCGAGGCCTTTCAGAATAGAGCTCACCCTGCCCGCGCCCGTGCTGACCTAGCCCAGGAGCTCTATCGACTCTATCTCCGCGAGGCGGACAAACGGATTCTGGAAACCCTTATCGCCGGCCTCGAAGATCCGGATGCCCCGGTGCGCGCCATTGTGGCCCGGACCTTGGGAGATCTGCGCAAAGGAGAAGCGGCAAGCCCCCTAATCGCCCTACTTGGCCGCGAGCCGGATGCAGTGGTGCGCCAAGAAATCCTGGTCGCCCTGGAATCTACGGGCATGGAAAGGGTAGAATCGGGGGCGGACGATGTGCCCGGCTCGGAGATCAAGACCGGTGGAATAACCGCCGCAGAACATGCCCACTTTACCGACCTGCTAGTGGACATGGCGCGGTCGGACTGGCCCGATAGCCTCCATCTGAAAACCTGGGAATGGTTGGAAATCCTGGCCGAAGAGAAGGCTATTGAGGCGCAAAAACAGATACTCCAAGCAAATCTACAAGAAGCAGAAGCATTGCTGCTAGCCGCCAGAGATCTGGTGCCCGATAGTAAAAATATCCATCAGAAATTGGGCCGTTTCTATTACGATAATGGCGATCCAGAGAAAGGGTTAAAAATTCTGACTGAAGTAGGACTGGCGACCCGTGCCGGCAGACTGGCGACTCGCCCGCAGATCGATGGCGTGTTGGAAGAGCCGGCCTGGCAGAATATTGTGCCCCTGACGAACTTCTACCAGGCCATCTGGAAGATGCGAGCCTATCCCATTGAGGGGAAGGCCGAAGTCTATTTAGGTTACCTGGGCAATAGTCTCTATGTCGGAGTCAAGGGATACGAGCCCTCCACGGCGAACCTCGCCGCCGCGAGCACTCAACGCGACGATGGAATGATTTCCCGCGACGACTGTATCGAGATCTTCATGGATACCAACCATGATTACAGAACTTATTTCCAGATGATCGTCAATAGTCTCGGGGCTATTAATGACAAGTACAGAAAAGAAAACGGCAGCTGGGAGTGGGATTGGAACGGGGGCTTCAACCTCGTTACCAAAGTGGAGGACACCTTTTGGACGATAGAAATCGAGATCCCGGCAGACCAACTACATCAGAGCAAAATTCAGTCGGGCGATATATGGGGATTTAATATAGCCCGGGTGCGCATTGCCAATGCCTCCGAATACGGCCAGTGGACGCCTACCTATGGAGATGCCCACCGCCCGGATCGGTTTGGCTTTCTGATATTTGATTGATCAAATGGGCAATACAGTCGACAAAAAATTAAAGGAGATAAACATGGCCACTAAAGCCACATTCAAATCCGCTTCGCCCTACCTTGAAGATGCCATGAACCTGCCGGTTGAGAATATAGATGAGGCCATCCCCTTCTATGAAACAGTCATGGGCTTTCAGGTGACATCACGTCAGGATTCACCCTATAAGTCCGCCGTCATCGCCAGAGACGATATCCAGATGGGCCTGGCAGAAAATGGCGGTGACCCGACCCAAGAAGGTTGCTTTTTTGAAGTAGATGATGTCGAAGCTGCCTTCAATGAATTGAAGGCCAATGGTCTAGAAACAGATGATCCCAATTATCGGGTTGATCAGCACGGCGATACCTCCTTCCGCGTGTTCTTCGTGGTAGCACCGGACGGGCTGTGCTATTGCCTCGGTCAACGGCAATAGTGAGTGCGTCGAGAGGCTGAAAGCGCGATTCTACTCGTACCACTGCGCCTGCAGCCGAAACAAACGACTGTATTCCCCATCCCCGCGCATCAATTCGTCGTGGCTGCCCTGCTCGATCAAAACCCCATCCTTGAGCACCACAATCCGGTCGGCAATGCGCGCCGACCCGAGCCGATGCGAAATCATCACCGACGCCTTGCCGTGCGTCATCTCGTCAAAACGGCGATAGACCTCGGCCTCGGCCTTGGGATCGAGCGCCGCCGTGGGTTCGTCTAACACAATAAACTCGGCCTCCCGCACCAACGCCCGGGCAGTGGCCAAGCGAGCGCATGATCTGTTCTAGCCGCATAGTAAACTGCTGCACACCTCGCGTCAGCATGCCATACTGGCCAATGCTCAAACGCGCCCCGGCCACCAACCAGGCTAAAATGCCCACTGGGCCCGCTGCATGCGGTCAAAAAACTCGGCGTGCTCAAACTGACTCAGTGCCGCTCGGCTCGCCCGGCCAATCACCATCTCCTCCAAGCGCCAGCCTGTGCGCTCGCGCACCAGCGCCTGGGCATGCGCCCGTATAGCGCCCAACACGGCCTGGCCCATTTGCAGACTTACCAGCGCCACCAGCCACACCAGCGCGCTATTGAAAGCCGGCTCACCCTGACCATAGATAGCATGGACGCCGTCTACCAGCCGCTCGATCAACAGCAACCTTGCGGCCGGCACCAACGCCTGTACGACCGTAGCCCCGACTACGGTAGCCAGGCTAAAGGGCGCAACATTCCACAAGAGCCCGGCAAACCATCTCAGGGTCAGCCAATGCTCTTTTGGATCTTGCCGTTTGCCGTCGGCTTTTTCGTCAGCAGCCAATTGAGTACGTAGAAGTAATAGGAAGAAGGTCTAAGAGAAGGCGAATATGCTTTTCACAATGTCAAGGTACAAAAAAAGAGCCGACCCTAAACAGGTCGGCTCTCTCATGAATTCTAAGATGCGAGAGAAAATTTTTAAAAACTCGGGCGCAGCTACCTGCCCTGCGCCCGGGTGAAGAATCGTTTTACTCGAACACCTTTTTATCAAATTATCAAATATTACTAGTGCGCGTCTCCTCCTCCTGCGGTCGCGCCCGGTCCTCCAAGCGCGCACTCAACGGCAGACAGATACCCAGTCCCAGCACGATGCCATAGAACGTGGTCAGCAAGGCGATCGCCATGCCTGGAGCAATCGCCGCCGGATCGTCCATGTTCTTCAGCATGATGATAAGACCTATGAAGGTGCCGATGCCGCCACAAGTCATCATATAGGCACCGGCCTGCTTCCAGGCCTGCGCCGCCTCCTGCAAATCTGCGACCGTGGCCTCGCCCGAAAATACGACACCGAACATATTGCCCAACCTACTGCCTCCAAAGAGCAACAAACCCAATGTCCCCAAGAGCACGATGATTAAACTGGAAGTATCAATCATTGCAGGCAAATTGGAACCAATGCCCACCATGAGGGCGGCGAATAAATATACAATAAGTCCTATAATACGCATCATTATACGTCTCCTTTCACTTGCTCGGAACAGCAAACATGAGACTGCCATAAATAACGAAGGCATGCAGCACCAGAATGAGCGCAGCCATCACCGCCGAAATCACAATAGAATTATCTTGCTCCATCTGGACGCGTTTTGCCAAGCCCACCTGCAGCGGCAGGCAGATACCAAAGGAACTCACCAAAGCGTACATCGAGGTCAACAAGCAAATGGCCATGCCCGGGCCAATGGCTGCCGGATCATCCATGTTCTTCAGCATGATGATCCAGCCTATGAAGGTGCCCAATAGACCCGTCGTCAAACTGTAGAATCGCGCCTTCTGCCAATCTGTGGCGGCGGCGCGAATTTCCGCTTCAGAAACCGCGCTCGAAAATACCGACTTAAACATGCCCACCAAACTACCGCCCCCAAACCACAACATGCCCAAGGTACCAAAAAAGACGATTATGAATGAAGCCGGATCGAACATAATCGCTAAATTGGATCCTATTCCGACCATGAGAGCCAGCAGGAATAGGAACAATCCGACAATGCGCATGGCAAACCTCCTCTCTAGAAGGAAAAGAACGCACACGGCGTCCTATTTCCCCCTACTATCGTTAATAGAGAAGAGCCCGTCAAACTAAATTTGACAATTCCATCTCGCTCTTCCACTTTGGGTTGTAGCGTTTTTAGGAGATATAAATCATAATACACGACAAAACTAATCTGTTCGGATTTCATAGGGATGAATCAACAACCCTACACAATCCCAGAAGGCTTCTAAGTGCTCTTGTATGTTGAGCA
>Ga0114993_10004524_pt1 | contig 13794 bp, 11 predicted proteins | sample ArcticOcean_MG_C_FD_87042 | JGI IMG/M metagenome (GOLD analysis project Ga0114993, IMG submission 87042) | Marine microbial communities from western Arctic Ocean - ArcticOcean_MG_CB2_150 | ecosystem: Environmental > Aquatic > Marine > Oceanic | place: Arctic Ocean: Canada Basin | collected...
AAGGTACTAACTCACCAGTTCTATTTCCATTTATCGCTTCTAACATAGGTTTGAATGCGGCAGTACTTTGAGCATTGATAACAAATTCACCGTTAGATAGCATAGCGTCAATTGAATCTGAGGTACCAGTTCCAGAACCTTGAACAAATCCACCATCCTTAAACTTAGGTTTCTGTTTCTTAATTGCTCCAATTTGAATTGCACCAGCTGCAACAGCAGCAGCAGCTACAATAGGGGCTAATATTGGTCCAGTAACTGGAATTCCAACAACTGATGTATATGCCTTTATTGCGGCTAATGCTGTACTAATAATAGCAGATGAAATATCTAATGCTTGTTGTTTCTTAAATGCATTAGTTTTTAATTTCTTCTCTTTAGCTAGTTTTTGTTTCTCTAGTTCTTCAGATTTAATATTAAACTCTTCTTGAGATATCTCATCATTTTCTAATGAAGTTTTTAATGCAGCAGATTTTTCATCATAAAGAACACTGTTTTCTTCAACAGCACTAGCAACATTCTTACCAACTAAGTCACTTATCATACTAAGACCATTTGCTAATGCCTCAGCACCAATCAATGCAGCATCAGCGGTATCTATAGTACCTTTTTCTAACTTAGCAAATAAACCATTTTCAGAATTAAATAAAGAATCTGTTAAACCAGCAACTGAACTAGCTAGATTATCAAAGTTACTAGAAATTAAACCAGCTAATATATCAGCAGCTTGACTTGTAAAATCTTTTAAACTAACCAATGCTGCAGCATTAGCTTCTTTATCCACATCTTCTTTAGCCTTAACATATTCCTTATCCTTAATAATTTTCTTAGTGTTTAAATCGTCTGTAATTCCTAACACATCAAAAGCATATTCTTCTTCTAACCTTTTTAATTCAGCAGCATTATCTCCAGCTAATTTTTGTTTCTCAATATAATCAGCCTCCAAGTTACTTAATTGAGCGTCAGCTAATTCTTTCTCTCTTTGGTATCCTAGTTCAATTAATTTTAATTCGTCCTCTTCACCAGATTCCAATATATCAAACTTATTATTTATACCTTGCTCAGTAGTCTCTAATGTTTTATCATTTCTCGCTATTTGCTCATCAATAACTGCCTTAGTTAAGTTTGCTTCAATAACTTGAACTATATTAGCAGCCTCTTTATACTCAATAGATTCCTTACCTAATGTCTTTTCAATGTTTTTAAGACGCTCTTGTTGGTTCTTTTTCTGTATTGCTAACTTTTCTGACTCAGATTCAATGAATATTAATGTTCTTTCTTCTTCTTTATCAATTAAATCATTTAATAAACTAGCTTCGTCTCTCAATAATCCAAGGTTGGATGCTAATTGTTCTGCTCTAATACCAGCAGATTCACTCCTCTTATCAGATAATTCGATTTCAGCCTCAGCTAATGCTTTTAATAACTCTCCATCATTCTTTTTAAGTACTAATTCAGCTTGAATAATAGATACTTGTTCTTCAGCATTTTTAATATTCCTAGTATTCCTTTGTTGTTCAATAGCAAATATCGCATCATTAGCCTTTTTTCTTTCTTGGATTGATTTAGTTTCGTCATCCCTAACCAACTTAAGTTCCTCAATATCAGCAATAGCTTTTTCATTAAGTACTTCAGCAGCTCTTACTTCTTTATTTAATTTATTCTGTCTTTTTTCTAATAGTTGGAATAACTTGGCTTGCTTTAAACCTTCATCAATTGAATCACCAATAGCTTCAGTAACAGCCATAAAACCTTTTACTATCTGTCCAGCTGGTGATGCTTCAGCTAATTTCATTAAGCCTTTTCCAGCAGACTCTAAAGCACCAGCGAAGTCTCCTTCAAATAACTTTGAAATAGCGTCACCTAGAAATCCAATACCTTCCATTACAGTATCGAATACATCAATTACATATGTTTGAATAGAGTCACTAAAATTAGTAATAGCTTCTTGTGGGTCTGTAAATAAACTATACAAGAATTCACCAATGGATATAAGTACTTGTTTAAGAGGATTCAATAAACCTTCCATAAACGCAAACGATTCTGATAATGAGTCAGCTCCTTCTTCAGTTGAACCAAATGCTTCGTAGATGGCTGTACCAGCGGCAGCAACAACTGTCAATAACAATCCTATTGGATTAGCTAATAAGGCTTTAAAGCCAACGCCAAGTCCTTGTACTGATTGAGTAACTGCACCTAATACACCTGGTGCTTCAGCAAACTTATCAATAAGTGACATACCTTTAACTTCATCATCAGTTTCCTTTAATGCTTGATTAAATTGGTCTAATGATTTAGTTGTTTTATTTATCTTCTTAGATGTATCAATGAACTCTTTAGAACCAACCTCTAAGGTTTTAAGCTCTTTGTTCATCTCATCCAACTCCTTGTTTATCTTATTAAGAGATTTACCAGCTAAACTTGCATCTAAATTTATTTTAATCGTAGCCTTTTCTGCCATTACATATTATTTTAATTGGCCCCTCATGGGGGCCATCTTTGTTATTGTTACACCATTATAAATATGAAGTCACCATCATAATACCATTTATTATCTTGGTAATCACTATCTTTTATTATGATATCATTTGGTAATTGTGATGATATTATAACAATCTCTTTTTGTTGAGGTATATTAAGTATCTCGTCACCATTTATGTTATACCATTTTTCCCAGTTTATACCAACACTAAATAAAGTTTTGTATTCTGTTTGTTCCATAAAGTTAATACCAGCTTCTAATGAATGGAAAGAAGGTATGAATATATTTTTTATCATAATCTATTAATTTATTTTATCTATTTTTACAGATGTGTTATATGAACTACCCATATTATAAATTGTTATCTCATAAAATGGAAATGATGGGTCTTCTTCAGCTCCAATCGTAATCGTACATCTATCACCAGCGGACACTCCAGAAGTGAATAAACTATAAGTAAAGTTTGGTGTTGTTATAAATGTATTTTGAGACGTTCCATCACTACGAGTAGCTAATGACCTCATATCTCCAGTTCCACCTGGTGATATTAACATTTTAATCTCTATTCTATTTGAAGGAGCATTCCAACTAAATTCAAGTGTACCATCATCATAGAATGCATTACTATCAAAACCACTTGGAAATTGGTTATAAGTGGTTACTGTTCCACCACCAGTACCACCAGAAGTAGCTCTATCTACATATCCTTTAGTTGCCAGCATTGAATCTGGTGTAGTTGCATCCCACGCAGTAGAAAAATCATTAGGTAATATATCGGTACCATTCCCAGCATAAAACATACCTTTTTGAGTTGCGTCAGTTTCTAAATTATTAGTTATGATAAGATTATTTCTAGTGTTATCATTGTATATTCTTATTGAATCACCAAATAAACCAGTTGTGTTTGATACTTCCATTGAAACATCACTTTGTGAAACTCTATGTGAATATCTTAAGTAATCTGTACCAGTATATTTTCTAACTGCACTTCCTATAATACCTTTTTCATTAGGTGAAGTACTTGGTATAACAATATCATTTGTCTGGAAATACGTATCCCCAGGAACAGGAGCTCCAGGTATTTCAGGCAGAATAAATTTAATAGATTGTGATAAAACATCTGTAGAACCATCACCTTCAATATAACCATTAATATCTGTTACACCTAATAAACTTAAAGCTAATGAAGGTTCAAGAGTAAAATATCCATCATCTATCCAACCACTTTTAGAACCACCCTTAGTTGATATATTATAGAACGTTGATGTATCTATCGTTGTATCTTCTGTTAATGTACCACCTAATTTGATATCTCCAGCTAATTGTGTAAGACCATTTGATACAGTTACAGTACCACCTGGTAAATCACTAACTGGTACAGCTGTTATAGCTCCATTTACACCCCTTAATAATATTAAATCAGTATTAGTATCACCACTGGTTGGAACGTCTGTTATAACTAAGTTCTGAACGTATGTTGAACCAGATTGGAATGCATCTATATTTTCACAACCAAGCATAACTACATTAGTCGCACCCGATATTACATTTCCAAACCCACCAATAATAGCAGAACTATCTGAATCAATATTAATTGTATTATCAAACCCACCAATAATAGATGAGTTATCTGAAAAAGTTGTATTGTTTTGTCCTACTGTAAAATTATATTCTCCACTATTTAATCCACCACTATCATTATTTGGTATACTATTTATTGACGTATTTGAATTACCCTCAATGAATAGATTAGCATATGTCCCACCAGATACTCCAAATATCTCAACAATCTCAGTTTCAGCTCTAAACCACATTCTTTTGTCTGGTAAATTAAAAGCTATCTCACCAATCAAAAGGTCTGTGTAAAGCAATTGAGATAAACTTGTTGCCCCAGAAGCTGGTATAGTTGGAGCTATACCAGGCTGAGTAAACCTTTTTTGTAATAATCTACTATATTCAATTTTATCACTCATAATTTTATTTTATATTATATATTATTTTTAATAAAGTGTTTTAAAATACTCTACTATTTGGATTATTCGAAATAAATAATCTAGTCTTATTATCTCCTCCACTATTCCTAACACTATCTATTGTACCATCTATGATATCAATTAGATTTTGTTTTTCTATATTCCAAGATACATCTGCTCCAGCATCAGTAATATATTCTTTTGAATTAAATATTAAACCATCTTCATTTATTTTAACATTACCTAGATATAACGTTGGTTCTTTATCAGTAACTTCAATGTTATTACCAATTACAACGACAGCTCCACCTACATCACCTTTAGCGTAGTTATCCGAACCTACTACAAGCATATTAGACTTTGTGTTGGATAATCTATTTGCAGTCCCTAAAACAGTGTTAAATGCACTGTGATTAACCATAGGCTTTTTAGTGGCTGGTTCATAAGTTGATGATTGAAAACCATTAGGTGAATAAGGTGTTACGTTTGAGTATGGACCTAGACCAGTACTTTGACCAAGACCAAATGGACCTAAGTCTGAATCTGGGAATGGATTAGAAGGACCTAAAAGATAACACCTACCATTTGAGTTATAAGTACCATTCGCACCATTACACTGTGTTTCTGTTGGGTTAACACCTTCTTCAGTTAAATAATACCTTGCACCGAAAAATCTACCTACAACAGTCCAACCAGTAGTATCTAACGCATCACTTGATTTAGGAATAAAGTTACTAGCACTCTCAACCTCAAAGACTCTAATAAACTCCACCTTAGTTAACTTATCACCATTAAGTGGGTCATAGTTCATAATCTTATTAACTCTCCAAAATACACCCTTTAAACGTACTATATCTCTAAAGTCAAACAACTTAATTTGAGTAGGTGTTAACTTTACATTTGCTGTCATTAACTTACTATCAACACTTGTTAAATCATTAAATGTTTTAGCATAATACTTATTATATAATCCCATACTTGGGTTATTGTAATTATACCTTGCTGCAAATGTTCTATCATAAACATTAACTAATGATTCAACGTTACTACTGTTTATAGCTCTTGCTTCACTAAGAGTATTAAATTCTAGTGTACTTGTTGGTCTTGAATTAAATCTATGTTTCCAACTCCCAACTAATCTACCAGTTGTTAAAGGGAAATTAATAAAAGGTGGTGTACCTGGTTCGATAGTTTCGATATATCTAGGTGCTAATTCAAATTGGTCAATACCTATTTGTTGGTTATCATCACTTAATGTATACGCAACATCACTAAAGCTATACCAATAAGCTACTCTAGGTTTAACCTTATCAACATTTTCAAATGTACCATCCTCATTAAATTTAATCAATGCATTATCTGGTACAGCTGACGTTGTATTTGGTAATGAAAACCCTACCTTCAACTTATTTGTTTTATTTGAAAAGTCAGTATCAATCTGTAATACCTTTGAACCTAATAAATCAACTTCATTTATAACGTTATTTAAATTATCTGAATCTTTAATATAAGTAAACTCATATTGTTTGAAATCAACTTCAGACATTGGTTGTAATTTAACCTCTGAATCCTCATCAATCTCCCAATCATCTATAATCTTATCTTTACTATTGAAGTATTCTTCCCTTGGTGATAATATAACTGTCTTATTTAATTCATCTGGTATTATTAATAAGTTATACATCTTCTTAATGTTACTGAAGAAATCATATACCTTCATATCTGGTAATAATGACTTTGCACTAATAGCATCATTCGTACCATTTAATACAGATGAACTTCTAGTAACTTCAAACTGTGAAATACTTCTAGTGGTAGTACCATCTTCTGTAATATCTATAGATTGTGGAACTTCTAATTTCATAGAATAATTACCAATACCTGGCCCAATGAAGTTTGGTTTCGTTTGTTCACTAAAAACCGTTCTTTGACCATCAAAATTATGAAAGACTTCTAACTGAATTTGTTCTCCAGCTTGAATAGTCACTTCAGTTATCGTTTCATTAATAAAATAACTATCAGCCTTATCAGTTAAACTTAAATCTAAAGTGGTAGTATTTTGGAAAGGTGTAATACCAAATATAGGATTAATAGTATTATTACTTAATAAAGGTGTTGTACCATCGTTTTTTAATAATCTTACCTCATATCTAATTTCGAAACCAGCACTACTTATAAGTAAAGGTGTTATAGTTGTTGGAGTTGAATATGTAAATACTGGGTTAAGTGGTAAGTTAATTTTTATATCATAAGTTGAATTTTCAGCTGCAACAAATCTACTAGTAACTTCGTCCCATTGGTCTAAGTCATCTCTAAATTGAATATCTCCAACAAAGATATTATCTTCTGAACTTACTGTTTGAAACTGAACAGAATTTACTGGACCAGTCTCAACATAACCATTACCAACACCATTGTATATAACTTGTCTACCATTAGTAGGTAAAACTAATTCTGGGTTCGATATTGATTGGTTTAATGTTTGTTGATTAAGTGTAGGTTTTCTACCACCCAACATTAATAGGTCTTGTATATCTGTAGTGTCTAGTAAAGATTCAGTTGATAATTCATAACCAGCTTTCTTAAATACATTCTCTAACATTTCTAATACGAAAAGTCCTGGGGTCATATCAGCTAATTTACTAATTAATAAATCATCTGTCTTTCTACCATCAACATAATAAGCATAACCTTTACTTGGGCCAGTTACACTTGGTCCACCCACAATAAGTCCATTTTCAAATATAGTATTAAATTCTATATTATTATAAACATTATCTCGATTTCTATTATGATTATATTTTTCATAGTATTCTCCGATATAATCTTCTAACTTAACATTCTTCCATATAGCACTGAAGTTAATTGAGTTACCTCTCAACATAACCTCATACTGTATTAACCCATTTACAATGTTTATATTTAATAATTGTATGTTACCATCAAATATTGTTTCAGAATCAACATTAACATAACAATTTATCTTTTTAGTTGGGTTGAATTTAATTGAACCGTTAGCTGATGCATTACTAATCATCACCTCGAAATTATAATTAAAGAAATCATCGTTCCTTGGTGTTGATGGTATCTTTACAGTCTTACTGTAATCAACGCCTTGTTTAAATATATCTCTAATATCACTTAATTGGTAATTAAATGACATACTTTGTTGCTCGAACATATCCAACGGTTCAGTAGCATTTATACCAGCCGTTGGAATTATCTTTAATCTATTCATATTTCTATAGTCTTATATCTTGTAATGATGTAACAACGTTTATTTGATAATTAAATAAATCAAAATTTTGTTTCTTCTTAACCTCAATTGAATTACCTAATATGTTACACCCTATTATTTTTCCAGTAGGTAATTTTAAGTATACATCCGTGGATTGGAACATATCCTTAATATATTCTGATTCCTTATCTGTAGCCCAACCAGAGTTAAGTGTAAATTTATCTTTAGATTTATTAAAGAATTCTTTCTTACCCTTTCTATAACTGGCTAATTCAAAACTACCATCATCTTGGAATCCATCATCTTCTTTATAATAACTATTCCTAGTTACTTCCATAGTTTCTTTATGTTTAAATGCAAAAGGATATGATATATAACTACCCATCCTATCTTTCCATATCAACTCATATACTTCATAAGCTGAACATTCATCATAAATCTTATACACCATTTGGTTGAATAAAGGAATATTAAAGTTTCCACTATCAACTAAGTTTATTCTATAATAACCAACTTCATTAAAAACACTAGGTAATGAACTACCAACGGTATTGTTACCACCGAACCAACCTTCAAGGTTACCTGGTATATAAAAGTCATAATCATCATCAGCATTAAATGAAACGTAATTATTTAAATCATATTCCATTTTACCTAGAAAATTATCATTAACATCAAAATAATTAATCTCAGCAGTTACACCATTAATATTAATATCATTACCTATATGACATAATAAATTTTGTTTGGTATTTCTCTCTACTTGAATAATATTACCACTACTATATATTGTACTAAATTCTTTTATATTAGAAAATGGTCTCTTAACATATGTAAACATAAAGTTTAAATCATATTCATACTGAGGTTGTCTACCAACATAAGCATACTTAGGTCCACTATTATATAATATAGTTTCACTAACAACTGTTGAATTAACCAATGACATTGTACCAGGTACTGCTGGACTTGAATAACCATATATTTTCTCAATACCTATAAAAACATTAACCCCTTCTTGGTTTATCGCTCTAATAGAAGTTATACCATTATAATTAATATTAACTTGACCAGTCATAGTTCCCGTCCCACCAACACTTGAAGCATCTGAATAAGGGATATAATCATATACATCAGAATATGGTGGTCCATTAAATGGTCCAGAAACTAGAGATGCATTAGTATCACCCTCATTAACACCGTTATTATCTGGATTAACAAAAAGTGTTTGATTAACTATTGGGTTGTAAGTACCATCTGGTAGGAAACCTCCTGGGTTTGTTTTAGGTATATCTAAATAACATTGACTTCCCAAGAAGTCATAAATGTTTCTACCATTATTAAAACTATTAATATAACTATATGTTTGGTCTTCTCTTTCTATATTAACTGTATCTCCAATCTTAAATGAGTTAGATACCTCATCTACTGTAGTATTTGGGAATACAAAGCCAATGTTATTAATTGCACCAGGTGTTAAAACAAATATATCATCAGCAAACTCTAATGTTGGTTGTGTTACCTTTAATGTTAGTACTTCATATCTAACCTTAGTCTCAACTGCATTAATTGGTGAGAAGTTATTTGCAAATGTAGTCTCAACGAAATCTCTTAATACATTACTAAAATCAAACTTAGCTTCACCTCTTACATCTGGTGCTTGTCTATATGTTAAATATCTACCTAATCTATCTGGGATAGAACCAGATATTGTATCATTGACTGGGATTATAAACTTATCATCTGATACAACTTTAATTACAGTGTTATTATCAACTACATTAACAGTGTTATATAATACTACATCATCACCGACCTTCATCTTGTGTGGTCTTAATGTTGTAATAGTATATTCTTGACTTGTTGAATTTAATGATATACTATCTATACCCGTAGGTTCAATTATTAAATACACTAGGTAGTTGTAATAACCAACAGTACCTACTTCATCATCTTTAAATCTAAATGGGATTGGTGAGTAAGCTGCACTATCTTCACTTGCTTCATTAATTACGTTAAATGCCATATTATATTTCTTTTATTCTAGTTATAATTATTGAACTAATATATTCAGCATAAGCCTTCTCTATTATATCAGTTTCTTTTTTCATTCTATCTTGGGTCTTCTTTAATACATTCGTTGGTTTGATACCAAATCTAAATATCTTATTGTTGATAGCATATGCGGCTTCCTCTGGTATACCTCTATACCTTGTCCACTGTTTTAATGCTTTAATAGGAACGTAACTACCAGGCTTTCTACCACTATCAACATACTTTAAATAATCCTCAGATGTAAGCAATACTTGGAACAATGCCTCACCTACTGGCTTAACATCAACATTCAATGATTTAATTAACTTACCACTAGCATCCTTACCAGCCTTAACTAGTTCTTCAGTTAGTATACCTATTAATTTTTCACCATACTCCTCAATACCATTTTGTATTATCTTATCAAATTCTGCCATTATACTTTAGGATTATTTGGTAATGTCGAATAACAATTTGTATATGGTAACTTAAAGTTTATATTCATCATCCAACCACAAGTGTTATCAACGTCATCAAATATAGGTTGGATATCTGTTGTAGCTTGTATCGCAACTTGTAATGGTTTTAATTCAATATTTAAAAACAATATTAAATCTTGTAGAACTTGAAACCTATCAGACATTACTTCTAATTGATTAGTACTTGCTCCACCATTCTCATCAGTAGGTGGTTTCTCATTGTTTATCCTATCTAATGATAACATACTAAAGCTTAATATTGGAATAGCAGTGTTATTTTGTATTGTGATTGAACTACTGTTTAAATGTGTAGCCCATAACAATGGATAATTAACTGCTGTTGTTGTACTGATGTACGCTGTTTCTCCATAACCGAAGTCTTCAACAAAGCCATTACATTCAACGAATAACCTTAGCTTATCTACTATCTGATTTATACTTGTAATCATATTATTTTATTATTTATTTTTTCTTATTACGTACATTTTGTACTCTTATTCTTTCTTGTTCAAATGCCACCCAAGATAAAGCTTCCATATATTCCATATCATATACTTCTTTGTCGGTTCTATTGGTCATTTGTATTATAGTATATATAAAGGTATGCCATCTAAACTTAGGTTTCATTTCAGATGAACTAGACCCTATATTAAATCTACTATTTTGGTCCTCTTGTGGTGCACCAAAGACTTCTGGGAAAATCTTCGTTAGTTTGCTACGCCATTCGAAAAAACCATTATTAAACTGTAAACGTCAATAATCCTTAATTCTCCACAGTCTACAGTTGTCTTAACTAATTCACCCTCTTCATTCTTTTCCTTGATTAGATAAGCTAATAGAGGTACCATTGAGAACACTAAGTCTGTCTGGTTCTTATTAATTCCTTCGATAGTTATCATATCTTGAACAGTAAGGTTATCGAACTTAGTGTTAACATATAATACCTTATCTTTATGTCTTATCTTCTCAGTAGTAATAACCTTACTTAAGTCTGATGAATCATATAAGAATCCGATTGTTTCTTTTAACTGTGTAAAGATTGCTACATCCATACTCATTAACACTTCTTCTTCAATGTTAATTAATAATGAGAACATCTTAATCAAATTAGATAATTGACTATCTCCTTCATTAAATGTTTCTTGTAACTTATAAACATCAATAAATGTATTAACTGTAATGTCTAACCAAGTACTTGGTACTTCATAAGTTTTAGTACTTCCCTTAAATGTAATTTCAAATTTTTGCATATCTTATTTTTTTTATTATATATTATTTATTTATTATTGTATTAAAATGGTCTTCTACTTTTATTATTTCCTAACTTACTCATAGCTAAATATCTTATACCATCAATAGCGTGGTTATGATTATCTATTGGAGTATTGGTTGCATTACCCTCTCGGTCTTTCTTCCACTCGTATCTATCAAACTCATTTATTATGTTATTACTTCTTTTGGTTATTCTTATCCTATATTCTTGTAATATGTTAATACCATATAGTATTGAATCTTTACCCTTCTTTGCTGGGGTTACTCTAAAGCCATACCTAGTAATCTCTTTGATTGATTTTGGTTCAGCACTATCAGCTATCACTTCAGACCTTATATCCTCTTGCTTCATTATCTTAGCTATATCGCTATTGAGTAATCCAGTCTTATATATAACTTCATCAAGTATTAACTCACCATCCAATTGATATACTGCTGTTAATGCGGTAGGGTCATTTGTATAACCAAAATCTAATCCATAGCCAAGTAGTTTAGCATTAGATGGTACTTTATCGATAACGTTCCAGTTATCAAAGACAACACCTTCTAAACGCCCGTCTAAACCTTCTAAGTAAACTCTGCACCAGTTATTCCAATACTCCGATGTCTCTGCTAACTTACGCTTAGATTCTAGGAAGGTTATAATGTTTTGTGGTAATGCCTCATTATCTTTGTAGGTTAATACTAGTACCTCTGACTCATCCTCATCTTTAACCTCTTCAATCCAGAACTTATTGGTTGGATTGTAATCTAAGAATATATCATCAGATGTTCTCATTGCTAATTGTGTATAAGCATCTTGTACTATATTGTTACACTCATTTATATACAATACATTCCTTCTTGCTCCTCTTAACTTATCACCATTATCAGCTGAGAAGAATTCAATGTAACTACCATTAGTAAACGTGTACTTATAGTTACTCCTATTCCAATTGTTATCAACGTATCTATTGGTTACCTTCAATATCTTTAGAAAGTCCTTCATTGCCCCTCTCTTGAGGTGAGGTAATGATTCAGATACTACACTAATCTCTAGTAGTGGTGACTTAATTGCCATATCAATTAGGATTGGAAGTATGGAGAATGTCTTACCCGCAGATGTTCCACCAGGTATTACCTTAATCCTCTTAGTCATTTTCCTAATCTTATCTAATGCTGTAGTATATTTAAATTCACTCATATTACTCATCCTCATCTATTGGCCCGAACAATGGTTGTTCACTGTTTAATGTTATATCTTTCTTTTCAGATGCATTCCAACCGTTCATCTTATTAATTGTCTCACTGGCTTTGATTGAATTACCTTCGCTCTCACTATCTAATGCTATATTCCATAGTCTATTTAGTAAATCTTCTTTACTTCTTCCTATTTCTTCTAACACCTCACTTTGTAACTCATTCAAATAAGCAGCCACATTAGGCTTCTTTAAACAGTTTGATGCATTTGTATCTGCCCTACCGTTTGCGTTGCTGTAACCAGCCTCTACGTAAGCCTTGGTAGCGTTCAATCCGTTAGCTAAGTATAGTTCAACAAATATCTTTTGTTTTTCTGTAATCATATCTCATCTATTATAATCTATTATGTTATTTTAATATTATATATTTAAAAAGGGCTACTGTTTATAGTAACCCTAATTATTTATTCTTTGATATCTTTATTTTTATAATTGTCTTTATAAAACTTATCGGACTCTTCCATTAACTTTGTTCTAGCTCTCTTGTATTCAGCCGAGGCTTCTTGTTCATTATCAAAGTATCCTATAGTTTTAGATTCACCATCAATTACTATTGAGGCTTTCCATTTGTTATTCTTTTTATCCCAGGTAACTCCAGTGAACTTTGAACTATTCTCTTCTTTCATATTAGTTTTTATTATCTTCTTCTGATTTAATTAATTCTTTTAACTTAGTTATTAAGTTAGAATATATTATCTTATTCTCATCTAACGTATCTTGAATAGTTTTAATAGTATTGATACTATCTTGAATGGTTTTATTATCTCTCATAATTATTTGTTTTTATTTCTACATTCAGTAGAGCAATATATATTATTCTTACTTTTAGCTTTGAATATCTCTTTACATACTGGACATTGTTTATCTCCCTCGTCTAACACCATAATATCCTTATAGACCTTTTTAATCAGTCTTTTAGCCTTAGTTAACGCTGACTTGCATCTACAATTACTTAATACGAAATCACTGTTAATGTGCTTTTTTATAAACCCAACTAATATTGATTCGAATACAGCTCCACCGATTGAAGTTGATAATGCGTAATCTAATTCTGTTTTATCTTGTTTACTTAATATAATTC
>Ga0114993_10004526_pt1 | contig 13789 bp, 16 predicted proteins | sample ArcticOcean_MG_C_FD_87042 | JGI IMG/M metagenome (GOLD analysis project Ga0114993, IMG submission 87042) | Marine microbial communities from western Arctic Ocean - ArcticOcean_MG_CB2_150 | ecosystem: Environmental > Aquatic > Marine > Oceanic | place: Arctic Ocean: Canada Basin | collected...
CCGTCGGGAACTTTGCCGTGCTTCTGATACCACCGAAACCGCCTCTCCCGCTTGGCGAGCATTCGCTCCCATTGAGATTGGAAGTCCGCCCGGTCACGCGCCCACGCTTCCTCGCTGTACTTGCAGTGCTTACGACCCAGCTTCTCCGTCTCTCGGTTGATCCCATCGAGTACCGGCAAGCGGCAGGTGAGCCACCATAGTGCTAGTCGGAATCGTTTGGTGCACGGTCGCCTGCGTTTATCTGCTTCCCCCATATGCAGATAATAGGCGGATTGGAGCAGAGACGCAAATTGGGGCCGCGGGTAACAATGTTACGGCACCGCCAGCACCCGTAACCCAGCACGGATAGATTAGCGCTGTAACGAGTTAGCTGGATGGTGGCCCGGGCGGGAGGTACTGCTGGGTTTTTGTTGCGACAGACCGTGTAACCAAGTCAAACCCAGATCGGTACTCCGACAACTGCACCGATTACTCCTCCCCAAAACGTGTGCTCAACAGCCTGAACATCAAGATCTCTCAACCCAGAGACAAGACCGTGCCGGCCACAACGGCACGGCACTTGTCCAGCATCCGGGCGGCGATGACGTAGGCCGCGAGCGTTTCACGCGGACTGCGCGGGTAATCTTTGGCGAGGAGTTTCAGATTTGCGTTCATGGTTGTTGGTTCGAACGGATAGGAAATTGCTTTTAGGACGCTGCGCGGTTCAGAAAAAGATTTGTTATCTGTGCCTACTTTTTTTCAAGAAGATTCATTTTCTCAGCAAAATGCGCGCAGAAATCTTTCATGTCCTCAGCAATTTTATCTTCTCCCGTTGCACGTTTCAATGTGTCTGTCATAGAGAGCAATGTTTGATGAAAGAAAGTTTTCATTTCGTCCACGAGCATGTCTTTTGTCCATAGGTCAATGCGCAGGGTATTGTTTTCTTTTGCGTCCCATAGCGTTATCATCACGCTTTTACAGGAACTTTTTTCTCCTGCGTCATTCGCCTCCCATATTATATCAAGTGGAATATTGTTTTCATCAAGAGTCACTTTAAAATTTATTTCAGATGTTTTCATGGTTTAATTGATGTTGATAGAACTGCTAGGAAAGTGCTTTTTTGGGTTGGGGTGGTTTTTGGGAGGAAGGTTCGGAACGGAGGTTTGGAGAGTGGGGGTTTGTTTTCAGAAGCGGTAATTGATTAAGAAGGTTATCACAATAATCCCATTGATCCAATGTTGCCTTCAACTCCTTAGGGATGGCATTGATCCCTTGATACGCTCCCAACACCATTCCAATCGCGATACTGCGTGACGCATTATCTCCACCTACCATGGCATTGGCCGCAATCGCTTTTTTTAAACCATCTTCCTGATCGGCATATTTTAGAATGAAGTAGACAGTCCCTGGGAGTGTCCCCTCGGTCGGACTTGCTTTGCCGACTTTAATGGGTTCGGATCGACCAATATCCCAGAGCCGTGCCATCGAGGTCAATGCCAAATCATCCGCAAAAGGCTCCCGGGACAGCGGTGCCTCAGGATTGGTTGCCTCTTTGAATTTTGCAATGGCCTGAGCGACTTTTGTCTCAAAAAAACCGCCCATCAATACGGCGACAGATTCTATCGCGTCCTGAGGTGTCGCACCATTTATCACACGATGGGTCACACGAGCAAAAAATTCCCCGCCGCCCAATGCTTCAATGTTCTTATGGGTGAACATCGTTTTACGTGCAACATCCACTAGCTCATCTTCGGTTTCATAGTAGGCATGTGCAGCGACATGGCGAATCGCCATCGCATTGGACATACCGCCCAATTGCTCAATCGGGAATCCATTTTTCACCTGCGCATAAGTCTCTTTGGTCATCGTGCATATCCATGAGCCCCAGCCGTTTTCCAAACGATTCATCCAATGAGGAATCAGCGCCGCAACACTAAACGCTCTGGGAGGATCAGCAATTGCTGCCAAGTGTTCCAAAACAACGATATTGTAATCACCGTAGTCGGTGGTTCCCCCTGCTTTTTTACCGGGATGATAGTTTCTCTCGCCCCATCCAATCCCATGAGTTTGCCCCCCCATCATTTCACCCGGTGACATAAATTGTTCAATCGGCTTATTCCCATAGGCGTTATGGATTTTTTGAGCATCATACTCGTAATGACTTCCCAAGCACAGTGCATCTGCAACGATTGCACCCATGAAAGCACCCTTGATTGATTCTTCTTTTGATATATCACTCATACAATTCATCTGTTAGCGTTCATTGTCTTAGACTTCGAGTCCCACCGTCGGCTGCAAACGTTTCGGCGCGTGACGGTCCGGCGTTGTTGACCGCGCCACTTCTCCGCCCCCCCCTCATAACGCTCGGGCGGCACGTCGGTCAACACTCGTCCGCGAAAGGTTGGCACGAAGTCCTTGAACGGCAGCCGGTGTTCTTCCCACTCGTCACGTTTCGTCGTGAAAACGCATTGGTATTGGTAAATCGGCGTGTCGAAACCGCTTTCGGTCCGCACCGTAAATTTGTAGCGATGACCATCGCCGCGCACCCGCAGCACGAAGGCGTCGAGGCTCGTGAGTTTTTTTTGGCGGGCAACGAGCGTACCGAGGCGAAGCCACCGTTGTTCTCCAGCGATACCACGCCGCTGAACACCGCGCCGTTGGTGAGAATTTAAAATCGGCTCGTGGAGACGCCGCCCATCACGTCGTCGTTGACGATTTGCCACGCGGACGAATTGGTGGCGGTCGTGAAGTCGAAAACGATTTTGTCGGAAGCAGAGTGAGCATTCATGGTGAGGGCAAGGCAAGTCAGCACGATGGCAGTGGCCTGCTGGAAAGGAATGGTTGGTCTGGTGGCCATTTCCATTTTGAACAGGTCAGGAATTGAGTCGCCACAGGGTGAAGTTCAGCACGGCGGCAAAACCCACCCAAGCAAGATAGGGCGTGAGCAGCCACGCGGCGGCGCGGCTCACGGAACGAAAGGCGAGGAGCGTCGCGGCAATCGTCAACCAAAGCAGGACAATCTCGGCGAAGGCCACGCCAGTCCAATGCAGCCCGAAGAACAGCGGCGTCCACGCGGCGTTGAGCGTTAGTTGAGCGAGGAATAGGCCCAGTGGCCGGTGTTGCGCTGCGAACCCGCCGCGCTTCCACACGAGCCATGCGGCCACGGCCATCATCGTGTAGAGCGCCGACCACACCGGGCCGAATATCCAGCCGGGCGGATTCCAAGACGGCTTCTTCAGCGACGCATACCATTCGCCCGGCATGAATAGGCCGCCGAACGCCGCAGCCGCAAAACAGAGCAGCACCCATCCAGCCAGCGCAAAGTAGCGGCCGGGAGCTTGAGCAGTGGAATTTGAGTTTGTCATGCGGGAGTCGACTGCGCTGTCGGGAAGCGCTTTCGCAAAGCTTCGGATCTAAACTGGAAGATCCGCCCAATGTCCGGACGAACCAGTAAGCGATGCACGAGAAAATCCATCGGCACGGCATAGTGAACATGGTCGCGGGCGAGCGTGCCGCCGTCGCGCGCCTCGAAGGTATGCTCGTGAATCCACTGTCGGTAAGGACCATGGATTTGTTCATCTACGAAGTGATGCGGCGGCTGCCAGACGTTGATGCGCGTTCGCCAGCGCAATGGCAGGCCGTAGACGCGCAGCCGATAATCAATCAACGCTCCGGCTTTCATCTCGATGGGCGGCGGCGTGACGATGTGAAAATGCAGCCACGGCGGCGTGAGCGCATCGAGGTTCGCGGCATCCGCGAAGAAGGGAAACAGTTCCGCGGGCGGCAGCGGCAGCCAAAGTTCGGATTGGAATTCATGGATGGTCATGCCTTTCGCTCCGCTGACCTAACAATGCCCCTCAGCATTCCCGCAAACACGACTTGGTGCAAAGGCCAGACGCCATACCAATAGGCCAGCCCCCACAAACCGACCGGGTCGAACATCGCCGTCTGTCGTAGCCGCGCCCCGTCACCGTCGGGTTGCACCTCGAAGTCCAGCCACGCCCGGCCAGGGAGTTTCATTTCGGCAACCAGACGCAGCTGCTGGCCGGGTTGGCTGAATTCCACGCGCCAGCAATCCAGCGTGTCGCCCACCTGCAACCGCTGCGGATCGCGACGTCCCCGCCGCATGCCGACTCCGCCCATGACCAAGTCCAGCCAGCCGCGCAAAGTCCAAAGCCAGTTCGAGTAGTGCCAGCCGGTCGCGCCACCGATGCTTTCCACCGTGGCGAAAACCTTGGCGGGCGTCGCGGCGACCCGTGCGGATCGCTAACCTACCAGCCTGCTTCCAAATCGTGTGTCGCCCCATTGACGGAGCGCGCTGGCGGCGGCGGAAATCGCGGCCGACCAGCGTGTCTGGGCGAAGCCGGAGTCTTCGTTTCGCAACGCCCGAGCAATCGCCTCGCGCACGCCCAACGGCTGGATGGAAAAAAGGCGGAGTGCGGCAATCATCGCGCACGATGGTCGGGTGACGGAGGCTGTCCACCAGCTTGCGCCCCACGCGGGCACACAGCGGCGTCACCAACCCCAGCCACAGGCTCGAAAGCCGTGGCGTCAAGAGCGGCACGGGAATCATCAACCGCCGCAGCCCACGCTGCAGCGCATATTCCCGCATGAGTTCACCGTAAGAAACGCGATCCGGCCCGCCGATCTCGATGGTCACGCTGCCACTGATTTCAAGGGACAACGCCGCCCGAAGATACGCGAGCACGTCAGAGACGGCGAGGGGTTGCGCCATCACCCGCACCCAGCGCGGCATCACCATCACCGGCAACCGTTCCACCAACGCCCGAATCATTTCGAAGGAGAGGCTGCCCGAACCGATGATGATGTAGGCACGAAACTCGATGACTGGCACGCCGGATGCCCGCAGCCTTTCTCCCACTTCATGCCGGCTGCGAAGATGTGCGGACAACTCCTGATCCTCCTCGCCCAGATCGCACAGATAGATGATGCGCTTCACACCTGCCGCGCGCGCAGCCGTGCCAAAGTTCTCCGCTGCCTGCCGGTCTTGTTCCTCAAAACTGCCGGTCGCACCCATCAAATAAACCAGATAGAAAGCCGCCTCCACGCCCGCCAGGGCATAACGCAATGATTCCGCATCGAGCAAATCGCCGCGCACCACCTCGACTGCGTCCGGCACGCGCGGCAACAGATTCTCCGGTTGCCGGGCCAGACACCGCACCCGCCAGCCATCCGCAGCGAGTAAGGGCAACAGCCGCCCGCCGATGTAGCCAGTCGCACCGGTAAGCAGAATGAGTTTGAAGGCGGGCATGGTAAATCACTCAATACGTCATCCGGCACCGAAACAATTCAAATCTTCCAGCACCAGTTTGGAACTGATGCGCGCCGATTCGAAGATCACCGGCAAGCCGCTGCCTGGATGCGTGCCGCCGCCCACGAGATACATGCCGTCGAATTCCTCGAAGCGATTTTGCGGGCGGAGGTTCAGCATCTGCGCGAAGGTGTGCGCTAGGTTGAAAGTCGCGCCGCGGTAGATGTCCACCTTGCTCTCCCAATCCGCCGGCGTGATCACGCGCTCGAAGCGGATACGCTTTTCGATGTCCGTGATGCCGAGTATCTCCAACTGTCGCAACGCCACGCCGCGATACCGCGCCTTTTCCTTGCTCCAATCCACGTTCGGATGCTGGTGCGTCACCGGCAGCAGCACATACAGCGCGCTGTGGCCGGGCGGCGACATCGTGGCGTCCGTGCGCACCGGATTCCCAACGTAGAACGATGGGTCCTCGGACAAGACGTGTTGCTGTTCAATCTCGTTTAGATTGCGGCGGTAGTCTTTCGCCACGTAAATGTTGTGGTGCGCAAGGTGGTCGAACTTCCCTTCCACGCCGAGATACAGCATGAACGTGGAGCAGGAGAAATCCTTCTTCGCGACCTTCTCGTCGGTCCAGCGACGACGCAGATGATTCGGCACGAGCTTCGTGATGGCGTTGGCGAAATCGGCGTTCAGCACCACGGCGTCGGCGCGCTGCTCGCCCTGCGCGGTGCGCACGCCCACGGCGCGGCGGCCTTCAAAAATGATTTCCTCCACGCCGGTGTTGAGCTGAATTTTCACGCCGAGCTCTTGCGCCACGCGAGCCATGTTGGTCGAGATGGAATTGCAGCCGCCGGTCGGATGCCAGATGCCATGTTCGTATTCGAGGAACGACAAAATGGAAAACAGACTTGGGCACTGAAACGGCGACATGCCGAGATACTTCGCCTGAAACGTGAACGCCAGTTGCAGGCGCGGGTCTTTGAAATAGCCCGCCAGTTCCGCGTGCAACGACTTCCACGGCTTGAGGAACGGCAGCACCATCAGCAGCCGGAGACTGATCAAGCTGGTCCAACCGAGGAAAGGCACTTGCAGGCACGGCGCGAATTTCTCCAGCTTCGCGCGGTTGTAGTCCATGAACCGCCGAAAGCCCGCGCCATCAACCGGCGACAGCCGGGAAATCTCCGCCACCATGCGCTCGAGGTCCGGCGTGGCGTTGAGTTCCCCGCCCGCGCCGAAGGTGATGCGGTATTGCGGGTCGAGCTTGGTCATCGGCACTTCCTGGTAAAGGTCGCGGCCGACTTCCTGGAAAATCTCCTGAAGAATCTGCGGGTAGAGAAAAAACGTCGGGCCGAGGTCGAAGCGATAGCCATTGCTCTCGATGAGCGAGGTGCGTCCGCCGACGCGCGGCTGCTTCTCAAGAATGGTCACATCCGCGCCCGCCTTGGCGAGCAACATGGCCGAGGCCAGCCCGCCCGGTCCTGCTCCAACAATGATGACACGTCGCGACATAAGCCGAGTTTGACGAAATAGCCGACAAGAGCAAGTTTAGTCGCCCAACAGAAAACGCAACGCTCGTTTCAAGCCGGCCAACGAAAGTTTTTGCGGCGGATAACGGAACGGTGTGTCCAGCCAGGTGGCGCGGCGCAGCACGGCTCGGTCATGCGAGAAGGCATCGAATCCCGCGCGCCCGTGATACGCACCCAGTCCGCTCTCGCCCAAACCACCAAAGGGCAGGCCCGTGCCAATCATGTGCGAGACCACGTCGTTGACGCACACGCCACCTGAGCGAGTTTCCGCGAGCACACGCGCCTGCGTCGCCCGGTCATTGCTGAAGACATACAACGCCAGCGGCGTGGGCCGACCGCGCAACGAAGCGAGCGCATCACCGAGCCGATCAAACTCCAGCACTGGCAGAATCGGGCCGAAGATTTCCTCCAGCATCACCGACGCGTCCGGCGACACGTCCTCCAGAATCGTCGGCGCGAGGAACAAATCCTCCACGTCGTGCGTGCCGCCGTGGACGACTTTGCCGTCGCGCAGATAATTTACGAGCCGGTCGAAATGCCGCGCGTTTACGATTCGCCCGTAATCCGCGCTCTGGCTGGCGTCCTCGCCGTAAAACTCGCGCAGCGATTTTTTCAGCACCGCCACGAACCGCTCGAGCACGCTGCGCTGCACCAGCACAAAATCCGGCGCGACGCACGTCTGCCCAGCGTTCATGAACTTGCCCCACGCGATGCGCTTCGCCGCCAGTTCCACATTAGCGTCGGCACAAACGATGGCCGGACATTTCCCTCCGAGTTCAAGCGTCACCGGCGTGAGATGTTTCGCCGCCGCTGCCATCACCAAACGTCCGACGCGCGTGCTGCCGGTGAAAAAGATTTTGTCGAACCGCTCCGCCAGCAATGCTTCGGCGACGTCCGGTCCGCCAGTGACGACGGAAATAAAATCCTCCGTGAAAGTCTCCCGCACCAGCGCGGTGATGACTTCGGCTGTGCGCGGGGCGAGTTCGGAAGGTTTCAGCACCGCGCAATTGCCCGCCGCGATGGCGCTGACGAGCGGCGTGAGCAGCAGTTGCGCGGGGTAATTCCATGGGCCGAGGATGAGGGCCACGCCGAACGGTTCGGGCTGCACCCAACCGCGCGCCGGCGTGACAAACCACGGCGTTTTGCACGTCTGCGGCGCGGCCCACCGATGAAGATGCTTCAGCGCGTGGCGGATTTCCGCCTGCACGAGCCCGAGTTCGGTCGCGTAGCCTTGGAACAGCGATTTGCGGAGGTCGGCTTGCAACGCTGAGAGCAGCTCCGGCTCGCGCCGCTCCAGCGCGGCGTGGAATTTCTGGAGCTGCGAGCGCCGGAAGTCCAGCGGACGCGTCGCGCCCGTTTCAAACCGGGCGCGGTGGCGGAGGATGGCGGCGGTGAAACTCATATTCGGCTTGGGAAATTTAGCCCGCCGCGTATACTACATCAAGCGATGATTCGATTGGTCTCCATCCTGATGCTGTGCTCCGTGCTCCTCGCGCGCGCGGAATCGGCGGCGGACAAGCTCACGGCGGCGGGCATCGCGGAGTTTACGGCGGCGTATCAGGCGTGGAGCGGCGCACGATTCGCGGTAGCGGCGAAAACCTTTCGGCGAGCCAGCACCAACGCTTCCGCCACGGCGACGAATTTCTATTGGCTCGGGGCGGCGGAGTTTCATCGGATGCTGCAACTGCAAAACTCGCCCGGCAGCGAAACGAACAAATCAGCGAGCGCGGCGGCACTGGATTCAGCGGTGGACGCTTTGATGGCCGCCGTCACACTTAACGAGCGCCACGCGGAGAGCCATGCGCTGCTCGGCACGCTTTACGGTATGAAGATCAACGGCAGCGTCCTGCGCGCGGTGCGCTTCGGGCCGCGCGTGCAGAAACATCAGGATCTCGCGCTGGCCTCGGGCGCGTGCAATCCGCGCGTGCAATATCTGCTGGGCATGTGCCGGTTCCATACGGCGAAAAAGCCGGAGGCTTGGCGCGAAACGCTCGCGACACTACTCGCAGCGGAAAAGCTCTTCGTGGCCGAAGCCAAGACCGCCGCCGCGCCGCTCCATCCGCGTTGGGGAAACGACAGTTGCCTGACGTTCATCGGTCGGACTTACGAGTTGCTGGGGCAGCCGAAGGACGCCGCAGATTATTTTCGCAAGGCGCTGGCCATCCATCCGCAAGACCACGTCGCGCAGGACGGCTTGAAACGCGTCGCAGCAAAGAAGTGACGAAAACATGAGCAGTAAAAAAGTAATCGTCATCGGCGCGGGATTGGGCGGATTGTCGGCGGCCATCTCGCTCAAGCAAGCGGGCTACGACGTTGAGATTTTTGAGAAGAATGACAAAATCGGAGGCAAGCTGAACGTGCTCAAACAGCAGGGCTACACGTTCGACCTCGGGCCGTCCATCCTCACGCTGCCGCACATTTTTGAGCGGTTGTTCGAGCGCAGCGGGAAGAAGATGTCAGACTATTTTTCCATCCGCTCACTTCGTCCCCACTGGCGGAATTTCTTCGAGGACGGCGTCACGCTCGACCTTTATCCCGAACCGGACAGGATGGCCGCCGAAGCCCGAAAGGTCGGCGAACTGCCGGAGAACATCGAACGCTTCCTCAAATACTCCGCCGATCTTTACGACCTCACCAACGACGGTTACTTCGAGCAAGGGTTGGATAACTGGCAGGGTTTCGCTAAGCACTACGGCTTGCTCAAGTTTTTCCAGTTCGACCTTTTTCGCTCGATGCATCAGGGCGTCGCCTCACATTTGCAGACGGAATATTTCCGCAACATTTTCGACTTCTTCATCAAATACGTCGGCTCGTCGGCGTATCGTGCGCCCGCGTTCATGAACGCCATGCCCACCATCCAATTCCGCTACGACCTCTGGTATGTGGACGGCGGACTTTACAATATCGCCCTCGGCCTGCGCCGCTTGATGGACGAACTAGGCATCAAGATTCATCTCAACGCCGAAGTCAGCGAAGTCCGCCGCGAAGGCGTGCGCGTCACCGGCCTCGTGGCGAACGAAAATTTCCACGCCGCTGACATCATCGTGTCGAACATGGAAGTGATTCCCGCCTACGAAAAGTTGCTGCGCGAGGATAAAACTTTCATCGCGTCGCTGGAAAAGAAATACGAACCCACCTGCTCCGGCCTCGTAATCGAGCTAGGACTTGATTGCCAGTATCCCCAGCTCGCGCACCACAACTTCTTTTTCAGCGGCCATCAGAAAGAGCATTTCGCCAAAGTCTTCGAGCGCTACGAATTGCCCGACGACCCGACGATCTACCTCGTCGCCGCGTCCAAGACCGATCCGACCGTTGCGCCGGCGGACTGCGATTGCCTGAAGATTCTCCCACACATCCCGCACATTGACGACGAGCACCCGCTCACGCGCGAAGATTACGCGAAGTTGAAGGAGCGCATTCTCGACAAGCTGGAGCGGATGGGTTTGAAAGATTTGCGAAAGCACGTCGTCTTCGAACACTTCTGGACGCCGCTCGACATCCGCGCGCAATACAACTCACACAAAGGCTCGATCTACGGCGTCGTCAGCGACCGCTGGAAGAATCTCGCGTTCAAAGCGCCGAAGCAAAGCACGCTCTACCCGAATCTCTTTTTCGTCGGCGGCTCGGTGAATCCCGGCGGCGGTATGCCGATGGTTGTGCTCTGCGGCCAGAACGTCGCCAAGAAAATCGTCGCCTGGGACAAGTGATGATCCTCCTCGTCATCACACTCGCGCTCTGGTTTGCGGGTTGGATTGTGCTTGGGCGCATCAAGAATTGCGGCGACGGCGCAGGCGAAAAGGTTTCCAGCGCGCAACTATCCATCATCATTCCTGCGCGCAATGAGGAACAAAACCTTCCCACGTTGCTGCGCTCAATTGCCGCACAGTCCGCTCAAGCACACGAAATCATCGTCTTGGACGACGCCTCCACCGACCGCACCGCCGAAGTCGCAGCGCAATTTGGCGCACGCGTAATAAACTCGCAGCCGCTGCCCGATGGCTGGCGCGGCAAGACCTGGGCGTGTCATCAAGGCGCGCTGGCGGCGACAGGCGAACAATTACTGTTCCTTGATGCGGACACTTGGTTTGAGCCAGACGGCTTGCGGCGGGTGCTCGCGGAATTTCACGCGGGCGGCGGTGGCGTTCTGTCCGTCGCGCCGCATCACGCGGTGCGAAATTTCCACGAACAGTTCTCGGCGTTTTTCAATCTGACGATGCTCGCGGGCACGGGCGCATTTACGCTGCGCGGCGACCGGCTTGCGCCGCGCGGTTTACTTGGACAATTCATGCTCATCGAACGCGCCGCCTACCAACGCGTCGGCGGGCACGAAACCGTGAAGGGTCGCATCCTTGAAAACTTCTGGCTCGCGGAGCAGTTGCGCGTGGCGGGCGTGCCGCGGCGGTGTCGTGGCGGGCGCGGCGTGTTCGCGTTCCGCATGTATCCGCAGGGCTGGCGCGAACTCGTGGACGGTTGGACCAAGGGCTTTGCCTCCGGCGCAGGCCAGACGCCGCTGCCGATCCTGTTGCTGATCATCGCGTGGATGACCGGACTGATGTTCCCGCTGCTCGAACTCGCGCTGGGCGGCCATCCGCTTTCCTGGCTGGCCGTTTACGGGCTCTGCGCGGGGCAAGTCGCGTGGCTGCTGCGGCGTGTGGGTTCGTTTCATTGGAGCACGGCGGTGTTTTATCCCGCGCTGCTGATTTTTTATTTCGCCGTGTTTACGCGTTCGGTGATTCGCTTGTGCGGAAAACAAACCGTTGCGTGGAAAGGGAGGCAGATCCGTGCTGATTGAACTTTCTGTCGCCTGGGTCATCGGGCTGAACTTCATCGCGTGGCTGGTGATCCAGTTCGGGTTGGCGTGGGCTTTCACGCAACTCGCTGCCAAGCGTTTCAATCCGCACAACTTTTTCGCCCGGGTCAAAAGCTGGGAACGTGACGGTCGCTTTTACGAACGCAGATTCGCCATCAAAAGTTGGAAAGGCAAACTGCCCGACGCCGCCCGGTTGTTTCGCGGCGGCTTTGCGAAGGCCAGTTTGCAGACTGCTTCGCCGGAATACCTGGAACGTTTCCTCCGCGAGACTTGGCGCGGCGAACTTGTTCACTGGTTGGCCTTGCTGACGCTGCCCATCTTTTGCTTATGGAATCCGTGGTGGGGCGTGGGAGTGAACGCCGCAGTTGCGCTGGCGGTGAATGTTCCGTGCATTTTCGCGCTCCGCTACAACCGCGCCCGCTTTCAGCGATTGCTAATCAAGCGACCCTCGCTACATCGCCGAAGCGGTCTGAATCAGTGATCAAAAGCGGATACGTCGTCACACCTTGGCGTAAAGCTCGCTGCCCCTCCTTCACAAACTCGCGGTTTTTTTTGGCGACCGCCCAATCGCAATGAAATTAAGGAAAGCGACTCAATCAAACTCCACTTTGCGTCTGGACGTTCAAACTGAACCACCCACCACTTGAGGCTTTGTTTGCATGCCGCCAAAGGACATGCTTCGGTATGACAACTCCGCAGTACCGATTCGGAATCGGGACGCTTGAAAAAACGCTCGCCTATCATGAGGAACCCAAACATCACTTGGAGCGCTACGCGCGCAGCGTCGGCTACGTGACGCCGACCGGCACGCTGGCGGATTTCCACGACCAGGCAAAAAAAACGGCCGCCGCCACCACGTAGGGCGCGGGTCTTACTGATTTCTATTTTTCAAACCGTTATGGACACCACTCGTAAACCCTCTTGGATCCGTTCCAGATTTCCCTCCGGCCCCGCCTGCGACGCGACCCTCCGTATGGTGAAGGAGCACAAGCTCCACACCATCTGCGAGAGCGCACGTTGCCCGAACATCGGCGAATGCTGGTCTCGCGGCACCGCCACGCTGATGATCGAAAAAATAGATAAAATCTCTGATCTAGCGCGCGGACTGCAAAATATCAAACGCCAAACGAGCAAGGCGGGACCGTCATATGAAACGATTAATCAAGAGAAGCCGTCTGAAACGAGTCGGATTCGGGTGGACCAAATTCGGGAAATCCCGGAGCGGGACCTGGACAAAATTGAGGAACTTGTAAGAAGCTTACTCGAGCAAATTAATTCTAATCAATAGAAAAAATTATCCCCCCGCCCGTCCCCGCTCGCTCGAATAATCGAAGATGGCGACGGGGGGGGAGTCGTTTAAAAACAAAAGAGGCCGATGGGAGTTTGGTTATCGACGATTGGCCCGGGTGAACGTCTCAGCACTCGCCAGGACAGTCTCGGGCAGTTTTTGCTCCTCCGGTACCTGGTACCACTTCGGACCGAAAGTAAGCTGACCCGCTCTCTCCTAGCGCTGTAAAAGCCAAACCAGTGTTGGAAGAAGCTTCCAAGCTGTTCCCGACGGAGTGGGCGATTCAATACAACTTGGCGTGCTACTGCGCCCAACTCGGCCAACTGGATGCCGCTCAAGAGTATCTGGGCAAGTCGTACGAGCTTGGGGACGCCAAGCAGATCAAGCTTATGGCGCTGGATGACGAGGATCTAAAGCCGCTTTGGGAGAGTGATTGACTTGTACTAATTACTTGAACCGCCACAATTCCGGCATGCCCGAAGAACCACAACACGGTCCGAACGTCCCCCATCCGAGAAAGCTGCGGTACAGGTGATGTAACGCCCCCCGGGTTACCATCCCAAAAAACAGCGCGCGTTGTATGGGGGGTATATGTTTTGTTGGTACCCCCCGTCTGGGGCCGGGTACCCCCCGGTGTGGTGTCTATCGATTGCAACACATTGCAACAGTCGGATTGCGAAAACGTGCGTTTATGATGCTTAAGATCGAGTTCAGTAAAATGCAACTACAGCCAATAGCGCCAATAGAATAAGAAGCTTATGGTGTGTTTTAGTTACTGACGCTTACGGTCTTTGACACCGTTAGTTTAGGTTCAAATCCTAGCGGGACAACCATTCCCCATTAGTCCCTATTTGCAGGGGTTTTGGGCGGTTGCTTTTTCAGCCGTTCTTCAATTCCCCAATCCTATCACC
>Ga0114993_10004527_pt1 | contig 13786 bp, 13 predicted proteins | sample ArcticOcean_MG_C_FD_87042 | JGI IMG/M metagenome (GOLD analysis project Ga0114993, IMG submission 87042) | Marine microbial communities from western Arctic Ocean - ArcticOcean_MG_CB2_150 | ecosystem: Environmental > Aquatic > Marine > Oceanic | place: Arctic Ocean: Canada Basin | collected...
CTGGTATTATTGATAATACTGCTAAAAATTGTATTCCTAATTGATAATTTCCTAATATTGCAAATCCTAGTAGTGGCACAATAATTAATTTTTCAATTGAACCAGAAAATCCTTCTGCTATTGATAACAAATAATTATTGAACATAAAACTATAATGAGATTTTACTAATGCAAAATTTATTTTTGTATTTTTTATCTCTTTATAGATTAAAAATATGAATGGAAAAAATGATATAGCTATACCTAATACTATTCCTTGATAACCCATCACATAAAAAAATCCTATAGCTGATACTACCATTAAGATTTTTTGTATAATGATAATTTTTGCATAATTTTTGTATAATTTTTTTCCTAATAGACTGGATGTGATTAAAACAAAAATTACATACCCAATTATATACAGACTTACACTAAATTCACTGATAAAAATTAAAAATAATGATACTGCAGTTATTATTGATGTTGAAATTACCATTACAAATATTGCAGGATTAATTTTGATTCCTTTCGCAGTAAAAACTGTAATTGTTTTTGGTGAACCAATTAAAGCAACTGTTGAAGCAATAATTACAATTGAAATTAAATAACTAACTTCGCCATATTTTTCTGGTCCTATGATTGATGCAATATATAGCCAAAATATAGCTCCGATAGCATTACTAGTTGCAACTCCTATTCCTAGTGAACCTAAATCTTTGAATTTTATTATTAATTCTTTGATTTTATTTTTCTCATCTGTCATTTTTAAGTAGAATTTTTATTTTCCTTGCTATGTCAATTATGAGAGAACTCTCTGCAAGAAGATTCATTTTGAAAAAAAAATCTAAATTTTTTATACAAATTAAATATCCTAAATTTCTTAAACACCATTTTGTAAATGGATACATGGGAAATAGTGTTTTAAATAAATTATATTCTAAATTTTTTGTTAATCCTATCATTCCACTTCGTGAGACTCCCCCATCATATACTTGCATCAAAACTTTATCTATGACAAATAATTCCCCAAATTTTAAAATATTGAAAATTGTACATGCATCTTGACCTAATATTGCATCTTTTACAAAAGATTTTTTTATTTGATCTGTTCGAAAAACACCATATATTATTTGATTATGTCTCATATTTTTAATATATTTTTTAATTCTTTCTTCATATTTTCCTGATGCTGGATATGTGTTCATATGACCAAATTTTTTAACAAATTCTTTTTTTCTTTTATCAATCTTTGAATCGTCTGTGTTAATTTCTAGTTCTGATGTACTCTCTCCAAATAACACCATTTTTGAAACACTGCATGAAATTTCCTTATTTGATTTAAGAATTTCAATATTTTCTTCTATGAATTCTGGTAATATCACATCATCTGCTGCACTCCACAAAAAAAATTTATTTTTTGCTTTTTTTAATACAAAATTAAAATTATTCCATGCTCCAATATTTTTTTCTTGTTTAAAGTAAATAATTCTTGTATCTTTTTTAGCATATTCTTCACAAATTTTAGATGTTGAATCAGTTGATCTATTATCTGAGATTATTAATTCAAAATTTCTATATGTCTGTGAAAGTAAAGAATCCAATTTTTTATGAATAAATTTTTCAGCATTATATAGTGGCACTCCTATACTTACGCCCATTTCATCTTTGGATATATTTTCATCATTCATGTATATATTGAAATTTTTTACTTGTTTTTAACCCATACTCATCTTGATAAAAATATTAAATCTTACCTTGTTTTTAACCTGCTAAATCATTCACAATTTGTTGATAGTTAATATTCATTTGATCATCAATAGGGTTTAACCATTCAGAATCATTGATATTTCTTTTAAGAATAATTTTTTTATCTAATTTGACTTTGTCATAAATATCTGTTAATAATGCATAACAATTTAGATTTTCACTTTTACTATCATCGATAATTATAATTTTTTTTGTTTTAATTACATCATTAATAATTTCTACCCAATTTGTGGGGGTTGGACTATTTACATTAAAGAAAGAGCATTTCAAATTGTTCTCTCTTAAAATATTCACCATTTGTTGACCATATGGGAATGAAAAATTAAAACATACTATAGTAACATCATTACCTGAATTATATTGAAATACATCATTTTCTTCATTTACGTAAATTAATTCTTCAGGAATAATTATTTCATCTTTAAACATTCTTTGACTAATAGTAATTATTCTAAATCCTGGAGAAACTAATTTTGAAGAAATTATTCTTTCAGCATCTATCTTGTTTGTAATTGTATAGCCCTTTATTCTAGCTATGGAGCAAAAATCTGCAAAATTATTGCTACTTGACTGTAAACCCTGAAATCCATTATCCATAACTATGGGGAAAATTGTAAATGAAGCATTATTTTCATGATTTCGTATTAAATTGTAAGTGTTAACTAAATGATCAATTCCTAATAATAGAAAATCTAACTGTTTCATAAAAAATATTGAAGAAACATCATTAATCATCATCCCAAACCCAAATCCGCATAAGGAATTTTCCGAATTTGTTGAATTAATTATTTTTCCAGTTTTTGGTACTGACAAATCTCTTGTCATTCCACCTATACAAGAACCTGCTGAAACATTTTGTCCAAATACGACTAATTGTTCATGTTTTGACACTTCGTTTTTCAACAAATTATTAACTAATTCAATGTATTTCATTTCATTTCCTCTTCTAATTCACTTCTTATTTTATCTGACAGTTTATTGAGATCATCTAATCCAAGTAAATCCATCAATACGAAAATTGGATCAGAATTATTTTCTCTAATTAATGCAGGACATTTCTTTACATCTACTGTAGGTGCTGGACCTGAGTGATAGTTGATAAATTTTCCATTAGGATTTTGATCATTAGTCATTATCCAATCTCCTAATGTATTTACCATTAATTCAATGCAGATCAATTCATTATTTTTTTTAGATAATTCTTTCAATTTTTTTAGTTCTTGAACATAATCAATTGGATCGTTTCCTGAAAATTGTACATATTTTACTCCATAAGATTTGGTAAATGTTTCTAAATCAATTGGAATTCGTCTTTCAGATATTTTAGTTGCCATTGACCATTCATTATTTTCAATAATTAACAAACCACTTAGATTCAAACTTTTAAACATGAGAATACTTTCATGGAAACTTCCTTCTTCAAGAGAACCATCACCACCTAAAACAATTGTAATTCCATTTTTTTGTTTAATTTCTAAAGACATTGCTATTCCTACTGCAACAGAAAAATTGTTACCCAGTATATTTGATGTGTAAATTATTCCTTTACTGGGATTAATTAAATTCATGGAACCTGATTTTGCAGCATCTAATCCTGATGATTTAAGAAAATATTCATCTACAATAGGTCTTAATTTTCCAAGACGCGCTAAATTATATGCAATATTTCTATGTGTAAGGATTAACTTATCTTCATCATCCATAATTTCATTAATTGCAACAGCAAATGTTTCATGTCCAAAAGCTAAGTGGATTGGAATTTTGAATTGTCCTTCCTTATAATTTTCATTGACCATCATTTGAGATAATCTAATCCTAAGAATTTTTTCTGAAAGAGATTTTAATTCAGTCACAATATCACTCTATTAAAAATAATTTAAATAATTGCTATATAACTTAATCCTAAATAAAAGAATCAATACTTTTTAATCCATCTTCTAAATTAATTTCTGGCTTCCAGTTTAGAATTTTTTTTGCTTTTTTATTAGAAGGATTTCTTAAACTAATTACAGATGCATTTTTTTCATTTATTGTAATTGATTTTTTATAAATTTTCATTGATACTTCAATTATTTCATTTAATGTAATAATTTTATCTCCAGTTAAATTGATAATATTGAACCCTTCTAATCCAATAGACATGATAATCCCATTAACAATATCTTGAACATGAACAAAACGTCTTCCAGTTTTTAATGATCCGACAGTAACTTCATCATTATGTTTTACCATACTTGCAATTGATTCAATTGCAGACCAATTTGTCTTCCTTGGACCATATATAATTCCAAATCTAAGTATGGTTGTATTACAAAATTTATTCAGAAATTGTTGCTTGAGATTTACTTCTGAAACTAATTTAGATAAAGCGTATTCAGACTTATGTTGAGTTATATCAATAATGTCATTTTCATCTTTTTCTTCATTTCCAATAAATTTTTCATAAACCCATTCTGTTGAAGCAAAAATGAATTGTTTCACATTTTTTTCTTTTACTGCATTAATAAGATTAAGCGTACCCATTACATTTAGTGCAAAGCATTCATACCCTTTACCTTGACAATCAGAATCTCTAGATAATGCTGCAAGATGTATAACTGTATCAATATTATCTGGTATAACTTCACAAATTTTTGGATCACAAATATCCATTTTTATATATTCATATTTTGTATTTTTTACATCTAGTAAATCAATTCCAATTACTGGTATTTTTTTTTCTATGCATTGTTTAATTATCTCTTTTCCAATAAAACTTTCAGAACCTGTAATTAATATCATTTAATTATTTAATTTCTATTTTAGAAGTAATTAAAATATTGCTTAAATTACTCCTATAATTCAATTTTGAATTAATATTCTACTTTATGATATCCTTTTTTGTTATTATTTTTTAATATAAATTAAATATACAGATATTCTAAGCATAGCATATGACTGAAAGGATTTTAATCACTGGAATAACAGGTTTTGCTGGATCACATTTAGCTGAATTAGCTCTTGAAAAAAATTGTATTGTTTATGGTTTGAAAAGATGGAATTTGTCACGGCTAAGAAATGTTCATCATATTATGGATAAAATTAATTGGATTGATTGTGATATTACTGATTATGTTAGTGTTAAAAAAGCACTTGAAATTGCAAAACCTGATAAGATTTTTCATTTAGCAGCTGAAAGTTTTGTGAGTGTCTCTTGGAATCACCCGTCTCATTTTATGGATGTTAATTACAAAGGAACTGTAAATTTTTTAGAAGCAATAAAAGATCTAAAAATTAATCCACGATTTCTTATACCTGGCTCTGGAGAAGAATATGGTGAAATTTTTGAAGATGAATTACCAATTAATGAAAATACTCCATTAAGACCAGTCAATCCTTATGCTGTAACAAAAATTGCACAAGATTTGATTGGGTATGTTTATTTTCGTTCATATGGTCTAAACGTAATACGAATTCGTACATTTAATCATGAAGGTCCAAGAAGAGATAATGTTTTTGGAATTCCCTGGTTTGCATATCAAATAGCTCGTATTGAAGAAGGTATTCAGCCACCAATTATTAAAACTGGACATATTGATGATAGACGAAATTTTACTCACATTAATGATGTTGTAAATGCATATTGGATTGCATTAGAAAAATGTAATCCTGGAGAACTTTATCTTATTGGTTCAGATGAAAATGAAAAAATCCATTCGTATAGAGAAATTATTGAGATGTTACTTAAAATGTCAAGTGTCAAAGGAATTAAAATCGAAGAGGATCCACAATATGTTAGACCTACTTCAGTTCCTAGACTAATTGGTGATACATCAAAATTCCGTAATCTTACAAATTGGAAACCCAAAATATCTATTGATAAAACCCTTGAAGATACATTAGAATATTGGCGATATTTTGTAAAAAATAATCTTTACTAACATATTTAATAATCATATGTTTTAGCCTATTTTTTATTTTATATCTAATCTATTTATTTCTGTAAAAGATAAAAGAACCGGTATTTGAAATAAAATATGTTTGTAGGGATGACTCCTGTTAGAATTAGCTTTGCAGGAGGAGGAACCGATATGCCTGAATACTATGAAAAATATGGGGGAAGTGTTATTTCTACAAATATTAATAAATTTACATATGTTGTAATTAATTTAAAATCTGATAATTCATTTCAAGCATTTTCATCTGATTTTGAAACACATCATAAAAAATCAAATTATTCATCACTGGAACTTAAACATGGAACTGAAATTCCAATTTCAATTGTAAAATATTTTAAATATAAAATGGGTGGAGATTTTTTGATTTGTAGTGATGTTCCACCTGGTTCAGGTTTGGGTGCTTCTAGTGCATTAAGTGTGAATTGCATAAACACAATAACTTCGCTAATGAAAAAAAAATTATCAAAACAACAAATTGCTGAAATTTCATTTCATATAGAAAGAAATATTTTAAAACATCCAATTGGCAAACAAGATAATTATGTTGCTTCTTTTGGAGGTTTTAATTATATTAAATTTAAAAAAAATAAAGTTCAAGTTACTCCTATAAAAATAAAAAAATCAACTCTTTCTGAATTAGAACAAAATTTATTATTATTTTTTGTTGGTGACACTAGAAAAAACTCTAATGTATTATCAAAACAACTTAAAAATACTAAACAGGGAAATAAAAATACAATAGAATCTTTACATACGGCAAATAATATTGTAGATGAATTTTATAATAAATTAAAAAGTTCTGATCTCATTTCTGTTGGAGAATTACTTGATAAAGGATGGACTGCTAAAAAACAATTTGCAAAAGGCGTAACTAATAATAAAATTGATCTAATATATGACTCTGCTATCAAATGTGGTGCTATTGGTGGAAAATTAACAGGTGCTGGTGCGGGTGGGCATTTATTATTATATTGTGAAAAACCAAAACAAAAAACAGTATTAAAAAAGATGAAAAATATTGGACTAGAATTACTACCATTTAATTTTCATTTAACTGGACCTAAAATTCTAAATTTATATAATTATAATAAATGAAGTAACTAACATGGATAAAATCATACATTCTTTTCTTAATGAACAAACTTCATGCCTAAAAGAAATTCAAAAAGACACTAAAATTTTAGAAAAAATTATTGAAATTTTGATTAGTGCACGTGATAAAAAGAAAAGAATTTTTGTGATGGGTAATGGGGGTTCTGGTTCTACTGCCTCGCATTTTGTTTCAGATTTATTAAAAACTGCTATAACTAAAGGTAATAACCGCTTTTCAGCTATTTCCCTTGTTGATAATATTCCAGTAATACTTGCTTGGGCAAATGATTCTAATTATGAAGATATTTTTTCTGAACAAGTTAAGAACCATGTTTCTGAAGGAGATGTATTAATTGGATTCAGTGGAAGTGGTAAATCTCAAAATATACTTAATGCATTTTCTATTGGAAAAAAAAATGATGCTACTTGTATTGGAATTACCGGTATGGATGGAGGAGAGTTTCCAAAAATTTGTGATGTCTCTTTCATAGTACCCAATAATGACATGCTTACTATAGAATCTACACATTTGGTACTTTGTCATTGTATCGTTTCTACGATTAGAAATAAAGGTAAACCTCTTTTTACATATGACTAGAAAAGCTATCTTTTTAGATCGTGATGGAGTTATCAATAAAAATAGATCTGATTATGTCAAAAATATTTCTGAATTAGAGATCTTTCCAAATATAGCTGAATTAATAAAAAAACTAAAAGATTTTGGTTTTTTGGTGATAGTGATAACTAATCAATCTGCCATTAATAGAGGGCTTACTACTCATAAAAATATAAATAAAATACATCAAGCAATTCAAAATTTCTTGCAAAAAAAAGAAACATCTATTGATTCTTTTTATTACTGTCCTCATAGACCTGATGAAAACTGTATTTGTAGAAAACCTAAACCTGGGTTAATTATACAGGCTTCAAATGAATTAAAAATTGATCTTAATTCAAGCTGGATGATTGGAGACAATGATTCTGATGTTAAATCTGGAGAACTTGCAGGCTGCAATTCAATAAAAATTAATTCTACTTTTAACTTAGATGATGCAGTTAATATGATTAAAAAAAATATTAAATGTGAATTAGATTGAATCCAACATTATTAGTAATTGGTGGCAGTGGATTAGTAGGCAGTACAATTATTGAATCTGCTTATAAAAATTACAATATACATTATACATACAATAAAGTTAATTCAAAAATTCATGGTATTGATGGAATACATGTTGATTTAATGAAAGATCGAAATCAAATTACATCATTAATTAAAACATTAGAACCCGATATTACTATTCATACTGCAGCACATCCAAATGTAGATTTATGTGAAACAAATCATATTGATGCTGATCTTCTTCATATTGATATTTCTAAAGATATAGCTGTGTCTTGTAATAATGTAAAGTCCAAATTAATTTACATTTCTACAGATGCAGTTTTTCCAGGAAAAATGAATAAAAAATATGCTGAAATTGATAATACAAATCCAATAAATTATTATGGAAAAACAAAATTACAAGCTGAAAAAATTATTCTTAATGAATCTACAGAAAATGTAATTTTACGTTCTGCAGTAATATATGGTTGGAATCCTAGATCTAGATTTACTTCTTGGATAATTGATACTTTATCTAAAAATAAAATAGTTGATCCTTTTCTTGATCAATATAATACTCCCACATTAGTTGATGATCTTTCAAATGCAATATTAAAAATTATTGAATTAAATTTATCTGGTTTATATCATGCAACTGGAAAAACTTGTATTAATCGATATGAATTTGCTAAAAAATTAGCTGATAAATTTAATTTAAACAAAGATCTTATAAAATCAGTTACTTCTAAAGAAAAAAAACAATTTGCACCTAGACCCATTAGTACTTGTCTTAATTCTGAACAATTAGAAAAAGACATATCATTTAATTTTAAAAATATTGATGAAGGAATTAATTATATCCACAAAAAATTCCTATCTACTAGTTCTAAATAAAAAATAGTTTAAATAAAATTATAAGTAAATATAACTTAAAATTTAATTTTTGTATGAAGTAAAAAATTGATCTTTTTTTGAAATTACTGAAACTTCTAATGGCCATAAAATTTTAAACATATTATCATTCCATCTTACGCCTCGTGAAAATTCTGGTACATAGTGATGTGACATTTGATAAAATATTTCTGTATTATTCTCTAATGTTTGGAAGCCTAATGCAAATCCTTCTGGAATGTAGAGCATTTTATGTTCATCTGATGATAGTTCTATTGCTTCCCATTGTTTAAAGCTGGGTGAATTTTTTCTAAGATCAATCATTACCTCGTAAACACTTCCTTGTGTACATCTAACTAATTTTGCTTCTTCATGTGGATAATCCTGATAATGCATGCCTCGTAAAGTACCTTTTTTTTTATTAAATGACACATTACATTGTTTCATATTGCTGTTTAACCCCATTTCTTCAAAAATTTGACTATCCCATGATCTTGAAAAAAAACCTCGTTCATCATTTATTTTTTCAAGATCTATTATGTATGATCCTTTTAATTTGGTTTCATTAAAAATCAATATTTTTCTACCTTTGGTATGAAAGTTACAAATTTTCCATTCCATTGTTCTGTCTTATTGATCTGTTTCATTATTTCATCTTTTAAATTCCAAGCTAAAATTAAAATATAATCAGGGTTAGTCTCAAAAATTTTCTTTGGATTATAAATTGGAATATGTGTGCCTGGAAGATGTCTATTTTGTTTATATGGATTAGCATCTACAACATAAGGTAAAAGATTTTTGTCTATTCCACAATAATTAAGTAATGTAGTTGCCTTTGCAGCAGCTCCATATCCAACAATTGTTTTATTCTCCTTTTTAATTTCAAGAAAAAATTCCCAAATTTTAGATTTTAATTCATCAATTCTTTTTTGAAATTTCATATATGTATCCAATTTGTCTACTCCATATTTTATTTCCTTTTTAATCTGATTTGCAACATTTGCTGAAACTTGAATTGAATCATTAACATCATGTTTCAAATAAAGCCGCATGGAACCTCCATGTATTGTTTGTTCTTCTATATCAAAAATTGTAAGTCCATATGTCGAAAAAATTTTCTCTAGTGTATATACTGAAAAGAATGAAAAATGTTCATGATATACCGTATCAAATTCCAAATTTTGTAAAAATGGGAGCAAGTATGCTGAAAATTGAATAATTATTACTCCTTTTTCTTTCAAAATTATTTTTAATCCTTCTATAAAATCTATAAGATTTGGTGTATGTGGTAAAACATTGAAAGCTATTAACAAATCTGATTTTTTACCATTTTGACTTAATTCTTTTGCTGTTTGTGATGAAAAAAATTTTGTAATTGTTTCAATTCCTTTTTTTTCAGCTATTTTTGCAACATTTAATGCAGGTTCTATTCCATAACAAGGAATATTTTTATTTTTAAAAAATTGTAATAGATATCCATCATTACTAGCAATTTCTATTATGTGGGAATTAGTATTAATATGAAATCTTTCAATTGAATCATCTACAAAATCTTTAACATGTTTTAACATTGATTCTGAATAAGAAGACATGTAAGCATATTCAGTAAAAATATTTTTTGGACTTTCATATTCTTCTAATTGAACAAGAAAGCATTTGGAACATACAAAAGCACGTAATGGATAAAAGGATTCAGGTTTATTGAGATCTTCATATTTAATATATGAATTAGCTAAAGGGGATTTTCCTAAATCTATGAACATGTGTTCTAAAGTATTTTTACAAAATCTACAATTCATTTCCAAGATTTCCATGGTGCATTTTTTTCTTTCCACATTTTTTCAAGTATTTTCTTGTCACTTAATGTATCCATTGGTTGATAAAAACCTGTGTGTTTATAGGCGTTTAGTTGACCTTTTCTAGCTAATTTTTTTATTGGTTCTTTTTCCCAAATTTCATCATCTCTATTTTTAATATAATCAAAAATTTTAGGTTCTAAAACAAAGAATCCACCATTAACCCAATCTTTTCTTACTTGTTTTTCTTTAAAATCTACAACTTTATTTTTTTGTAAATTTAATATCCCATATTTTTCAGGAGGATGACACGCAGTAACTGTAGCTAACTGTTTATGATTTTTATGAAATTCTAACAATTTTTTTATATTGAGATTATTTACTGTATCTCCATAAGTAAAACAAAATGTATCATCGTTAACATATTTTTCAATTCTCTTTAAGCGCCCTCCAGTCATTGTTTTCAAACCTGTATTCACTAATTTTAATTCCCAAGGGGTTTCATTTTTTTTAAAATAATCTTTTATTATATTTCCTTTATAACCACAGCATATTACGAACTCATTAATTCCATAGGTTGCATAGCATTTCATAATGTGCCATAAAATTGGTTTGTTTCCTATCTTGATCATGGGTTTAGGTTTTGTTGCTGTTTCTTCCGAAATTCTACTGCCTAAACCTCCAGCTAGTATTACAGCTTTCATTTCTTTCCATACTAAATCATACTGATATGTCTATAAACTTTGTATATTTCTTAAAAAATCATGGAAATATGATTGATTTTTTTTATATTTCTAGAGAAATTTAATTTAAGAAAATTACATAAATTTAAAATTAATTTATATTTCATAATTTATATTTCATAATTTATATTTCATAATTATTATCTTTTGAGCAAGCTTATTGTATACCTGTCTCAATTACTTTAAATATGTTTGATGGAAAAAAAGTGCTTATTACAGGCGGGACTGGATCATTAGGAACTGCGTTAACAACAAAATTACTTCAAACAAATGTTGAAACTATTAGAATTTTTAGTAGAGATGAGCTAAAACAATCTCAAATGCAATTAGAATTTAAAGATAAAAGATTACGATATTTAATTGGTGATGTTAGAGATAAAGAAAGATTATTTAGAGCACTAGAAGATATTGATATAGTTATTCATGCAGCTGCTTTAAAACAAATGCCTGTTGCAGAATATAATCCATTTGAAGCAGTTAAAACAAATGTAATTGGCAGTCAAAATTTAATTGAAACCTGTTTAGATAATGATGTTGAAACTGTACTAGCTGTAGGAACAGATAAAGCTGTTTCTCCTGTAAATACATATGGTGCAACAAAATTACTCATGGAAAGATTATTTGTTTCAGCAAATTTTTACAAAGGTAATCACAAAACAAAATTTCTTTGTGTAAGATATGGTAATGTTTTGGGAAGTAGAGGTTCAATTGTTCCTATTTTTGTCAATCAAATTAAATCTGGTAAAAAAATTACAATCACTGATCCATCAATGACACGATTTACAATTACTATGGAACAAGCACTAGAATTAATTTTTAGGGCATTACAAAATGGCAATGGTGGAGAAATAGTTATTCCAAAATTAAATGCTTACAGAGTTGGTGATATTAAAGATGCAATATTAGATTTAATGAAATCTTCAATTGAGACTGAAATTATATCAATTCGAGCAGGGGAAAAAATTCATGAATCGTTAGTAGGAAATGATGAGTTGAGAAATACATTTGAACGAGATGGGGATTATGTTGTAATTGATAAGCAACTATATGATTTAGAAGATTTTAATAAAAAAGATCTAGTTCAAACCAATTTGAAACATCAATATTCATCAGATAAAGTAGACATACTTTCAGTAGATAAATTAAAAGCATTATTGACTAATGAAAAATTAATTTGAAAATTTGAGATAATCTAATTATAATACGAGAAATTATAATGAAAATTAATTAATATTTTATTTATAACAGTAAAATATTATTAATTTATAACAGTAAAATATTATTAATGATAAACTTGAATCAAAATCAAACATCTGAACCTAATCTTCAACCTATTGTATTATGTGACTCATTTTGTGATATTGATGAATTAAAACAAATCATTATGAAATTTAATCCAAAAATAATAACATTTAGTCTAGAGTCACATAATTTTTTACTTAAAAATGATATTAAACATGATTTATCTGAAAGTTATTTGAAGAAACATGATTTAGATATTATTCAAGATAATTCATACCTATTTTCCAGATGGTATTCTGATCAAAACATATCAAAATCAATTGAATTTGATGGAATTAATATTGGAGAATCATTTTATATTGAATTTTCCCATTTTTTAACACCAATTTTAAAGAAAATATTTGAAATCAAAGCAATTTACACAGCTCATCAAAACGGATTATTTTTTTCATCAAATTCACTTGTAAAATTTACAAAATTATTTTTTTTAAATGTTAAAATTTTAAACAATAGTATAGAATATACATCATCAACAAAGAAAAATAAATTTTTTAAATTTGATAAATCTTTTTTAATAAAAAATAATCAAAATTATTTAATTAATAAAATTATAAAAATATCCTATAATCTTTTTAATATTTTTTTCAAAAATAAAAAAATTGATCCTAAAAAACAAACCATTTTTTTAATAAATCATACAACAAAAAACTTTAATTCCTTTTTTGAGCAATTACCTAATTATCCTATAAATTTAGTTAAATATGATACTGTTGTTCCTGCATTTTGGGATTTTAGATCTTTCCTAACCATAAAGAAATCTAAATGTTACATAGAACATTCTGCAAATCTACCTAATTATATTTTAAAAGATAATTCAATATTGGATGATCATTTAAAACATATTTTAGAAAATGAGGAATTTTTTAATAAATTTTTTACTTTAGATAATTATGTATTTTGGAATATAATCAAAAAAGATTTTATTGAAATGTATAAAAAATATTTTTTAATTGCAAATCAAAATATTAATCAAATCAAATTTTTATTAAAAAAATATAGTCCATCTTATATTATTATTACCTCTGAAGCTTGTCATTTGGATTTAATCATAGTTAAGATTGCACAAAAATTTGGTATAAAAATTGGAATATTTCAACATGCATTATATAGTGATGATCTAAAAAATTCAAATTATTATTCATTTAAATCGGATCAATTTCAAAAAGTTCTTCC
>Ga0114993_10004530_pt1 | contig 13781 bp, 10 predicted proteins | sample ArcticOcean_MG_C_FD_87042 | JGI IMG/M metagenome (GOLD analysis project Ga0114993, IMG submission 87042) | Marine microbial communities from western Arctic Ocean - ArcticOcean_MG_CB2_150 | ecosystem: Environmental > Aquatic > Marine > Oceanic | place: Arctic Ocean: Canada Basin | collected...
TCCGGTGACCATTACCACGGGGATATTCTTCTGACCCAGGCGTCGCACGAGGGAGGCGAATTCACGCTGATGCGTGGGCGTCGGATCGCAGGTTCGGTAGGCATCGCCCGCAAAAACAACCAGATCCACTTCTTGCCGAAGTGCTTCTTCGAATGCGAATCCCACGCACTTCACGAAGTCCTGGAGACGCGTGTGCAGACCCGTTCGCGGATCGAGACGTCCATAGTTTTCGATACCGATATGGGTGTCCGCGATGTGCAGGAATTTGACTGGCATGGCCGCCGTGACGAGAAGGAGGAAGCGCACCGGTGCAGGAAGAGAAAGGCAGGAAAAATGCGCCGATGAACCAGGGATTTGGCAGGGGAAACAACAATTGAATTTAGCCAGAACGAGGAGAGGTTGTCAAGGGTAATTGAGCCGATTTCCGAGCCGATATTCCATCTGAATCGCAAAGGATGTGGACAGGGTGTCACGTTTGAGGAGGGATTGGCGGAAGACCACACGAATGGTTTTTCCCCAGCCAAGACGGACGCCGCCGGCCAGCCCTTTCCCGGTTAGCATCTGCATTCTCGAGCCACCCCAGACCGCTGGGTCGAACACGTAAATCCTGGATTCATAGGTGGTGATTCTGAACAGGTTCGTCCAGATGTCGAGTCTGAGGATTCGACCAAGCCGCATGGCTGTGCCCAATGCAAATCCGTTGCCGGATCGAACGGGCGTCTCCGACCTCGTGCTTTCCAGCCACGAGGTGAGTCGAATCCTCCCGGTTTGGCGCGCAAGGTGGAGCCTTAGTCTGGACCGTGTCTCCAGATCATGGTGTGCTCTGGGTGTGACCCTCCTGGACCGTGCGCCGACCGTGATTTTGAGCGTGAAGGCGTTTCGAAATCTGTACCGGATTCGGGAATCGAAACGGTAGCCCCGGCCGGGTAACGGCATTCCGGCACTTGGTCCAAGTCTCCCGTGGCGGTCCAGGGATGCTTCGATCATTGACGATTTGGAAGGGCGCCATCGGGCGCCAAGAAACAAGCCCCATTCGTTGTTCGGATTTCCTGAATAGGCAGAGAAGGAAGCCGATCTGAGCGCCAGATGCGAACGATCGTATCGCCGGATCAGAGCGGTCAGGGTGAACTTGTGAAAAGATGTGGAAGATCCGAGGAGAAACGTGGACGAGGCCGGGAGTTCCGTGGCCTCGCCAAACATGTTGAAACGGGACACCGATAGGCGCCAGTCGATGCTGGGTATGATGGTGGGAATTCTTTCGGTGTGGGAATAGCTTGTTCCAGACGCAGTTAGGGAGATTCGGTTAGCACCTCCATTCCAGGCGATGTTCAATGCAGCAGATCGGTCGTCAAATCTGCCTTTGTTCTGCTCCTGGCCAGGCGACAGGTGTAATCCGCTTGTCTGGAGTCTGGCCACACCCGTTGTATCGATGGCCGCGTCCCACCGGGCCCGGCTTAAGAAGGCGGTCCAGGTCAACCGTCCTGTAAGTTTCATCACGAGCAATCCGCGCAGTTGGCCGCTTTCGTCACTGCTTGAGCTGGCCAGCCGACCGCTGCTGCCGGGTCTTGCACTGTCCATTCCAGTGGATGACCGTGTCTTTCTGCTGTAGAGCAGACCCTGACCGAATCCCGGACGAAAGTCACCAAGGATGACACGATCGAATCCCGCGAACCGAGGTAGTTCGAGATAGCCTGACCAATGATCCGAGATCCTCGATTCGCCCGGGTCGCGTTCTGTGAGGAAGGAGAACGCATACCGTTGAGGCATTTGGAATCGGGTCTGCTGATAAATCCGTAAGCCGGACCATGTTGTACGGTTTCCTGTCGGTCGTGTTGCTCTCAGTCTGAGTCTGCCGGAATGGTGTCCCTTTTTCGACAGGATGAGATAGGTCTCAAGCGTTTCAAGTAGTTCTGTGGTCATTCCGGAAACGCTGTTGAGCTCTTTTAAAGATCTGTAGGGTCCGGATCGTTTCCGGTACTCTACAATTTTGGCTGCAAGTTCCGGATCGAGTCCTGGCAGTATCGACAGATCCCGTGCCGATGCATCGTTTACATCGATCTGATGATCTTGAAGTCTCTGGAGCACGGCCAGGTATGCTTCGGCATCATCCGGTCCATAGTCCGCCAGGGACTGCGGCAGAATCGGTTCGGTTGTGCAACAAATAACATAAGATATGATGAACAATCTGTTCAACAGAACAGGCGCAGACTGCAGGAACTTTTCTGTCAAGCGGAAGCCTTCTGAATCTCGGAAAAGGGCAATGAGGCACGGATGCTGTGATTTCAGGTCCTGGTGACAATCCGGGTGATAGAGCGTGCGCAATAGGTGTGCCACAATAAAAAAAGGGAGCAGCCAGAGGCTGCTCCCTTCCCGTGTCATTGCGACCGGGGTTTATCTTTCCAGTTCCATATCCGGTTCCAGATCCAACCCGTCAGTAAGCGGCAGGATTTTGCCCCGTCGAATGCTCAACAGATACATCCAGGCGTTTTCCCGATTGCCCTTGGAGAATGAGACTCTGCCTGTTGCCCCAGGGATGGAACCCAGATTTTCCAGCTGTTCCTGGAGCATTTTCCTGGAAGTGCCGCCTGCGTTGATGGCCGTGAGAACCGCCAGCATGCCGTCATAACCCAGAGCGGCCACAATCCCCTGATCTCGCCTGAACCGGGTACGAAACGTGTCCACGAACTGACGTACAGACGGGATGTCGCTCTGATCATGGTATTTCGCTACGAATATAGCATCCCTTGCATAGCTGTTGCGAGCGACCTCAGGATGATTCCAGCCATCGCTGCCCAGCAACTGCGCGTGGATCTGATGGAATGCCACCTGGGGTACGATCAGGAGTACGTCTTCCTTGCCGCCCGCCACGAGAAGGCCTTCGAGTGTTTCAACAGGTACCGGGTCGACGGTGTCCGGGTCCACGGGAACAGGTGGCGGGGGTTGAACGTGTATACCACCCAGGAGCAGTGAGTCCAGCTCGTCGGCCAGTATGTCCGGTGGCCCAAGCGCAAGACCCGCATCCCGGATTCGCTTGAACTGTCCACGGTAATCCGTAGTGCCCGATTCGTACCAGGCCTGCACAATGACCTCTCCTCCGAGTTCCTCCGCCCTTGCAGTGAATTCTCCGGCGATTCGCTTCCCGTAATTGTCCCTGGAAGTGAGCGTTGCCAGCGTGCGTAATCCCAATTCCTTTACCGTGTATTCCGCGAGGCGTCTGCCCTGGGCACCTGGCGTGGCATTCATCTGGAATACAAAGGAGCTGAGCGAAGCAATCCCATCCTCGGATGCGGTGGGGGCTACAAGGGGCACCTTCATGGCGCCTGTAAGGGAGGCAATCGGAATGGTTTCCGCGCTTGTTAGCGCGCCGATAATGGCGATGACCTGGTGGTCTTCGATCAGGCTTTGCGCTGCTTGAACGGCCCGGATCGGGCTGCCTTCCGAATTCTTGAAAATGAGACCTACACGCTCGCCCGATTCCAGAGCCAGTTGCTCACGCGCCAGGAGTATTCCATCTCTCAAGTCTTTTCCTGCGGGTGTTTCCATAGGTGCGATGATGCCAATTTTGTACCGGGCATTCACCGGTTCATCCATCGGACCAACCACGGGTGCTTTCTGTTCTGCGAGGACGCGTTTCTTTCTGGGTTTGGACTTGGGTCTGAGGATCTGCTGGGCAATGGGTCCGAACGTCCCATTCGGATACCGCTCGAGAAAACGTGCCAGCCTTCGTTTGTATTCCTCGGTCTGACCCAGTTTCAGAGCCCACCTTGCATTTCCAAAAGCCACGGCCTCATTGATAATGGATCTGCCGAAATCCGAGCGAAGACGTGCGAGATCCCGATCGGTCAAACGCCCGGTGCCGGCCATTTGGCCCAACCGATCCGCCGCCCTCGCTTTCAGTTTGAGGTCGCCTCGGCCGGTGAGCACGTGGGCGTAGTCGGTTGCACCTGCATAGACCTGGCCCTGATGATATTTGCAGTCTCCGATAACGAGGTTGGCCTCAGGCAGATACCTGCTGTAGGGAAAATGGTCATAAAGCTCGAGTGCTGCCGCGAAGGCCAGGTTGTAGTCCTTGAGTTTGTAGTAAGATTTTGCCAGCATTAGCCGGGCGGCGGAGGTGCGCTGGTTGGTGGGAATTGTCTCCACGAGGGTCTCGAATCCCTGTTTCGCGTCTTCATGCTGCCCTCTTATGTAATTCGCCAGAGATTTCTCAAACAAATTTTCGGCTTCTCTGTTGTAGAGATAGCCGGGAACTTGCTGCGCAGTCAGAGAATTTACTGTGCAGAAAATGAGGGAGCCTATGAGTAACAGTTTCGATCTGAACTTCACTTTTTGTTTGCTCCCCGAGTCGATTGAGGCTGTCTTGCTAGAGAGAATGGATGTTCAAGTCTTCCGGGTCTATTTTTTGGAGCCGCTGCCACACCGCATCAAGATCCTGACCTTCGGATTCTGCAAGTTTGAGCCTTTCTTCAACCACGGCATCCTCCACAAGCACCGGAGTTCCGCTCTTCAACGACAGGATGATCGCGTCGCTCGGTCTGCTGTCTATCTCCAGGATACCGGCGTTGGTTTCCAGGATCAGTCGGGCTTTGTAGACGTGGTTTTCAAGGTCTGATATGATTGCGCGAACAATTCGTGCCTTCAGATTGGCAAGGACCACCTCGATGAGGTCATGGGAGAGTGGTCTGGGTGCTTTCCTGCCGGAAAGTTCCACCGCAAGGGGCAGCATCTCGTTGGATCCGATCCAGATCGGCAGGATCCTGTCGCCTCTCTCTTCCTTCAGCACGACCACCGGTTCGCCTGTTTTCTGGTCAACATACAGGCCCAACACTCCCGTCCTGAACATGAGCGGCTCCATGACCGGAAAAATAGTGGTAAGTTCTATGCGAATATACGGTTTGCCCACATTGGGGTCAAGCGAAAAGCCCCCGGGAATCGGGGTATCATTCCTTAGAACTTGACCCACGAGTGGGTGTTGTCTATATTCGCTCAAACACTTGTATTTTATTAAGCTAAGAGGCCTTTGCTTATGCTTTTGGAACTTCGGAGGTCAGTTCGGACATTGCGTGGGATCGGGTCTCGTCGGGAGCTGGTATTGGCGGATTCGGGGATTTTGACTGTGGCCGATCTTTTATTGTATTTGCCTTACAGATATCTGGACCGATCAAAGGAATCACGGATCTCCGAATTGCCTGAGGGGCAGGAGGTTACCGCGCTTGGCCAGGTGCAGTCAACCACTGTGATTCCAGGTAGGCGACGGCGATTCGTCCTGACCCTTGAAGATGAGTCGGGAGAGTTGGAATGCGTTTGGTTCTCAGGCCATCAATATCTCAGAACCGCGTTCAACGAAGGTGATTTCCTGGCCGCTGCCGGAAAAATTTCCAGGTTCGGGAAGAAGCGTCAAATCGTTCACCCGGAAGTGGAAGTGCTTACCGAAGCGGGGGAAGATACACGAATTCATACGGGCAGAATTATCCCTTTGTATTCGATCAGTGCCAGGATGCAGTCGGAGAAGCTGAGCAGCAGGGGCATTCGAAGAATCATCCACGATGCCCTGGACACGGTTGGTTCTGAAATAGAGGAAACACTGCCCGAAGGGATGCGAACACAAAGGCATGTCGTGGGCCTCGCGGAAGCAGTGCGGAAGATCCACTTCCCGGATTCGATGGAACAGGTCGATGCCGCACGAACACGCCTGGCTTTCGAAGAGTTGTTGTGCATCCAGTTGTATCTCGGATCACGCTCTATGGAAGTTGGCAGCCGCCGGGGAAAGGGTTTCGTTGTCCCCGGAGATCTGGCGCCAAAACTGATCGAGCAGTTACCCTTTACCCTCACGGGCGCGCAGCAGCGCGTTCTGGATGAAATATGGGCGGATGTGGCGCGCCCATCCGCCATGCACCGCCTGCTTCAGGGCGATGTGGGATCGGGGAAGACGCTGGTTGCCCTGCTGGCCGTGCTGCCGGTGGTTGAGGCCGGGGCACAGGCGGTCCTTATGGCCCCTACCGAGATTCTTGCGGAACAGCACCGCCGAACCCTGATGGACCTGTCCAAGCCACTGGGTATTTCCGTGGATCTGCTTACAGGGAATATGTCTGCTGGCCAGCGAAAGGGCGTTCTTGCGGGGGTGCGGAGTGGTGAGACACATATTCTGGTAGGCACCCATGCCGTCTTGCAGGAGGACGTGATATTTCGGGAGCTTGGGATGTGTGTGGTGGATGAGCAGCACCGGTTCGGCGTCGCGCAACTGGCTGCTCTGAGAGAGAAAGGCGAGTTGCCGCATCTCATGGTCACGACTGCGACCCCCATTCCGCGAACCCTCGCGCTTACACTTTATGGAGATCTGGATGTAACGATTCTGGACGAGCTACCCAAGGGCAGGAAACCGGTTGTTACAGGGTGGCGACCTGTGGCGGACCGCGAAAAGGCCCTGGAATTCTTGAGGGAGGAGGTTGGAAAGGGCAGGCAAGGCTATATCGTCTATCCTGCCATTTCCGAGTCTTCGTCAGGGTTGAGCACGGCAACCGGGGCATTCGAAGACCTGGGGAAAGGTGAGCTCGAGGGGCTATCGCTCGGGTTGCTCCACGGTCAATTGCCTGCGGAGGTCAAAGAAGAGGCTATGGCTGCTTTTAGGGATGGGACGATCGAGGTTCTGATTTGCACAACGGTAGTCGAAGTGGGTGTGGATGTTCCCAATGCCAGCGTGATGATGGTGGAGCACGCCGAGCGATTCGGGCTGTCCCAATTGCATCAGCTTCGTGGCCGGGTGGGTCGTGGGACTCACGAATCGTATTGTATCCTTGTCGCCATACCAGATGGAGAGCTTACGCCGGATGCGTTGTCCCGTCTTGAGACCATGGCCCGAACAACGGACGGGTTCGAAATTGCCGAAATGGATCTGAACATTCGCGGCGCAGGGCAGATTTTCGGCACCCGACAGGCCGGTGTTCCGGAGTTCAGGTTTGCCGATTTGCGACGTGATGAAGATCTGGTTGTAGCGGCACGTGAAGACGCTCTGTCACTGCTTGCAGGCGATCCGAAATTAAGGCGACATGAGCTTCTTGCGGCGCAGGTTAGCGCCCTGGAAGCCAACTGGAAGACAATCTCAGACACCGGGTGATAGAGGTTGACACCCATATTCAATTTTGGTAGATTGGTGCGTTTATAAGCCTGATTCAGGCGGGTTTTCCGATATCCAACAGGGGATTTCTGCGGGTGGAAAAGGAGACGATCGCCCTGGTCGGCAGTATAAACCGTGATACGATCTGCACACCGGACGGCGTCCGGATCGAGAGTTACGGAGGGATGCTATATGGCATCCTGTCTCTGATCCAAATGTCGAGCGTCATGGTTTTTCCCGTGGGGGTTGTCGGGGCCGATGTCAAGTCTGCCGTAATGAATTTGCTCGATAAATGGCCGCAGGTAAACCTTTCGGGCCTTCGTTTCACCTCGCAAAAGAATCCACATTGTGTCCTGACCTATGACGAAGCAGGCAACAAGCAGGAAGTGCTGCACGGTGGTGTATCGCCCGTTGAATTCAAGCAGATAGAGCCTTTTCTGGATTGTGGGGCCATCTGTGTGAATTTTATCACCGGGTCTGAGCTGTCTCTGGACACAATGCAGCAGGTGAGAAGCAGCCGTTCGAAGCCCATTTTTATGGATGTGCACAGCTTGACCCTGACCACAGGTGATGGCAACCGAAGATATTTTCGCGTTCCCACGCGATGGGAATCCTGGGTAGCGTGTGCGGATTTCATCCAGTGTAATGAAAAGGAAGCCGTGCTGCTTGCTGGCGAACCCCTGTTGGATGAAGATGCAGTGGGCAGGTTTGGCGAGCGGGTGCTCGCCCTCGGCCCGGTTGGCCTCGTCATCACACGCGGGGGAGGTGGGTCCTGCACAATATTTCGATCCCCGGAGGGTGGAATTACGATCCGTCAGTGTACTGCAAAAAGTGTTGGAGCGGTCGTTGATGAAACCGGGTGCGGAGATGTATTCTTGATGGGCTTCGCCCTGGAATTTCTCAGAACCGGAGATCTTGAAACTGCCAGTACCTTCGCTAACAAGGTCGCTGGCATCAATTGCTGTCTTCGTGGTATCGAGGGAATTGGTCAGATGGGTCGATTCCTGGCTGCCTGAAAACTTGCGCGACAGAGTACAAAGCGAGCACGGTGGCGTAACCTGTATCAGATTTGGAAGGGGTGAATGATGCAACAGTACAATTTTCCCAACAAGCCGAACTTCGAGATCTCAGTGAGTCCGAAGCTGATCTACTACGGTTTGGCGGTTGTGCTCCTGCTCTGGCTTGCCAGTGGCATCTACATTGTTCGTGCTGCCGAGCAGGCCGTAGTACTTCAGTTCGGCCGAGCCATGGGGATATCCGAACCAGGGATTCATTACCACCTTCCGTGGCCTATTGAAACCGTAGAAATCGAGCGGGTGCACGAGGTCAAACGGGTGGAAATAGGATTTCGGACAATCGGCGTAGAGCCGGCTCCACGTTACCAGCCTGTAAGCCGAGAGGCTTCCATGCTCACGGGTGACGAAAACATCGTGAGTGTTGAACTAATTGTTCAGTACAAAATCAGCAATTTGCAAGATTACCTGTTCAATGTGTCCGATGCGAATCATGCCGTCCGGAGCGTTGCAGAAGCTGCACTTCGCCAGGTGGTGGGGAGATCTGCCATCGACGATGCGCTGACCGAGGGTAAGTTCAAGATTCAAACGGAGATCAAGGACCAGATCAAGGAAGTATTCAAGCTCTATGGCATGGGCTTGCAGGTGGAAGCTGTGAAGCTTCAAACTGTGTCCGTGCCCAGGGAAGTGGATCACGCTTTCAAGGACGTTGCCAGCGCGCGAGAAGACAGGGAAAAGCTTCGAAACGAGGCGGAGGCCTACCGGAACGAGGTGATTCCTCACGCCAGAGGAGAAGCCGAGAAGATGCTTCGGGGAGCAGATGCGTATAAGGTCGAGCGCATCAATCGATCCCAGGGAGATGCGGATCGATTCCTCCAGGTATTCAAGGAGTATCAAAACGCTAAAGAAGTTACGGAAACACGTCTGTATCTTGAAACAATGGAAAAAATTCTGCCTAACATTCAGAAGTACGTGGTCGAATCTGATGGAAAAGGAGGCGGCATCCTGAATGTGTTGCAGCACCAGAACATGCCGCGAAAGGGGAAATCACAATGAAGCCAATAATTATCCTGGTTGTGGTGGTGGTTCTGGCGGCTATGGCGGCCGAATCAGTTTTCTTTGTTGTGGATGAGCGGCAGCAGGTTGTGGTTACACGTTTGGGAGAACCCATGAGGACCATCAAAACTCCCGGACTGAAATACAAGGTGCCTTTTATAGAGCAGGTCCACGTTTTTCCGGATCGATTGCTCTATAGCGACGCTGATCCCGCCCCGATCTATACGATGGACAAGAAGAATCTGATCGTAGACAATTTTGCGAGGTGGCGAATTGTAGATCCTTTGAAGTTTCTGAAATCCGTTCAGACGATTCTGGGTGCCCAGTCGAGACTGGACGATATGATCTACGCCGCTGTCCGTGAGGAACTTGGAAAGCGGACGCTCACGGAGATCGTGTCGGGAAATCGTCAGGAAATTATGGATCGCGTCACACAACGATCCATTCAGGACGCTGGAGAACTCGGGATCGAGGTTGTCGATGTTCGGATCAAGCGTGCCGATCTTCCAGAAGAGAACAAGAAAAATGTGTACGATCGCATGCGCGCCGAGCGTGCGCGCCAGGCCAAGGAGTATCGGGCAGAGGGAGAAGAGGCCGCTTTGAAGATCAGGGCCGAGACCGACCTGGCGGTGACGCGACTGACATCGGGAGCCTTCCAGAAGGCCCAGCTCACTCGGGGTGAAGGCGACGCAGAAGCCCTGCGGATATACGCGGATGCCTTCCAGAGGGACCCGAAGTTTTACGAGTTTCAGCGAACACTCGAGGCTTATGAGAAGACCCTCGGAGAAGGTACAGTCATCGTTTTGCCGCTAAGTACTGAGTTCTTCCAGTATCTTGGTACAGGAAAGAAGAAATGAAGCCGCGGTTCAGCCGCTGGTGCGATGCGGCCAAAGCCGCCATCGTGTCGCCTCTTTTCATTTCTCTAGTTGTTTTCCTGCCCAGCTCCCTTTTTGCGGGGGGCTGGGCAGAACTACAGGAGGCAGGTCTGATTCTGAAATTTCAGGAATCTGACCGAACCATGGCCCAACCTCTGCTTTCGGAATTGGAGCGCAGCCGAAAAGAGGTGGCCATGCAGTTGGGTGGGGGAGACGGGCTCGGGATGACGGTGTATTTGACCTCAAATGAAAATACCTTCCAAGAGGTGACAGGCGGACGAATCCCTCATTGGGGGGTCGGTTGCGCGTTCCCTTCAGAAAAGACGATAGTCTTACGCAAATTGCCCGGGCAGCAGGAGGCGCTGATTCAAACAGCTCGCCACGAAATCTCTCACGTTCTGCTGCACCACCTGGTTGATACCAGGGTACCCGTGTGGTTCAATGAGGGAGTTGCAATGTGGGTGTCCGGGGAGTGGCGACTCCAACAGAGCGCAGAGATCTTTTACGCACTTTTCGCAGGTGGCTTCGTTTCTCTGGCCGAAATAGACGATGTCCTCGGTTTTTCCTCGACTCTTGCCAGCCTGGCATACACGGAAAGTCTCCTGGCCGTTACACATTTGATTCACCTGGGTGGCGAAGGCGCTGTCCCAAGAATGATCCAGTCGCTGCGGGTCGGTGGTTCCTTCGAGGATGCACTGCAGGAAGTGACAGGGCTATCTTCCGAAGGATTCGAAGCATCTTGGAAGGGCTACGTGTCGGGGAGATTCAGCCCCGGCGCCCTGATGCTTACCTCGCATGCCCTTTGGTTCTATATGACCTTTTTGGCAATGGGTGTCTATTTCGGCATCCGCGTGAAGAACAGACGCCGTCTGAAAGCTTGGGAGGAAGAAGATCCCGCCGCTGCGCTTCCCTTGAAGTTGCGCCTGAAGGTCAGCAGGAGGGAGGACAGCCAGTGAGAGTAGGTGTAACCGGGGGTATCGGCGCAGGAAAGAGTCTTGTCGCGCAATTGTTCGGCAAAATGGGTGCATATGTTATTGAGGCCGACGAGGTGGGGCGTCGCGCGGTTACAGACCCCTCCGTGTTGCGCAATCTGGTGGAGGCGTTTGGTGAAGCCATTCTTGAAGGGCAGGGCGTTCTTGACAGACGGGTACTCGGACGGCTTGCCTTCCACAACGCGGAAACCAGGGAAACCCTCAACAAAATCGTTTGGCCGAGACTGGGGGAGTTGCTGGAAGAGGAGTCTTGTGAGGCACTAGATTCTGATCCTGAGCGAACGGTCGTGATAGATGCGGCACTCCTGCTCGAGTGGGGAGATCCGAAGGCGTTCTGTGACATGCTGATTGTGGTTACTGCGCCTGAAGCGATCCGGATTCGACGCATTGTTGAAAGAATGGGATTGACGGAAGCGGAGGTCAGGGACAGGATGGCCTCACAACTTTCAGACCAGGCCAAGATTGAAGCGGCAGATTATGTAATCGTGAATGATGCCGAATTGGCTGATTTGGATGCGCGCGCACTGGATGTCTGGGCCAAAATTCATTAATAAAGTAAGGATAACGTCGCAATTCCGCGGCGAATTTCAAGTGAGGGTTCTGGGGATTTGAAATGAATTACACGCCACACACAGAAGAGGATGTGAGGAAGATGCTGGATGTGATTGGCATTGGCTCAACAGAAGAGCTCTTCGGACCTGTTCCGGAGAAACTGCGTCTCAAGGAGCTGGATTTGCCGCCTGGAATTAGCGAGATGGAGGCCGTGTCTCTGGTGAATGATCTTGCGGCCAGAGCCAGGGCGGATGCGCCGGCACTCTCGTTTATCGGGGGTGGGGCCTATGAACATTTCATACCCAGTGTTGTCGATGCTATGATATCCAGAAGTGAGTTCTACACCGCATACACACCCTATCAACCGGAGGTGAGTCAGGGCACGCTACGAGCGATCTTCGAATTTCAAACGATGATCTGTGAACTCACCGGAATGGAAGTGGCGAATGCTTCGATGTACGATGGCTCCTCCGCCCTGGCAGAGGCCGTGTTGATGGCGGTTCGGATTACGGGTGGGAGCAGGGTTTTGCTTCCGCGCAGCCTGCACCCGTTTTACAAGGAAGTGGTAAAGACCTATGTGCATGGAATTGGTCTGGAGATTGTAGAGATTCCCTGGTCTGAGGCAGGCACTCTCGATCTGGAGGCGTTGGATCAGGAGCTTCGGGCAGACACTGCCGCGGTGGTGGTGCAAAATCCCAATTTTCTGGGCGTGCTGGAGTCGCTGAGTGAAATTGGAGACCTGGTTAACAGGAGTAGCGCTGCTTATATAGCAGCGGTGAATCCCATCTCATTGGGCGTGATCGCACCCCCGGGAGATTTCGGAGCGGATATCGTGGTAGGCGATGGGCAACCGCTGGGAATTCCTTTGAGCTTTGGGGGGCCGTATGTTGGTTTTTTTGCCACACGGGACAAACACGTCAGGAAGATGCCCGGTCGGGTATGCGGCCAGACGACCGATGTGGACGGGAAGCGGGGGTTCGTGCTCACCTTGCAGACTCGTGAGCAGCATATTAGAAGGGACCGGGCCACATCGAATATCTGTACGAACCAGACGCTTTGTGCAACGGCAGCCACAGTATATATGGCCTCGCTTGGACCACGTGGATTGGAAGAAGTGGGGATGTTGAACTGGAACAGGAGTCACCGGGCTCGAAAAGCCCTGACGGATCTGAAGGGAGTCCACGATCGGTTCCCCGGAAACAGCTTCAATGAGTTTGTGGTGGAAACTGACAAACCTGCGCTCGAGACGCTGGCGGCCCTTGAGGCAAGGGGCATTTCCGGGGGTATCGACCTCGGGCGTTTTTACCCTGAGCTGGACCGGTGCATACTGACCTGTGTGACGGAAACGAAGACGGATACCGATGTCGATCGCCTGGTCGATGTGTGGAGGGAGATCTGATGAAGAAAGACCAGTTGATTTTCGAACGTGGCGAACCTGGCAGGCGTTGTGCCACCTTCCCCGATTCGGGAGCGTGCAAAACCTCGATTCCTGAAGAGATGCAGCGGAAAACACCACCTGCCCTGCCGGAAGTTAGTGAACTGGAGCTGGTAAGGCACTACGTCACGCTTTCCAGGATGAATTTCAGCATCGATACCGAGTTCTACCCGCTGGGTTCGTGCACCATGAAATACAATCCCAAGGTGCATGAGCGTGCGGCCAGGGTACCTGAGATTGCGGGACTTCATCCTTTCTCTCCTGCCTCCCAGGGTGTGCTGGAGGTCATTTGGGAAATGGAGCAGGTGCTCATTTCTGTAAGTGGAATGGATGGGTTCACTTTTCAGCCTGCTGCGGGCGCACAGGGAGAGTTCGTCGGGATTTCACTGATTGCGGCATATCACCGCGCAAGGGGAGACGGAAAAAAGGTTGTTTTGATTCCCGATTCTGCTCACGGGACCAATCCTGCGACCGCAGCGATGTGTGGATACACGGTGGAGGCTGTCCGGTCCACCGATCGCGGCACGGTAGATGTGGAGGATCTCAGATCGAAAATGTCGGATGAAGTGGCCGCGCTGATGCTCACCAATCCGAATACATTTGGGGTGTTCGAAGATGAGATCCTGGAAGTGGCCGAAATTGTGCACGATGGTGGTGGTCTGCTCTACTACGATGGCGCGAATCTGAATGCCTTCCTTGGTCAGTGCCGGCCAGGAGATATGGGTTTCGATGTTGTACATATCA
>Ga0114993_10004535_pt1 | contig 13765 bp, 13 predicted proteins | sample ArcticOcean_MG_C_FD_87042 | JGI IMG/M metagenome (GOLD analysis project Ga0114993, IMG submission 87042) | Marine microbial communities from western Arctic Ocean - ArcticOcean_MG_CB2_150 | ecosystem: Environmental > Aquatic > Marine > Oceanic | place: Arctic Ocean: Canada Basin | collected...
CCCGCCATTCTTGTCGGGATCGTTGGGGTCATAGTCGCGCATCTTGGAAAGCAGGTGCATCAGGAAGAGCAGCGAGCCATCGCTGACGCGCGGCAGGCCCGGACCGAAACGGCCGTCGGCACCCTTGAGCTTATGCTCGTCCTTGATCTCGCCCTCGACCTTCTTCCAGTCGACGCCAAAAGGCGGGTTGGACAGCATATAGTCGAATTTGTCGGCGTAGAGCTGATCTTGACTGAGCGTATTGCCGAGCTTGATGCGGCTCACGTCCTGCCCCTTGATCAGCATATCGCCCTTGCAGATGGCATAACTCTCGGGGTTGAGCTCCTGGCCGAAGGCGCGCATCACGGCCTTGGGATTGAGCTCGTAGACATACTCCATGCCACTGGAGAGGAAACCGCCGGTGCCGGCCGTGGGGTCGTAGATGGTGCGAATGATGCCCTCTTCCGTGAGCGCATCGTCGTCTTCCATAAAGACTAGCGAGGTCGTCAGCCGCACGATATCGCGCGGAGTGAAGTGCTCACCCGCCGTCTCATTGGAGCTTTCGGCAAAACGCCGGATCAGCTCCTCGAAGACCAGGCCCATATCGTGATTGCTAATCGCCTCGGGGCTCAGATCCGTGGTGGCCACTTTCTGCACGACTTTGAAGAGCAGATTGGCCTCGTCGAGCTGAGCGATAAACTCACCGAACTTGAAATGCTCGAAAATCTCAAGGGCGTCTTTGGAGAAGCTGTCGACGTAGTTGGTCAGGTTGCTCTTGATATCGGCGTTACCCAGCGTCGACAGATCCATCGGCGAGGTATTGTAAAAGGACTGGCCCGCGGCTCTGAGCAGAAACTTCTCGCGGGCCTGCTCTTCCAACTGCTCCATCGTCTTGAGCTTTTCGACCTGTTCGAGGACTTTGGGTTTGCTCTGCTCCAGCACGCACTCTAGGCGGCGCAAGATGGTGAAGGGAAGAATGACGCGGCCGTATTGGGATTGCTTGAAGTCGCCGCGCAGCAGATCGGCGAGGGACCAGATGTAGGCGGCGGTCTGGGAAAAGCTAGTGGTCATATAGGGGGTCTGTAGGATGTGCGAGTCCGTTGCGGCGACTATAGATGGGCCAATTCGACGCCACCATTGCATTTAGCACATACTGGAGCGACACCATCGACGGGAATCCGATTACCTGTGCCGAACTCGTGTGCGGAACCGGCGCTGTCAAGCGTCCGGTTCACGCGGTGGTTAGAGGGCTTGCCTGACTGGGGGAGAAAGAACTCTCCTGCCCCTTTCTGTTTCTGCCTCGCATCTTCCAAAATGCGGTCAATGTCGAAATCCATAGACTTCGCTAAAGCTTCTTTAATCCTTCTCGTCTCCTGGATGATCTCATCCGTGGTTTCTTTTTGGTTGATTTGTTTCATGGCTATCAATCTCCAAATAATTCCTCGGGAGTGCAGCGTCGTGTTATACCGCTTCTTCTGCCTTATTCGTGTCCACCAGTTTTGCAAGCCTTTCGAGGTCGGCTTGGGCTCGCCTTCCCTTTTCTTGATAGAAGGCAAGCCGTTCATCCTTCGTCATGTGCTTGGTCTGCTCATAGTGCGCATCTCTTATTTGACGCACCATACGGACCGCATCAAATCTCTTTCTTTTCTCCATAGTTTGTTACCTCTCGCGGCGAGTAGATCTGTAGAGGCCTGTAGCCTTGTTCTATAAGCCATTAGACCACGCAGAGAATTCATCATCGTGGCAGCCACCAATGACAGAAGTGTCAATATAGATACGCTGTACTTTCATGCTTTTCAGAATCCTCCACCAACTTCACTCACGCATCACGGCAGTATAACACAGAAATCACCTGCGGGCAGTCACGCCAATCCGGCGCGGTTGACTGATTGGGCTGGCGAGCCAGTGCTGAAGACGGTCCAACGCCTAACCCGTCCGCTGCACATACTCTTAGGCAATGGGAGCTTCTCTTTCGGATATTGGAAGTGTCCCACAAGACCCTCAAAGACGTGTGCGCCACGTCTACATCGAAGGAGAAGCCCTAGATGAAAGCTACCCAATTACCCTCCATTGCCCAACTCGATCATGTCCTCGATATCTGTGTGGATGTCGGCAAGAGCAAGCTCAATGTCTACTTCGAGGTCGGTGATCGGGGCATCGATGACGAGTGGTCCAACACCACCCGACAGATCGAGAAAAAGCTGCGTGAGTATCATCACCTAGCGAAAGAGCATGGTCTCAAAACCTTGCGTGTTATCTGTGAGCCCTCTGGTGGCTACCAGGACAAGCTCCTGCGTACTGCGCGACGCCTCGGTCACCTCACCGCCTATGTCAACGGTGAAGCCGTCGCCAAGTTTCGCGTCGTCGAGACCAACGATGACGGCAAGACCGACCTGAAGGACCCTCATATCATCAAGACCCTGGCGCGCCTCAACAAGACGCTTCGACATCGGGAACTGCCCGACGAATACCAGCTCTTGCGTACCTGCGGCGTCCTCTACGATCAGGCCGAACGGGCCGTCGTCTCGGTACGCTGCGGTCTGCACCGGTCTCTGCTGCAACTCTTCTGCGACTATTCCTTCGGCAAGGACTTCCTCTATACGACCTCCGGTAGAGCCTTGATCGGAAAGTATGGGGGTAATCCATACCGGATCATCCGCGCCGGAAAAGCGCGTTTCGAGCGGGCCCTGCGGCGACGGGCACCTCGTATCCAGCAGCGTACACTGGACCGACTCTGGGATAACGCCCAGACCTCTGCCCGGCACCAGCACGCCATCGAATACGCCGAACTCCTCGAACTCCAGGTGGGCCAGCTGTGGGAAGAATTTCTTCTCCACGAGCAACGCAAACTGGCCCTGGCGGATCGCTTGGTCTCTTTACTACAGCGACTTCGCCAGATTGATCCAAAAGTGCCCGAGCCGACTCCGGGGGTCATCAGCGCCAAGAATCTGGCGCGACTGATCGGTGAAACTGGACCCCTCAGCGATTTCACCAGCTGGCGCATGTTGCTGCGCTACGCGGGTATCAACATCCGTATGCGACAGTCCGGGACCTACCGAGGACAATACCGAATCACCAAGAAAGGACGCCCCCTGCTGCGCAAGATCCTCAGCCAGATCGTGCTGCCCCTAGTACGACGCCAGTGTCTCTACGGCGAATTCTATCATCGTAAGCGCCTGGCCATGCCTGGGCAGAAAGCCATGGTTGTCGTCATGAGAAGTTTCCTGCGAAAGCTGCACGGCTGGTACCGATCCGGACAAGCCTTCGATGCTGAACGCTACTTTACCGACCAAGCAGCCTACCAGAAGCGACAGGCCGCCTGATCACTCACCTCACACCAACCGCCTCACACCCGAAAACAGCACCAAGCAAAGGAGGGCGCGACACCAGACACCGAGGACTTGGCCAGAGATGACCGCATGGAATTCGTGACGCTTCACCGAGATCACCGACTGCACAATCCGTCACTCTGGCCAACACTTCTTCAACATGGCCGGTACAGTATGACCGTCCCTCGAGGACCGATAAGAGATGATCGCCAGTTGAAGTATTCCTCCGTCTCCGGAATAGCCCTACTTGACAACTTTCGCCTAATGAGAATCCATGTTATGGCGTTTCGCTCATCCCTGGAGCCAGACATCGCACCACTCGCCACCATGAGTCTGGGCTTGCCGGAAAGGTAACTACTATAGCTCGCATAGCCGTCAAAACTAAAATCACTTAATCACTTGTCGTCTGGAGGACTGCTTTGATACCGAGATCCTCTTCATCTACCATCTGAATCACGCGAATCTCGTGTCCCCCCGAGACGAACTGATCATACACAAGTATGTCGTTGAACCAAAAGACTCCGAGATCGTGATCCGCGAAAACCTCAGTGGACAGAAGTAGGCCAACAAACACACCAAGGCAGCGTTTCGATGTCGAGTTCAAGGTCTCATGCTCCTGCCTCGATCCATCTGTTATCCCCAAATCCCTTTCGCCACCATAACGTCGCAATCAGCGGCGAGCGCCTAGCGAGTCCGACTGAATTGCTTTGTTAGGCATTGAGCGCCGATCAACAATCAATCTGTCAGATTGTTTCTGACGCGCTTTCAGATCACTAATAATTTCTTCAAGATCATGATGATGACGTTCAACATAAGCCTTTCTATTCTTCCACACTTCGTCAATTATTTCGTCTTTATACATCGACCGAATCCTCCGATAGTAATTCAAGTGGCGTACAGATTTCTGGGCAAATATACCCTGCTTCTGCACACAGTTTGCGAATGATGGGCTTAGTGCTCGCATTATTTATGTGACGGCAATTCCAAGTAAGCAAATAATCTATACGATGAATGGATGCTATTGCCACATGTAGAGCATCTGCTTCAGAGGACGCAGGTATCCCACCGCCAGTGATTAGAACCTTAGCAAATTCTCCCATCTCCTGGTCAATAGACAATTCTGAAATATTTTCTAATGATTTAAGCCTTCGATTGACGGCATCAGAATGCCCTTCTAATACTTCGGCAATAACTAGTCCTGAGATAAAAATATCATATTTTCTTCTCTCCTCATTCCACCATTGATAAGTTATTTGCTGCCACGCTGCGGCTCTAACGTCAGCGCTAGGACGCGCTGTTAGATAACTTGGAATGGAAGTTTCGATGTATACAGTTTTCATTCTTTAACGTCATCCATGTTCCATAATATTTTGATTCATATATGCCCATGCTTCGTCAGGTTCTATTACAAATCGCACGGATTCGAACAACGTGGAACTCCCAGCCCATTCTACCATAGCGACCAGACACGGAATCTGGCCCGAAGCAACTCAAGTCACTAACGCCTTCAACCTCAGCGAATTGTACATCGAAGGTCTGATCTATATATAAGCAATTCCTGAAGAAGAAAAATCCAAGCCGCGTCCTTGGAAAAGGAGTTATTACAAGGCGAACAAGGAGGAACTGTCATCAAGTTTGCCGGGTAAGGTTTTCGGAGTGAGGCTTTCGGTGGAATGTGATCCTTCGTTCCACTCACCTCAGTCACACAGTATATACAGTTCATGGAACTCTGCCAGGAGCCTAACTACTGATTATACTCCAAAAATGGAGGTGATTCCACCTATACGGCATGATATCGCGCACCTCCATCTTGGCATTTTATTTGCTTATAATCCAGTACCCTTAATGCTACCCAGTGGAGCTTCCCCTCATCATTGAACCGTATAATGCATTGGATATGAATCATTTAACGCACATAAAGCAAATCGAGCCCACATAGGATGCCAACTATCGACATCCGTAACATCTTGTAGGCCCGACAGTAAACCCGGAAGCGCGTTTTTAACTCTAACTCTGCTGCCGAATTTCCTCGATCTTAGCGTCGCGCTCGGCAAAGATCTGCTGGCGCACGCGGCCCATTTCGGCCTGGAATTGGCTCTGGTGTTCGGCCAGTACCTGGGGTTCAACTTCTGCGGCGATTTTGTCGATTTTGCCCTTGAGCGCAATTTCCTGCTCGGCCCACTTGGCCTGGTATTGTTTCTTGATCTCCTCGATGGCGGCTTTCTGCTCGTCTTTGAGTTCGACGTAGTCGTCGCCCAAGGTGGCGTCAGCCCGTTCCATGGCTAATTCGAGTGCGGATTTCATTGCGGGCTCCTTTGTTCGATTTGTGCTCTAATTGATTTGAGAATTATAATGTAAGCGATAAGGGACTGCAAAAAAAGGAGCTAATTCATGCAGAGACAGTGGAACGTATATCTAGCCGGCGAGATTCACAGCGATTGGCGTGAGCGCATCCGCGCCGGGACCGAGGAGGCGCAATTGCCCGTTATTTTCACCGCGCCGGTCACCGATCACGACGCCAGCGACAATTGCGGCGTTGAGATTTTGGGGGCCGAGGAAGGGGGATTTTGGAAGGATCACAAGGGAGCCAAGATCAACGCCATCCGCACCCGCACGCTGATTCGCGATGCCGATGTGGTGGTGGTGCGTTTTGGCGACCAGTACAAGCAGTGGAACGCCGCCTTTGACGCCGGGTTCGCCGTGGCGCTGGGCAAGGCGCTCATCGTCTTGCACGATCCCGGGTTGACGCATCCCTTAAAGGAAGTGGACGGCGCTGCCCAGGCGGTGGCCTCCGAGCCCGAGCAGGTGGTAGAGATTCTGCGCTATGTGATCGCGGGTTAATTGGACGCTACCGATTCGCCAAAAGCCTCGGCGAATTGGAAGAAGTCCTGGAATCCTATCGCTCCGTCGCCGTCCAGGTCGAAGCGCGCCGTAGCATCTGTCACCGGCGCGCCAAAGGCCTCGCTGAACTGGAAGAAGTCCTGGAATCCCACTATTCCATCGTTGTCAAAATCCGACTGAGCGATCACTTCGACCGATACAGATGGTGTTTCTGTGGCGGTAGAATCGGCCGGTGTTTCGGTGCTGCTGTCCGCCACAGCTGCCAACGCCAGGCGTAAGGCACCTTCACCTGCCAGGTTTATGCTCAGGACGCCATTGGTTGTAGATGTGTCGGAGAGCGTACCGGCAAAGGTGAGTGCTTCCACTGGTCGCGTCAGAGGGATGGCCAGTGTGGTAGTGGTAGTTGAATCGGCGGCGCGCACAAAACCGGTGATTTCATCGGTACCGAATTCCAGACTGATATCGATTGAATCCGCGGCGCTAAAGAGGTCGGTACCGCCCACCCGCACAAAACGAACGTCCTGCGCGGTGAGGGCTTGCAATGAAGCGCCGGCGTAGCGCAGCAGGCCAAAACGCGCGTCGCTATCCACCTGGCCCGCCGGAGCGGTAAAAGTGGTGCTGTCGGCGCTGGCCGTGCGCACCCAGGTCAGGTCGAGTTGCTCGTCTAGCGTTATCTGTGCCGCCTGTCCGCCGCTGGCTTCGGGGGCAGTAAAGGTCGGCTCGGTCTGATCTAGGGCGCGCGGATAGAGGACGCTGAGAAATTCGACATTGGCGCCGCTCTGCTGTGCTTTGAAGACGGTGTGGGTCGGCTCCTCCAAATAACCGAAAGAATGTAGCGTGTCGTCTTCGGTGAAGGTGCGCCCCTCCTGTGCCGGCATATAGATCAATAACTCGGCCTGGTCGCGCGTCCAGCGCGCCAGATTGTCGTTGCGCTCATAAGCGCCGCCGCTACTGCCGCCGCCGTTGCCGTGCAGGCGCCACTCATACTGGTGCGTCGCGTCGTCGCGCACCTCGTCAACGATGACAAAATAAGACTTGCCGGGAAACATGACGCGCCGCCGCGTGTCGACGTTTTGGTACTGGGCACGCACTTCGGCGTAATCCATAAAAGTGCTGGTGAAAAAGTCTTCTATAAAGGCGTCGTTGCCGCCATCTACCGGTTCTCCGGCCAGCATGGTCAGCGGCGGTCCCTGGCCGTCGACCAGAATGACGCTGTGGTTGCGGCCTTCGTTGACCTTGCCGTGGTTAGTGAAATCGATGTAACCGGCGTCTACTGCTAACATTTCGCCGCCGGCGTAGAGAATGAAACTGGTTTCGTCCGGGTGCTCGTGCGCCAGGCCTTGTTCGCGTGCGCGCCCGTGCTCGCCGCGCAGCAGCATATAGGTGGCGTCGGCCGACCAATCGCTGCGGAAAACCGCGTCGCCGGCTTCCGGCATAAAGATGGAGGGGCCGCGCTCGGGCTCCGTCGGGACGATGCCGTCGTCGTAGAGAGCGATGGCATCCATCTCGGAAAATTCGCGCACGTAGAGGCCGGTGCTATTGTTCTGCCAGTCCCACAAGTGTACGCTGCCGTCGGCGTCTACTGCCGCCAGGTAGTGGCCGTAGAATTCGTCGAGGTGGCCGTCGTCGATATTGGGTCGCCGACCATTGGGCAAGCGCAGATTGAGAGACCAGTCGTGCATCTTCTCGATTTTGGGGTCGGAGAACAGGTCGACGGCGACGACGTTTTTCAGAGCAAACATAAAGGGCAGATAGACGTCGGCGGCATAGCGGCTGTAGAACGGTCCTTCGGCGTAACCACCGTCGGTTGCTTCGATTTGATGCTCCATCGACCGCGTCACTAGGTCGAAGGCATTGTCGGCCCAGTCTTGCGGGGTGGCGCCGTCGCGGCCCTCGTGGTCGCGTAGGACGAGAGCGGCCATGCCTAAGCCGCCGTAGGCGCGCACGTGCCAATTGTCTAGGTGAATAACGTCTAGATTGCGTGGATCTGGGCTCTCATCGAGGCGAATGCGGATGGTGATAAAACCAAGTTTCTGTTCGAAAATGACAATGCCTTCGTGGATGCGCTCGGCTTCCTCGGCCAAGATGGTGCGGATTTCTTCTAGAGAAGCGGAATCGTCCTGCAAAAAGGTGTGCAGCATATCGTAGGCCACAGCGTAGAGCGCCACCACTTCGCCTTCATTGTGCGGCTGGCCTAGGTCGCCGTCGCGCGGCGGAAATTTCATGTCCTTCATAATTTCTACGGCCTGGGTGGCAAAAGCTGTGCTATCGGTCATTAGATAGGCAAAGGCCAGGCTCTTGGCGTAGCGCGCCTTGGTGCGCTCTTCGGTAAAAGTAGCCGGCACATTGGTGGCACGGCTCAGGGTAGTCTGCCACCAGGTGGAGTAGGGCTCCCGCCCGATACGCTCTTTAAGCTGGGGGATGTCGGCGGCCGAAAACAGCAGGCTGGGATGTTGCTCCGCTGGCAAGGTCGGCAAGGTTTGCGACCCGGCGGTTGAGACAAAAGCAGCAAGGGCAATTAAAACGGCGATATAGGTACGGCGCATGGCTGTTTTCCTATGAAATGGTTTTATAGCCCTTATATGACGCTTGAAAGCGATGAACGACGGTACTTTTTTAGAATCGCCTGAAAATCTTGCGCATATCTATACCCCAGACGATGCCCAGAAATATGTACTCTTCGCCCATGGCCAGCTTAAAACCGCCAGAAAAACCCGAGCGCGATGCCGCATAAAGGCCGGCGCTAAAGTACGGAGTTGCGGGGTTGAGAAAGCGATAACCCCCCCCGACAAAGAGTCGCGCTGGGTGATCGCCCAGCCACAATTCGTTGACCGCGATGAAATTTAGATCGGCGCTGGCCGAGCGCAGGGCGTCGGTGCTGCCCGAACAGTGGAAATCCGAGACCCAGCGTCGGGTTAGGCTGTCGACACAGCTGCCTCCCCCCAGGCCGAAAGACTGGCGCACGTAGCGCGTATCTCGGTCGCCGCCCTCAAAGAGACCAAAATCCAAGGCGTTGCCGGTGGCAATGAGCCGGTAGCGCTCCGAGACGACGGTCAGGCCCAGCGGTATGTTTAGGCCCACGCCTTTTTCCAGATTGATGAAACCGAGCCCGGCGCTGCCGTAGACTCCGCTGATATCTGGCGGCGGGGCGACCACCGTATATTGCGCTGCCGCCGGCGTCAGGGTGGACAAGAGCAGGGTTATGAGAAGCGTGCGGGCTTTCATAAGGGTAATTGACAAAAAAAAGGGCTGGCGCCAACGGCGCAAGCCCGGTAATATGCGGTGGCAGCTTAAGAGATGGCGCTCGATGGGCTGCGTCAGGTGCCGATCATGCTCTCTATCTGGCTCAGGAAGTCGTCTTTGTTCTTAGTGATCTCTTCCACACTTTTTTGCAGACGCTGGGCGTAGGGGTCCATGGCCGGAATGAGGTCGTCGCCGGCAAAGCCGATCTTCATGGTGCGCACGGCAATGTCGGAGATATGGACCATGGCGGCCAGACGTTTGTGCTGATTGGAGCTGCCCGGGGCGTGGTGGGCGCCAATGGCCGTGCGCACTTCGGCCGGCAGGTCCCAGTGCACTGCCAACTCGGCACCGCAATCGGCGTGGGTAATGCCCAAAATCTCGCGCTCGGCTTCGATGATGGGCACGTTTTCCTCGGCTACCATTTCCTGTACCTTGCCATAGTGGTCGGCAAAGCGAAACAGAAATACGGCTTTGCCGATATCGTGCAGCACGCCCAAGATGAAGTGGGTTTTCTTCTTGTCCTCTTTTTTGCCGATGATCTCCATGGCCATGCCCACGGCCAGCGAGTGGCGCCACAAATCTTCCATGTTCAGGCCCCCCTCTGCGTCGCTCTTCTCGTCTTTAAACATCTCGTAGATGACGGACGATTGTACGATTTTGCGAATGACCGCTACCCCCAGGAAAGCCACCGCTTGTTTCATCAGGCTACCTTGAAAGCCGAAATAACCTGAGTGACAGGTGCGCATGACGCGCGCCGAGAGGGCCGGGTCCATTTCGAGGGTGCGCGAGACCTGGTTCATGTCGACCTCGGCGTCGGATTTGCTCAATAAATTGAGCAATTTGCTGTGCGCCGCCGGCATGACCGGCAAATTGGTGAGGAAACGGATCTCGTCGCGGATGTCCTGGAAGGTAGGCGCCTCGGGCGTTTCCTCGCTGTCCAACACATCGTTCACCCTCTTCTGCAAGGTGGCCAGAGTGAAGGGTTTGATCAGGAAGTTGGTCATGTCGTGTTGCTGCGCTTCGGCAATGACGTTGCGCGCCTCTTCCTTATTGGTAGGCAGGCCCAGGATGATGGGGATGGTGGAAAATTTGGGGTGCAGACGCAGGACGCGGGCCGTTTTGATGCCGCCCATGGGAATCTGATTGTCCAGGAGGATGACATCACATCCTTTATTGCGCAGGGCTACGGCGGCTTCGGCGCCGTGGCGCACGTCGGCAGCCTCGTAGCCTTTTTCGCGCAATTGGCCGACAACGAGGGCACCGATTTTTTCATTTCTTTCGACAATTAGGACAGATGCAGCCATGCGATACGTCGATTTTATTTTCTGGATAGCAAAGAGCGGTTTAATAAGCTAAGTTCAAGATATTAAATTAGACAATCGCGAGGTGGCTCACAAGGCAATTTGAAAAAAAGCCTCGTTTGGCAATATATAATAGGTTGAATGAGGCCTTAAGTGCATATTTTCAATATAAATACCTGATAAATCCATAGGCTGTCTACTTTTCCAAGGAGAACTTCATGGCACATCTACTGAGTTACCGTTGCGGTTCGCTGCAGAATCCCCATTTGCCTTTTGCCCAAATAGCCGAAATCGGCATTCAAGGGTTGGAATTGGTGTGGAACGATGAAACGACGGTGGATGCGGTACAGGCCGCCATCCAACCTTGCGGTCTCCAAGTCACTTCGCTGCACGCGCCTTGCCCGCTGGATGACGACGCCTTGCCCGCCCTGCTGGGCCGCCACGCCGAATGCGCCGCGGCTTTGGGGGCCACCTACCTTTTCGTCAGCACCCACGCCGACGATATGCCGCGCCCGGAGGCCTATGAGCGTTTGCGCCGCGCCGGCGACGCCGTGGGTGCCCACGAGGTCTATCTGGCTATGGAAACGCATCTAGACCTGTGCCACAACGCCGAAGTCATGCTCGAAACCATGGCCGCGGTGGACCATCCCTGGGTCGGTGTCAATTTCGACACGGCCAACCTCTACTACTACAATGAGAATGTCGATGCGGTGGACCAGGCCCAAAAGGCCGGTGCCCACGCCCGGGGGGTCCACTTGAAGGAAACGTTCGGAGGGTTTAAAGATGGCAATTTCCCCGTTTTTGGCGAGGGCCTCGTCGACTTTGCCGCCGTCGACGAGGTGTTGACCAGTGTGGGTTATAGCGGTCCCTATTGCATGGAATTAGAGGGTGGGACGTTTGACGCCAGCAAGCCAGACGAATTGGCCGACAAGGTGGGGCGCTGTGTGGAGCATCTGCGGCAGGTCGGGGTGGCCTCCTAGGGGTGCGAGCAGGTCAATGAAGTGGAGGGCGGTGCCGGAACGGCTTTTGGCCGCTGCTTAATTGTGCGAATGCGCCGCTAGGCCGTCGTGTTCATGTGCATCGACGCGGTGGTGTTCTTCGCCCGAAGCCTCCAGCGGGTCGACGTGGATGATGGCGTTGTCTAGGTACTGCAATTGGTGCAGGAGCCGGTGGCGCAACTCCGCGGCGATGGTGTGGCCTTCCTTTACCGATAGCTGCGAATCTACGGCGATGTTGATTTCGGCGCGCAGGCGATGTCCCAGCCAGCGCGCCCGCACCTGGGTGATGTCCTCGATACCGGATGTGTGGTGCGCTGTGTGGCGGATCTCGTCGATGACTTCCGGTTCCACGCCATCGAGCATGCGCGCCAGCACCGCCCGTGCCGACTGCCAAACAATGCGTAGGATGGCCAGCGTGATGAGCAGGCCGACGATGGGGTCGGCCAGCGGGTATCCCAACCACACGCCCACAGCGCCAAAGAGCACGGCCAGGCTGGTCATCCCGTCCACCCGCGCGTGATGCCCGTCGGCCACCAGCGCGACGCTGCCGATTTCTTTGCCCACTCTAATGCGAAAGATGGCCACCAATTCATTGCCAAGAAAACCCACTATGGAGGCAGCTACTAGGGCGCCGATGTAGTGCACCTCTTGGGGGTGGAGGAGGCGCTGCACGGTCTCGTAGCCGGCGACGATGGCGCTAAAGAGGATAGTCAGAACGACGGCCACACCGGCCAGGTCTTCAACGCGGCCGTAACCGTAGGGAAAGCGTTTGTTGGCTGGTCGGCGCGCCAGGGCGAAGGCGATCCACAGGGGGATGGCGGTGGAGGCGTCGCCAAAGTTGTGGATGGTGTCGGCCAAAAGCGCGACGCTGCTAGAAAGCCAGACGACGTAGGTTTGTAATACGGCGGTGATCATGAGGCCGACAAAGGACCATTTGACAGCCCAGATACCGCGTTCGGTGGTGGTGATGGAGGGGTCGATTACACCGTGGGTGTGGCCGTGGCCGCCGTGGTGGTGGTCGTGATGGTGGTCGTGGTCGTCGGATGGCATTGGGATTAGGCCCTTTCTATTGCTTTTGTTCTAATCATATAAGATTGTGGGGGAAAGGGCAAGAATGGCTGCGGGGGCGGTGGGACGTGGTGAGATGGTAGGCTGTGCTTGACGTACAGAGTCCGAGTACATAACTTTGGGCCGTCAACAAAGAAGAATCGGTTCAGGTGCCGGATTCGTCCGGATAATAGGGAAGGCAGTGCAAATCTGCCGCGGTCCCGCCACTGTAACCGGCCGACGGGCAGTGCCCGTCATTTGCTCGCATAGATCCCCGCGGATCTGACCCACTGATTCTTTATGAATTGGGAAGGGGCCAGCAGAAACGCCGGAAGTCAGGAGACCTGCCTGAACTCAGGGTATCAAGAGAACCTTCGGAGGAAAGGTGGCTCACCTACTGAGTTCCCGATCTCTATTGAGGTCGGGGTTTTTTTATGGCCGGTTTGGCGGCCGAATTAGCGGAAAAACGGCGCGGCTTGCACTCGCTCTGCTCTTGCTGCTGCCCGCTGCAGCCGCTGCCCTGCACGGCACCATCGTCGATGCCGAGATGGGTGCGCCCCTGGCATTGGTACCGTTGCGCGCCTACCTTGCTGCCACTCCCGATCATTCCCAGCAAACGCTCAGCGACAGCAGCGGCGCCTTTTATCTCGACTTGGCGCCCGGCCGTTGGATGATCGAAGTCCAGACCATGGGCTACGTTCCCCTAGAACAGACACTCGAGATCGGTGTCGATTCCCTCCATGTAGAACTGCGTTTGCAAGCCCGTCCCCTGCTGGTGGACGAGATGGTAGTGCGGACGCGGCGCTCCCAGGGTGGAGACGGCCCGGCCTTTGTCGAAATCATCGAGTTGGACCAGCAGCAACGGCCCGGCGTCGGACTGCCCGAACTACTCGACCAAGCTACTGGCGTCAATGTGCGGCGCCAAGGAGGGTTGGGCAGTTTCAGCACGGTATCCATCCGTGGTTCCAGCGCCGAACAGGTCCAGATCTTCCTCGATGGGGTGCCGCTCAACCAGGCGTTGGGAGGG
>Ga0114993_10004548_pt1 | contig 13739 bp, 11 predicted proteins | sample ArcticOcean_MG_C_FD_87042 | JGI IMG/M metagenome (GOLD analysis project Ga0114993, IMG submission 87042) | Marine microbial communities from western Arctic Ocean - ArcticOcean_MG_CB2_150 | ecosystem: Environmental > Aquatic > Marine > Oceanic | place: Arctic Ocean: Canada Basin | collected...
GAAGGTGGTGCGCTTGTCGGCCTTGAAACGCGCGTACCAGGCGTCTACTTCCTCTGTGACGATGCTCAACATTACGGCATTGTCGGGTTGCGCTTTGTGGAAGCTGCCTTCGCTTTCCTGGATCAAGCCAACGAAGGAAGTAGGAGTGAGCTGATATATTTTTGACCAGTCCTGATTAAAGGTTTTTTTCAGGCCCAAGGTGTCCTCGTAAAAAGGCACCACAGCAGGCAGATCTTTGTAGTACAGCATTACGATGTTTTCTTTAATGGAAAAGGCTGGCATTTTGCCCTCCGCCAGCGAGGGTGTTGCGGTGAATAACAGCAGCCCTGTTAAGGTTATCAATCGTATGAAAAATATCATGGTGTTTGCTCTTATCGGTCGGTTTGCCCCGTGTCCATTGGCGGCATGGAATCAAGACACTCATTACTTTGTGCTTCTCCCAGAGTGACAAGGTCGAGGTAAGTGGCGGTGGCGTAGGCGCTGAATATTGGGACTCCCTCGGCCATGCGACTGTCCACTACGTGCGGGAATTCCACGAAAATCGAATAGGGATGTCCGGGTTTCAGTTTGCTGGCATCTACGGTGACTTCTTGTGACTTCCAAGTCATGTAGGGGCTCTTGAAGGGCAATCCGGTATGTACGATGCGCGCGCCGGTGCAATCCTGCATGACGACAAAAATCATGTCGTCAACAATGCCGCGTGGGTCGTCGCGCCCGTTAGAGTACTCGCTCCAACTGACGGTGAGAGTCTGGTCCGGGTCAAGTTTATCGGGGGCGACTGCATTGCCTCCCTGGGATAGGTGGATTGTGATCGGTTCGGGAATTTCGGTTGTGCCGCTGCCACCGGCCAGGTTCAGTTGCTGATTTACGATGTGCACTTTATCGGTTTTGACCGACAGCCGGTAAAGGCCATTGGGGTGGGTTTTGTCGGCTTCTTCTACGGTATCGAAGTGGCCGCCCTCAATATAGTGGTTGCTCTCGCGCTTTTCATAAAACATCGCCGAAGAACTCACACCATCACGCCTGAGGCTGCCCGTTACCGGTGTGTCAGGGTTGTGTGGAAACACTTCGGAAAAGAAATGGTAGTTCAGGCGGGTCAGCTCACCATCGCGGTTCTGTGAATAGTTGGACGACTTAACCAGCACAATAAAATATAGCCCGGTATCCGGCGCTGCTGCCTGGGAGGTGGCCACAGCGGCGAAAAACATAGTGCAAAAAAATCGAACAGCAAGTTTCCACATAAGTAGGTTCCTAAATAAATGTCAGGCCAATGGCGTGCCGGCCATGGTCAGTAGTGCGATAAAATTTGTGGTGAATTGTTGTCGCTGCATTGTAGTATTCTTGTTCTTATTGCAGATAACGAGTTAATCGCGTGGATCAGCCCATAGTAGCCCAATACAAACCTTACCGCATAGATGTGGAGGAGGGCGAGACGTACCTGTGGTGCAGTTGTGGCCTGAGCAAGTCGCAGCCTTTTTGTGACAAGTCACATGTAGGCACCGATTTTAAACCGTTGCGTTTCCAGGCAACCGAATCGCGTACGCTCCTGTTTTGTGGATGCAAGCACACTCGGGGGCAGCCCTTGTGCGATGGCAGTCACAACGATCTGACCGAAGAATATGCTGGCGATGATCGCCCGCTGAAAGAGCTGCTGTCGCTGACTGAGGAAGTAGCATTCGATCCGTCTGGCCGGGCGATGTTGGATGGTGATTGCTACGTACAGAAACCTGCCGGTCTGAATTGGGTGCCCGAAGGGGGCCTGCAGGTGGCTCCTCTTATTACCGGCGATGACAATGCAAAACACCTTGGCCAGTACTACGCACGGATGTCTGGCGGCAACAGCGAACCCCGCTGCTATCCGGGCTCGGACGTTGTTCTATTTGGCATGTCCGGCCGTGGCGAGGTCAGGATATCCGGCAGGCCCTTTGGTATCGAAGCACAGTCTGGGGTGCATATTCGAGCAGATGAGTCCTTCGAGGTTAGCTGCGATTCAGGCGAGGAGCTGTCGTTCCTCGTCACGGTGTGTCCCGGCCATTCAGAAGCTGAGATTCTGGCGGCGCCATTGGAAAACTTTGCAAAGGACTATCCCGAGCGTGCCTTCAGCTGCGACGATAGCAAGCGCAATAGCATGGCAGATAGGTTCTACCAGGTGTTAATCGGCGAAGATACCGGCAGCGCTGAGGTATCCCAGTTTATTGGGGAGGTCCCTAAATCCAAGGCGGCGCCTCATCGTCATCTCTATGAGGAAGCCATTATCATTCTCAGTGCTTGCGGCATGATGTGGACCGAGACCCGACGAGCGCCCGTGGAAACTGGCGATATTATTTTCCTGCCCGCTGAGCAGGAGCATTCTCTGGAATGTACCGAAGATTCCGGCATGGTTCTGGCCGGCCACTACTATCCCTCGGGTGAGCCAAATATCAATTATTGAGGTAGATCATGGAATTTAATGTTGTTCCGGTTATGCTGGAAGGCGAGTATTGCCGGCTGGAACCGCTCGCGCTTGAACACGCGCAGGGATTGTACAGTCTCGTTTTATGGTGACGACGTAAATCTACTTCTTGGTCTTGCCCTGGCCCTAGGCCTCATACGCCAACGTCTCAATACATTCCGACTCAAGAACGTATTGAAACAAACGGTTAATCGAACCGTGAAACGTAAGTTTATCAACAGAGACAATCTCTACTCCGGCAGGCAGATCGAACCAATCAGAATCGATACCGACGGCATCCACGTGCGAGCGAAAGCTCTCGAGCGTCATGGATTTAACCGCAATTTTTACATCGTTGGTAAACAACTTGCCAACCGCCTCCAATATTCCAGTGTCCGACTCCTGATAGAACTGTTCGGAAAAACAGCATGGCTAGCGTTGATACGCCCATCACAAAGCGCAAAGGTTGCTGAGAGTAGCGACGAATGTAACTGCTCAACTTATAACTCTGACTCAACCTTGTGAGCATCACCCATTCATTTTCAACGACAGTTTTGCGCAGGTGTTCGAGTTGTAGAGCAGTGGCAACATTACCAGTGGCGTGCACATTATTGACGCTAAACTCTGTAATATGTAACGGCGGTTTTGCATCGGAGGGAAGCTCGGCAATCAGCTTTTCCGCGCTAGCAGCGAAGGCTCTCGAGTCAATGGCTGAAGAATAGCGTATCGTAGTTCGCCTGATAATGGACGGCCGTTTTCGAATAATTTCTGTCGGCGGTTGCTGCTGGCCATGGGTGTCGAGCAACACCGCATCCGCCAGTCCGTTCTGTACCATGACCATTGCTGCGGCAACAGAGTCTGTCGTCTCGAAAGCAGGGCCAGAAACATCAACCAAATCAACTTCCATTCTGCCTGGCTCCAGATTATCAACCAGGTTAGTGATATCCACTGTCTGCGAATCTGCACTGGCGAACGCGCTATGGATCAAGTTCACTCCCAGTATACCAACCGCTTCCTGTTGGGCGACATTGGAGTCATCTAACATATTGATATGGGCGATGATGGTATTGGGTTTCCCGCCTACTGTTGACTGAAATTTCAGGCCCACCCAACCTTGGCACTCATTGGTCCCAGAAAAATTTCGTGCTGCTATCGTGTCGCAGAAAGCAAAGAATCGAGTATCTTGTCCGCGCATAGTATCGAGTCGTCCAAGCAGCAACTCGTACTCTTTATTGAGCATTGAGGTCACACGTTCGCGGCTGACATAACGGCCTGCTTCGCCGTAAAGCTGATCACTGATCTGCATATCATAGGCGGATATGGTTTTAGCTATGCTGCCGGCAGCTGCGCCAACCCGGAAAAACCATCGCGCTACTTCCTGTGCAGCGCCGATTTCGGCGATGGTACCGTATATTTTATCGTTCAGATTTATTGATAACGCTTTCTGGTGAGTGCTAAGACCTTCGCTCGACATAATTCAAAACCTTGCCATATTGGAAAGTCGATTGTAATCCAATTGCCCCCCCCCCGGTGGAATCAAACCTGAGTGCAGCACTACAGCAAAGTAACGCCCTTTTATTAGCGACAATGGTCGTTATGGTAAGGAAGAATAACCACCGTTTACCACGTTCAGAAATATATCGCAGATCAAGCGAATGACCCGCTGTACTCGTGAGATGCTTAATGGCGTCTGCGAGCTGACTGAAAATTTGGTCAATACAAGGAAGGATCCAGCTACTGGCCCAGCCCAGACATTCGCTCATTTACTTCAGCGAAATTCCGGCACGGCTTGCGCTAGTCGGCGGTTCGATACCGAGTAACCGTGTCACGGTTGGAGCGACTTCCAACTGGTGAACATCAGGTAAAGGTTTCCCCTTGGTAATATCGTTACCCATCGCGAAAAAAATACCACCCATATCAGGTAGCGCCGGGTGGTATCCATGCGAACCTTTGCTCCAGCCCATCAGCGGTGATATCCAAGTGATTGCTTTGGACAAAAGTGAATCTTCGCGACTCAGCGTGTAAGGCGGCTTGGTGGTAACGACAAAATCTCCGGTTCGATTTGGTGCCGCTAGGGGCGCTGGGATGTCATTGCCTTCGAATACCGTTACCTGGGGTTGGCGATGCAGAATGTCTCGAACGGCCTGCCTGTCAGCTATATTTTTCAGAAACACGTGCTGTGCTGCGCCGCCGCCAGTGATTTGAACATCAAGTTTGGCGGCCTCCAGGACGCTGTGAATTTCAACAGACTCGGTAACTTCTGTCATGCCGTGATCGCTCACAATGATTAACGTTGTGCGCGGCCATAGCTGGCGTGCGTCAATGGCAGCTAGCAATCGACCTAGTTGTTCGTCTTGTTCGGCAATTACCTCTGCAACGTCTTCGTGATCAGGACCCTTCACGTGTGCGGTGGTATCGGCGCCGTTCCAGTAAGACATAATCAGTCTGGGACGCTGGTCTTCGGGTAGATCAATCCAAGTAACGATTTGGTCGACCTTTTCTGCTTCGCTCCGGAAGCCATCAAAGGGAGCCATTCGGTAACTCGCGCCGATGCCTTGCCAGTCCGTTTCTGAACCTACCCAAAAATAGACCGCGGCTTTGACACCTTGACGTTCCGCGGTCACCCAAAGTGGTTCGGCTGTCATCCAGTCAGCATTGTTGCTGTAGGAATAGAGGCCCTTCTCTCGATCGAAAAAGACGTTGTCGACAATGCCATGGACGTGAGGCGCTGCTCCAGTCGCGAGTGATACATGGCCAGGAAATGTGTTTGAAAGGTAAACAGGCGTTAGGCGGCCGGCACGGACGCCGTCGTTCTCTAGCCGTCGCAACGCTGGATAGTGGCCGCGCTCAGGGTAGTCATGGCGCATGCCATCCCAGGAAAGCAGAATGACCAAATTGTCTTGGCGAGCAACGTGATCTGTTTCTGCATGACTAAATTGGATTAGACTCACGGCGAATAATAGACACAGTAGACGCATGGCGAATACCTAAACGAGGAGCCAGCATCATAGCCATTGAATGAGCAGGGAACAATCACACGAGTCTTACCAGGCTTGGAAAAAAGGGATCACTTATTGCTTTCTAACTGTGTGGAAGTCTGGGTTGCGGATGGAGGCCGTCTCGTTCGTGGTGATACGACACCATGGGCAAAGCGGATGTTTCAGTACAGCTATTCTCACAGCAGAGATATCAATGCGGCTATCGCATCCAGTCAATCCCCGAAGTATCAACTCGGCAGATCCTTAAGGTTGGCGGTGTCGATTCTGTGATTAACCAACGGCAAGATGAAAGCGCTGTAATGAGACATCACCTAAAAGCAGTAAAATCAGCTATCGTGCAGTGTGACAATAGCCAAACAAGACAGGGATATGGCCGGATATTTAGTAGCAAACTACGACATCACCAATGAGGACGGCTATCAACGCTACATTTCAACTGTCGGTGCAACAATCATCGCACCGACAATACAGACGGAGCCCTTGTGTTTGCTAATGAGTGTGTGATGCCCGGCTGACTCACACGCGCGACATTAATAATTGATTGCAACCATCCATGGCTGCTTTGCTTGTAAATACACGGCAGTGAAGTGGTGACGGGAATACATGAGGACACGATGAATTATCACAAGGAATGCACATTGTGAAACTACTGATCGCGATGATGAGTCACGAGACCAATACCTTCTCGCCCGTACCCACAGAACTGGAGCGATTCGGTAGCGGTGAGTTGCCTCCCAGGGATCAGGCTGCGTATCAGGCAACATTAGGTCGCGGTTCTACCATGGCAGGAATGATAGCCGTTGCGGAGCAGGCCGGCGTGGAGATCATCACGCCGATTGCTGCAGGCGCTCCCCCGTCGGGTCGTGTTTCAGATACTGCCTACCAATACATTACAGATTGTATTGTTGAAGCGGCCGAGGGTTGTGATGGCTTGTTGCTCGATTTGCACGGCGCAATGGTCACAGATACCCGCGAGGATGGTGAAGGTTCATTATTGGTTCGTTTACGTGAAGCCTACCCGGATGTTCCCATCGGCGTTGGTCTTGATATGCATGCAAATCTCTATCCAGCCATGGTTTCAAATGCAACGGTCATCGCTGGTTATCATACCTATCCTCATATCGACATGTACGGAACCGGTGAGCGAGCCGCACAAATACTCATTCGTTCTTTGAAGGGTGAGGTTGAACCCAGAATGGTGTGGGGTAACTGCCCAATGCTGCCACATGTGATGCGTCAGGGTACCGATGATTTCCCAAACAAGGCACTTCAGGAAAGGGTCATGGAAATGGAAGCATCCGGTGCGCTGGCTGTGTCGCTGTTCACGGGTTTCCCTCACGCGGATATTTACAACGCAGGACTGAGTGTCGTTGTCGTTACTGATAATGATGTGGAAGAAGCAGCTGCCCTTCGAGACGAACTGCTCGAAATGGCGTGGAAGGAAAGAGAATCATTTGTTTACCAAATAAAGCCCCTCACTGAATCCGTTGGATCAGCTAATGCTGCGGCTGATGCGTCTGGCTCAGGTCCGGTTATTTTGTTGGATCATTACGACAACACGGCCTCTGGGGGCACGATGGATACCACCGAGGTGCTGCGGGAAATCCTGGCTCAGCAGCTGGAGGATGTCGTGGCATTTGGCATATTCGATCCTGCTGCAGTCCAGCAGATGGTTGATGTCGGTGTTGGTCAGGAGGTAACTGTCACCATTGGCGCCAGATTCCAGATGGACGCGCTGGAGCAACAAAGTGAGCCACTGACAGTCACCGGTACCGTGCGGCTGATATCTGACGGCAAGTTCACCATTACGGGGCCAATGGCTACGGGTAGTCGGGTGAATATGGGCACTACTGTTGTTCTGGATACCGGCCGGGTTGAAATTATTGTCATCAGCAGGCATGTAGAGCCCTATGACCTGGGGTGCTTTACCAGCCTTGGTATAGATCCGCTAAAAAAGCGTTTCGTCATGTTGAAAAGCCGGATTCATTATCGGGCAGTGTTCATGCCCATTGCGAAGTCCATTATCGAATGCGCGGGTTGTGGAGTATGTACCTCGGACTATAGCCAGTTGACCTTCGAAAATGTTCGACGACCTATTTATCCATTGGATAACATTAACTCGGCGAGTCTCAGCGAAGGCTTCCCGGAGTCGCAGTGAAGAACTATTACCCGTGGTGTTTTTCTAGTATTAACTTATCTGTAACGCACCGTTATCAGTTAGTTAGCAGGTAGTTGATCGATCCTTTGAGATACCCTTCCAGTGGTACCGATCCGAAGTTAGCCTCTCGGCCCAGCTCAATCGCCGTGGCTAACGGCACATCCTGATAATTGACCAGATAGGCGACCCATAGGTGCGAGGCCCTGCGTCCACTGGCACAATGCAATAGCACCTTACCGCTAGCTGCATCCATAACCCTTGCAAATGCCGTGACGGTCGCGGGGTTGTATGGTGTGCCTTTACCTCCCGAGGGCAGATGAACATACTTTAATCCAAGCTCTGCACTCAATGCGGATTCATCAATCGGGGTTAATTTGGGGTTGGTAACTTCTTGTGCTGTTCGGATATTGACGATGGTTGTTAGCCCCAGGCGTTTTAGTTCCTTAATCCCGACACTTGATAGTGGTTGACCAGCGATAAACAACTTGTCCGTTTGATAAATCCCTGACTGGAAACCTGCCAGTGCAAGTTTCTGGGGATGGGCTGTTTGATTTTCAGCAGACAGCAGCGTCGAAAGTGAGCTTAAGATTAACAGACTGAGAATTTTTCTAACTTGCATATAAACCACCTATTATTGTTCCAATGGGTCTTGAGCTGCTGTAAGAATCAGGTTGCGACCTTCTTCCAGTAGTCCTTAGTCAGGTAAGTGGCATCAGTCGTCAGAAGAATAATGATCCAGACCTTCAGCCAATTGGTGTTCAAGCTCTATTTTCTTGCCACATACAAGTAAACAAAAAATCGCGTCCAGAAGACAAGAGGAAATCATTGTTTTGATTCTTCCTGAATGATGTGTTGCTCCTGATAGAACCGCATGTAAATGGCGAATATCAAGGCGACAATACCCATGAACCCGGCAAAGAACAGGTGATAACTTGCACCGACGAGCTTTGTTGTGCCGTCCGGGTTTTGAATCACTTGATTGACCAATGCCGTGAATAAATTGCCCGCCGAAATGGAAAGGTAGAACAAGGCCATCACTAAAGACTTCATTCTCTTGGGTGCTTGTGTATACGAAAATTCCATGCAGGTAACCACTAACAATACTTCAGCCAAGGTCATCAAAAAATACGCCAGCAGCTGCCAACTGATGTGCGGCGTATTGCCGAGTTGTATCTGCGATTCACACCAGGCAGTGACCAAAAACGGCGACGCCGCCAAAAACATCCCCATACACATCTTGCGACCAGAGGTGACGTCAAAGTACTGATTCATCAGCGGATAAACATAATAGGAAAAGATTGGAATCAGAATGATGATCAAAAACGGATTCATCGCTTGAATTTGAGCGGGTAACAATTCGTATCCCAATATCGTTCTATCCATCTGCATTGCCTGCAGAACCCAGGTGCTGCCCATTTGATCAAATAGAGACCAGAAAGCTGCAACCAACACATAGATCACCAGCAACCGACTTGCGACGCGCTTGCCATCGCTGCCGAAGACATCTTTTAGGTAAGACTTCCCAGCGGGCGGCAGATGGACGAAATGATGACGTCCCATCCAAAACGTCACCGTTGCCGCGAGCATAAATAGACCCGGTACGCCAAAGGCAACAGCGGGTCCGTATGCCTTGAGCAACCAGGGTATAAGCAGTGAAGACAGGGCCGATCCAATATTGATGCCGAGGTAGTACCACGAAAAAGCTCTCGACAATAAATGTTCGTTGGACTTGCCAAACTGATCACCTACGTTGGAGGCAACACTTGGTTTGATGCCACCTGATCCAATGGCTATCAACGTTAGACCGAGAAACAACCCCGCTCTGCTGTCATCAAGGAATAAGGCAAAGTGCCCGGCACAGTACACCACCGATAGAAGAATAACGGTCCGATACTTACCCCAGTATGCGTCAGCGATGACAGCGCCAATAATGGGTAAAAAATACGTCGTCGAAACAAACAGGTGGAAGTAAGACGTGGCGTCTGCTCGAGACATGGTCGCCAATTGCCCATCAGTCGACATCAGATACTGGGTCATGAAGACAACAAGAATTGCCTTCATACCATAGAAGCTAAATCGTTCGGCTATATCGTTGACGATAATATAGGGGATGCCGTCTGGCATCCGAGACGATGGAGGTGGTGCTGTTCTGTAACTAGCCATCAGAGGACCCTATCTATCTTCACCTACCCAACACATGCGGGCGCTGGTCGCCCATAAGGGGCGAATCGGCAGCGCTGATCATCCTGAATGAATCTGAGGCTGGCGCCAGCATTTCCCCGAAGAATATTGACATTTGAGTGTGGAATTCATCTTGCATCTATAATTCGTCCGCGACTCCCTTGTCTACCTAAATATCAGGTTGGATCTTACAAGCAGTTATGCCTTGCGTCGAAGACGCGTTAACTCACTTCAACTGTAAATTTATTGCTAACGCACTGGGCGCACCGCCGGACCATGTTGTTCGAATGCTAGAGGATAGTCGCGCGTTGCGGTAAGAAAAGCGAGCTATGTCTCATAAAAATTCAGGATCAAATTTTGTTGTAACGAAGGGCGGCGAAGGTGGCGGTCAGACTTCTGAAGTAGGCAACATCGTGTTGTCTGAATGCTCTAGAGCATTACTATTTTGGGCAACCCACATGTGGTATTTAGCAGATTGTGTTTTGCCTAATAGCGCCGTGATCAGGTCTGGCGATAGTCACCTTGCTGGGCGATTCAACGAGTTTTGTAGTTTTTAAACCGGGACCTAAGTCAGTGTTTGCGGCACCGGTCTGAACTTGAATATAGACCGGTGCCGGAAACTAACTGAAGATAAACGTTAAATCAGCCACGAATCCGTCTGGTCGAGAAGTCGTAGTTTTGACAGCTGCTTATCTGATCCACGACCTGAGCGAGAGGCCCAGCCATCCACGCAGCCATACCGTTTGCTTTTTCTTCTGCATTCTTCCACAGATGGGTCCAGACAAAATCAGGATTGGAGTCAGACTCAAATTGAGGGGTCAGGTTCAAATATCCGTAGCCGGTCGGGCCGTTGGCAACTTCATACTCGTCTAGCCAGGCCGCGTAGTCTGTCTCAAAGCTTGCCAGATCCTTAGCCGAGTAGCCGTCTTTATAATTGCAGAACGCGAATTGTTGCTCCCATGTGTCAGAAAAAAGCTCAGAGTCTGGTCTGCGGCGAATCGCAGGAGCGAAGGGGTAGGCATTTTCGCTGGAATAAGTAAGCAATTTACTGGTCATTTCCTGCCACTGTGCTTCCTGGTTTTCTTGCCAGTATTGCCAACCCGCATTTCTTGCCTCCATAGAGCTCCAACCAATTGCCCACATAAAATCAAGGTTTTCGTTTGGATTATGAGCCATTGCCACGCTTGCAAACCGCATATCGTAGTCTCCAGCGTCGATCAAACCATTCCATTGGGCGATGGCCTCGGTGAAGGCTTCCTCTGAGAAATCAGGCCCCTTTTTATGCCAGACAAATTCAATAATAGGTAGGCTTTGAGTTTCCGCTGCTTGCTCGGCGACAGGAGTCTCTGCTTCTGCTGTTTCCTGCAATGGGGGCTGAGCTTCATTGCAACTGGCTAAAAGAATAAGGGAGAAGAAAAATAAATAGATGGTTTTCATCGTTGTAAATCCAATGCGTAGGGGGTGGTAGTTTAAGCAAATTTATTTTTTATTTTCAACTCTAATATTTTGGTACATTAATACTAGGCCCTTATTTGATAAACCAGTATGGCTACTGGTTTATGTTCAATGGGTACTGACAACTTAACTTTTCGAGACCGCTAACTACCCGCTGCTCGAATTCAGGCGGTTGCTTCTGCCCCCTTTAACCGAATTACGCTGGCACTATACTCTGCTCTGCCAAGCCTGTTTTGAGTATAAGCAATGCGTTGTTTACCAAAAAGTATTATGTTGCAGGTTGGAAAGTCATTTGTTGAGGAATGACGTCGATTAGAATATTTACTATCAGCGCTATAAAGTGACCACTATGCTAAGTAAAACGCAAATCGAACAGTTTAATAACCAGGGATATTTGATTCTCAAAGGGGCAATTGATGAGATGGATATTCAACGCCTTGAGAAAGGTGTTGCAAATAACCCACCGCTTGATGGCACCCTGGATCCCAATGCACCGGTATACCCAAACCCTGGCCGTTATACTTTGGCAACGCAATCCGCTCGCGATCCGGATCTGGCGTTCGTGATCGAGCATGAAACCATCGTCAGTTCAGCACGTGACCTACTGTCAGACGATCCAGTGCTAACCGCCTATGTGATTTATGACCGCACTCCTGACGGTGCTGGCTTGCCCCCGCATCACGATTATAAACGCTGGCGCCCGGTGGGCAGTTCGATGCATTGGCTGTTCACTATCGTTCCTTTTTGTGATTTTGACGAAGCAACAGGTCCTCTTTATATCGCACCCGGTTCACATCGAACCGAAAGGGTGCATTCAGGGGAAACACCCTGTCTGGAAGTTGAACCGGCGATTAGGCCTGGCGATCATGAATTCATTGACCCAGGCTTACAGCGGGGTGACTTGTTGTTAATGAGCATGCATCTTTGGCACCGCGCAGACGCCAACCGTTCGAGTCATCATCGTGTCGGTCTGTTCAATAAATACGCGGCAGCAGCCTATCCACCCGCCACTGGTTATTATTTGTTTCACGACGATGTCGCGAATGCGCTCAGCGAACAAGGTCGAAAGCTGATCGCTGTCCATAGTGATCGAGAGATAGCTACCACCAGAGCAGTACTGGTGCGTGAGCGCGAGGAAACAGAAGTGTTTTTTCTTGAAACAAAAGATGGCTTGCAATTGCCAGGCGGGAAAATCGAGTTTGAACGAGCGATACCGGATTGGGACCTGGGTAACTTCATCGCGTCTTGCCAGCAATACCTGCGCGAACAGGTTCGGATAGAGACCCCGTGGTTGTCCTATATCGGTGATTATCCGGAAGACGACGGCCTTTGCCGTGTTTATGGCTACACCTTCAACGATAATGGTTTCCCGGTGGGTTATAGGGGTATCTGGCTGGCACTTTCACAGGTGCCGGTAGAACGATTATGCTCAAAATGGGAAATGGAAGCCGTTAAGCGTTGGCTCGATCCTAAATTCATTCGTGGTAAAGGCTTAAGCCAGGCGGCATGCCGCGTCGATCAGTTTGCTTACTGAACCAAACTGATATCGGCAACCAGCTTTATTTGGAAACAGTGATCACCCCAGGTATCTGTGCGTCTTCAGGTCAGCGCCCAAAGATTCTACGTTTGGATACTTTTGCGATCTTGGGGGAATACGTTTAATCATTCCTGTTCTCAACGAAGCCCGGGCGCATAATTCATCACCTGAATCGGATCTTCATCGGGAACTACAATCAGACGCAAGACTATTCTCACACCCATCGAAGACAGCTTGTTCTAACCTGGACACTAAGGATTGAGTTATGGCAGAAGAGAGTGCAACTCCAGCAGCAAAAGGCTTTATCACGCGAACGGCGCCGGTATTCGATAATCTCGATGATGAACGCCAACATCGTATCGAACGTCTCGCTGGCGCCTGCCGCATATTCGGCAAGGCTGGTTTTTCGCAGGGGCTGCTGGGCCATATTACCGTTCGCGACCCGGAGAACCCTGAGCACTTTTGGGCTAACCCAATTGGCATATCCTTCAATCGCATGCGGGTATCAGATATCGTTTTAGTTGACCATTTGGGTCAACTCATCAAAGGGTCGAAACCCGTTAATCCAGTTGGTGTCTTGCTGCACTCAGCGATCCATCGAGCTTACCCGGAAATTACCGCAGTGTGTCATGCACACTCGATCTTTGGTTCTGCTTGGTCAGCTTTTTCCCGCCCTATAGACCCAGTGACACAAGACACGGCAATCTTCTTCGAAGACCAGGCTATCATGAGAGAGCCACGAGTGGCCATGGACCCTGCGGCAGCTGATCAATTTGCAGCTGGTCTGCAGGATAAGCGAACGGGTATCCAGCCAGGACATGGTCTATTTACTACGGGTGCGACCTTGGATGAAGCTGCCTGGCGTTTTATCAGTATGGACCGCGCCTGCCAGGTCCAGTTGTTGGTTGAGGCCGCTGGCACACCAGAACTGTGGCCTGTGGAAATGGCGCGAGGATTGAAACAATCCCTTGGTAGTGC
>Ga0114993_10004564_pt1 | contig 13724 bp, 14 predicted proteins | sample ArcticOcean_MG_C_FD_87042 | JGI IMG/M metagenome (GOLD analysis project Ga0114993, IMG submission 87042) | Marine microbial communities from western Arctic Ocean - ArcticOcean_MG_CB2_150 | ecosystem: Environmental > Aquatic > Marine > Oceanic | place: Arctic Ocean: Canada Basin | collected...
TAAAAAACTTAAATAAAAATCCTGTTTTTATAAGAAAAAAATATAGTTCATATAAAGATGAAATTGATTTGCTAAAAAACATTGGTCCTACTTACGAGGAAAAAAAAAGAGTGAGTGCTATAAATGCTGCTATTAAGGATAACGCCAATGTTGCTATTCTTGATGATGGTTTTCAAGACCTTTCAATTAAAAAAGACTTATCAATTGTATGTTTTAATGAGAAACAATGGATTGGCAATGGTTTAACTATACCCTCTGGTCCTTTAAGAGAGAGCCTGTCTGCATTAAAAAGAGCTGATTTTGTTATAATTAATGGAAATAAAAATGATGTTATTGAAAGCGAAATATTAAAAAATAATCAATCAATTAAAATATTTTATATAAAATATATGCCAAGTAATATTAATGAATTTAAAAATAAAAAAGTAATAAGTTTTGCTGGTATTGGTAATCCAGATAATTTTTTTAATATACTTAAAAAAAATAGTGTAAATTTAATTGATCAGATTAGTTTTCCAGATCATTACAATTATTCTAACTTAGAAATAGAAAGTCTAATAAAAAAATCACAAGAAGGTAATATTATTTTATTAACTACTGAAAAAGACTTTATGAGAATACCAAAAAAATATGAAAAATATTTCAGATTTCTAAAAATTAAAATCGAAATAGAAAACAAAGATTATTTCACGAAGGAGCTTAGAAAAATCTATGAAAATTATTAAATATTTTTTTGAATTTATAATTGTAATTTCTTTATTTTGTACATTTAAAATTTTAGGCATAAAATATGCATCCGCTGTAGGAAGTATACTGGGCAAATCCGTTGGTCCTATTTTTAGGTCAAAAAAAATAATAATTCAAAATATTAAAATCGTATTTAGTAAAGTTGATAAAAATAAACAAGAACAAATAATAAAAAAAATGTGGTCTAACATAGGAAGAACTTTTGCTGAGTACATCTTTCTTAAAGATTTTAAATTTAATAAAACTCATTTTAGCCATATAAAAATTAATGGGATAGAATATTTGGATGAAATAAAAAAATCTAACAAACCTGCAATTTTTTTTTCGGGGCACTTAGCAAATTTTGAGTTAATGGCAATGGAATTAGATAAGCATGGTATTAAAGTTGCTGCAATTTATAGACCCTTAAATAATTATTTTTTGAATCCTGTAATGGAATATTTAAGAATAAAATATATTTGCCCAAATCAAATACCTAAGGGCAAAACTGGTTTAAGAGAAATAATTAATAAAATAAATAATGGATACAGTATTGCTCTTATGGTTGATCAGCGTGTTAGTGAAGGACTTGTGGTACCTTTTTTTAGCCAGAATGCCAAAACAACAACGATTCCTTCGCAACTTGCGTTAAGATATGATTGTAAATTAGTTCCAATTTTTTTAGAAAGAAAGAATGGTGTGAATTTTGAGATGACAATCCACGAACCTTACAAAGTAAAAAAAACCGATAATAGTGTGCAAGATACAAAAGATATTACTATTAAAATAAACCAAATATTAGAAAAAATGATAATAAAGAATCCAAACCAATGGTTATGGCCTCATAATCGTTGGAAATAAAAAGTATGATACAAGAAACAATTTTTAAAATAACACCCAGCTCAGTTGATTATGCTTTAAAGTGCACAAGGTGTTTATGGTTAAATTATAAAGGAATAAAAATTGATACTTTTTTTCCACCTATTTTTAATGCAATCGATCTTATACAAAAAAAATATCTAATTACTCAATCTGTAAAATTAATATCAAAAAAATTTCCAGATGGTCGTGTAATGAATGAACTAACTGGTTTTATAGGCTCGCAGCAATTAAAAGATAGAAAAGGAAGATTATTTGAAATTAAAGGTAAAACAGACATAGTTATTGAATTTAATACTACCCCTAAAAGATATGGAATAATTGATTTAAAAACGACTAGTATTAACCCATCAAAAATACAAAATTACAAATTTCAACTAGAAAGTTATGCTACGATTTTTGAAAAACCAAATGCAAAAACTCCAAAATTTTCTAATATTGCTGAGTTAGGTCTTTACTTGTTTGAGCCAAAAGAAATTACAAATATTTTAGATACTAGTTGCAATATGAAATTTGAAACACTTTATTTAAAAGGCGATAGATGTTATTTAAATTTAATAAATAGAATAACTGACATTATTGATATTTATGTCATGGAACAACCACCAAAATATAACCCTTCATGTTCAACTTGCAAATTTACTAAATCTTTAATAGAAAAAAAATACATATAACTATTAGTTTTATTAATTATTTTTAAAATATTTTATCTTTTATAATTATTTTTTTTAAATCAAGCATTATAATATTCGCTATAGCCTTTGCTCCAATTTCAGTCGTGTGTTTTTCTAAAGTCCAATAATTTGGTTTGCTATCTAATTTTCTAGCAAGATCAATACAATTATAGGATTCTTTTTTACAGTGAGAGATAAGAGAGTAATTTAATATGAAAATATCTTCAAGATAACCCCTTGAATGAATATTAGTTATAAAAATTGGAGCTGAATTTAATTTTTTAGAATACTCGTATAATTTATCTATTCTTTTTAAATAATTTAGAATATTTTTTTTATACTTTAAACTAAGCTTATTTACGTCATAATTATTAACGGCTGTTTCGTAGTTTATATATTTTTCATTATTGTAACTATTTCCATCTATTGAAATTGGATTTCTCTTTGGGCGAAATTTATATTTTAAAAATCTTATTTTATCATAAAAAAAACTTCTCGATTTTATATTATCATAATATATTTCATTTTTTTCTCTTGTAATTGCTGTTCCTGAGTCTAGTTCCTCTTCATTTGATTTACCAAGAAATTTAGTGTCATAAGTACCTACATAAAATAGGATTATTTTAGGAGAAAAATCTTTAAGTTTAAAAAACCAATTTTTAAAATTTTTAACATGTCCTATGGTCGATTGATCTTGAACTCCGGCATTAGTTATTGCGAATGTATAACCATTTTCTTTTACTTTATTATTTAAGTATTCGGTTATAGTAAATTTTTCTGGCTTAAATCTTTCTTCAATTGTGCTTCCACCTAAGATAATAGCATCTATTTTAGATAGTTTAATATCATTTCCTCTAAAGCCATAATAATTTCTTTTAAAGTAAAAATTTTCTTTAACATTTTTATACTCCCATATTTTTATATGATTTTTCATTCGGTTATTTCTCATGTATGCCCCAAGATTGTTTTTATCAAACCATCCACCAAAAATTAAATCAATAGATATAAATGAGAAAAAAAGTATTAAAAAAAATCTTTTCATACTATTTTATTTTTAATACTGTCATTGGGTCAAGTCGAACATCAAACCAATTAAGTCTTATATCTAGATGACTCCCTGTTGCTCTACCCGTAGATCCAACTGTACCAATAATATCACCTTGTTTTACTTTTTGTCCTTTTTGAACAAATATTTTTTTCATATGCATATACAGTGTAGATATGCCATGACCATGATCAAATATTAAAGTTCCTCCAGTATAATACAAGTCCGGATTTGATAAAGTGACAACTCCATCTAGCATTGCTTTAATTTTAGTTCCTTCTGCGGCTGCAAAATCTAAACCATAATGAGGCCATTTTGGTATTCCATTCAAAATTCTTTGGCTACCATAAACTCCAGAGATAATAAAATTATCTACTGGCAGCATAAATTTTTTAGAAAAAAATACTAAATTACTATCTATGGACCTAGCTTTACCTATTAGTTTATTTTCTTTCTTGATTCTTTCATACACTTCTTCTGGGGGGGTAACTTTTTTTTTGTCTAAACCGTCTATTTTTTGAATTTTATATTTTCTTTTTTTTATTTTTTTTATAATTTTCTCTTTTCTTTCATCATTAACCAAAGTAATCACAACATCATTCTTTCTATCTCTGCTAATTCCAAAAGCAAAAAAACCTTTTTTTGTGACCTTGACTTTCCTTTTATCAATAAAGATCTCTGAGCCTGGTTTAGTTTTTCCCAGAATAAATGAGCCTTGAACAAATGTTCCTTCGAATGTTACAGCATAACTTGAGGTTGTAATTAATAAAAATAATAAACTGATTAAAATTCTCATTTTTTATTTAATTCTTCGTATCTTGCTTGTGCTTCTTTCGGTGAAAAATAGGCTTCTTGCAACTCCACATTCCAATAGGTTAATTTATTTAGAGCTATTTTCTTTCCAGAAACCGAACAAACAACGTAATCACCCTCTTCAATAATTTCAAAATTATTTGGATTAAATTTAATTTTTGCTTTATTTAAATTCATGTGTATTTAATTATTAATATATCTTTAATATATGAATTTAGCGATAATAGGAAGTGGTGGTCGTGAGCACGCAATTTGTTATAAATTAAAGCAATCACCCAAAATAAAAAAATTAATTTGTATACCTGGTAACGCGGGTACTAAAAAATTAGCTAAAAATATTGAAATAGATATTTCAAAATTTGGTGCTTTACTTAAAGTAATTAAAGAAAATAATATTGATTTAGTTGTCGTAGGTCCTGAGCAACCCTTGGTTGATGGACTTGTTGATTATCTTAACAACAACAAAATTAGAGTTTTTGGTCCTGATAAATTTTCTTCTCAACTAGAAGGTTCTAAATCTTTTATGAAAAATTTGTGTAAAAAAAATAATATACCTACAGCAAAATTTGGTGTTTTTAGTAGTTTTGCTCTTGCTAAAAAATTTCTTAAAAAAAATAAAATGCCAATCGTTGTCAAGGCTGATGGCTTGGCAGCTGGTAAGGGTGTATCAATATGCAATACTATTGATGAGGCTTTAAAAAATACAAAAGAAATTTTATCTGGAAAATTTAAATCTTCTAATAAGGTAGTCTTAGAAGAATTTTTACATGGAGAAGAATTAAGTTACTTTGTGATAGTAGATGATAATTCTTACAAATTTTTTGGTACTGCACAAGATCATAAAAGAGTAGGCGAAGGTGACGAAGGACCCAATACTGGTGGGATGGGAGCTTATTCTCCAGCACCAATGTTTAATAAAAAACTTGAAGAAAAAATAAAGAAAAAAATTATTGAACCAACTCTTAAAGGAATAAAAGACTTGGGTTATTCTTATAACGGTTTTCTATATGCTGGACTAATGGTTAAAGAAAATGAGCCTTATTTAATTGAATATAATATTAGAATGGGAGATCCTGAGTGTCAGGTCTTAATGATGAGATTAAATACAGATTTATTAGAAATTATAGATTGTGCTTCAAAAAATAAATTAAATGATTTAAAAATAGAATGGAGTAATGACAATTCTATTACTATTGTTTTGTGTGCTCAAGGTTACCCATTTAAATACATTAAAAACAGCGAAATAAAAAACTTATCTAAAGTATCAATAGACAAGAATAGTCAAATATTTCATGCTGGTACTTATGAAAAAAATAATAAAATTTACTCTAATGGTGGAAGGGTACTAAATATTACTTCTAAATCTAATAACTTAAATGAAGCAAGAAAAAAATCTTTGTTTTATATTAAAAAAATAAACTGGAAAGATGGGTTTTTTAGGAAAGATATTGGTTGGAAAGCTGTTAATAAAAAGTAATTATGAGAATAATAGCAGGAAAAATGAAGGGATCTAAACTGTATTTTCCTAAAACTAAAAATACTAGACCCTTAAAAGATTTAGCGAGAGAAAGTATTTTCAATTTGTTAATACATTCTAATAATATTCTATTTAAATTTAAAAATTCCTTAGTTTTAGATTTATTTTCTGGCACTGGTTCATTTGGACTGGAATGTCTTTCTAGAGAGGCTCAAAGTGTATGTTTTGTTGAAAAAGAAAAAAATATACTAAAAATTTTAAAAAAAAATATTGAAAAGTTAAAATTACAAAATAATACAAAAATTTTTTCTATTGATGTTTTTGACTTTATTAAAAAAAGAAAACTCAATAAAAATAAATATGATCTTATCTTTTGCGATCCTCCCTTTAAAAAAGATGAAATAAAAAAATTAATTGATTTAATTGCTGAAGAAAAATTATTAAAAAAAGATGGTATTATTGTTATTCACCGAAATAGAAATGATAAAAATATATTTCCTAATTACTTTAAGTTAATTGAAGAAAGGGAGTATGGTATATCAAAAATTATTTTTGGTAAGCTTTAGTCTAAAAGAATTTTTTTAGTTTCTTTTTTTACTAGCTCAACCGCAGGTTGGTTAAAGGGATTAACTGTCATTAACCGCGATAACAAAATAGTTTCCAATACAAAAAAAGTAATAATTCTACCTAACTCACTTTCGTTATTCTTTTCAAAAATAATATGTCTAAACGGAATTTTCTTTGATTTAAAAACAATTTTTGTCGCTTCTAATTGAGCGTTAATAACATTTTCTAAACTTTTATTTTTTAAATAATGAACATTTTTCGAAATAATATTTTCAGCATTTTTATATTTATTTATTTTTTCTTTGAAGCTAAAAAAAGTAAAAAATTTATCTTTTGGTCCATCTATGAAAAGTTGCATAACACTATGAAGATCCTTAGGGCCAAACGCAACAGTAGGTGTTATGCCTTTTCCGTTTTTACCCAAACTTTCTCCTACAAGTTGTTGATACCAAAAACATAAATCATTAAGTCTTGAATTAAAACTTATAAGTGTTGAATTTCTAATTTTTTTTTGTTGTAGGGTATAAATGCAAGTAACGTTGTAAAGTAAAGTCGAGATAAATTTTTTATTATTAATTAAATTTTTTAAATTTTTAAACTTTTTAATACTTAAACCCATTAGTGCTGCAGGGAACATCCCTACCTCAGATAAGACGGCATATCTTCCTCCTATAAATTCTTTATGCTCAATAACTTCAGCGTTAAGGCGTTTTGCTAATTTTTGCAAAATGCTATTTTTATTTTCTGTTATAAAAATTAGTTTATTTTTTAGTAGAGATTTTGGAAGAATTAAGCTTAGATTTGTAACAACCTCAAGAGTATTACCAGATTTTGAAATAATAATAAAACATGAATTTTTTAGATTTTTTATTTTTTTATAATTTGTAATTAAATTATCATCTAGATTATCAAAGAAGAAAAAACTTTTTTTATCTTTTTTTCTAAAAAAAGACTTTATTGCTTTTGCACCCAAAATTGAACCACCCATTCCTATTATAATAATATTTCTATATCTTGAACATTTTTTTACAAGATTTTTTGAAAAACTGAAATTATATTTTTTTTCAAAACTATTGAATAAAGGAATTTTGTCATTTTTCAAATCAGACTTAAATATATTAAAAAATTTTTTTGTTTTTTTTAAATTATAATTAATTAATTTAGGTTTTAAAGATTGATTTATAAAAAAATTTTTTTTATTAAACATTTATCTTGTTTTAATTTTTCTTAAAATCGATTTCTCTATAGAGGATGATGAAATATTTTCACTTTCATCTACTAATAAATCAGACTGTTTCTTTATAGCTGTATTTTTTTTTGCTGTAACTTTTTGTTCGTTTGGCGTTGGTAAATCTTCCATATTTGGTGGATAAATTAATGGATCTTTTTTTTTAATTAAAAATTCATCTGTATTATTTTCTTTTTCACCAGTCATACCTCTTTTAATTGAACCCCAAGTACCTCCACAAGATGATAGCGATAAGATAAGGAGGATTAAAACAATTTTTTTATATCTAAACATTTTTGAAATTTATTTTTTTTTAAATATTTCAATAACTATAAGTCCAATTATACCTATTGTTATAAAAATATCAGCAATATTAAATACAAACCAATGATACTCTCCAATATGAAGATCTATAAAATCCGGCACCGCATGGTAATAAATTCTGTCAAATAAATTGCCTAAGGAACCCCCAATTACCAATGCAAGTAGATAGGATTCTGAACTTTTAGACTTAAAGAGGAAAATTATTAATATAACAATCACTATCGCTATAATTGCTGTTAAAATATTATAATAGATATTAGCTTCTAAAGCAGCTAAACCGAATGCAATTCCTGTGTTCCAAACTAAATAAAAGTTTAAAAAATCATATATATAAAAATCAACATTTACTCCACTGTCTTGTATGTGTAATAAATAAACTTTAACTATTCTGTCTAAAATAAATGCAAATAAAATAATATAAAAATTTTTACTATAAACAAGTAATGGTATCTTATAAAATACGCCTAAAATAAAATTGATTGCACTTGTTGACATAAAAATTATTTTATTGTGCTGCATCTTATGCACGGTTCTGGAAAAATTTTCCAACATCTTGGGCATTTTTCTCCTTCTGCCTTTTTTACCAAAACTTTAATACCCTCTATTTCATTTATCTTAAATAGATTATCATCTTTTATAATACTTTTTACCTCAGCTTTTGAAGTTATAAAACTTTCAGATAAATTGAAACCGCTGGCTATTTTTAAATACTCTTCATTTAAATAAATTTTTATATCCGCTTCAAGACTTGAGCCTATTTCTTTATTTGCTCTTTTCTCTTCCATAGCAGCATTAACAACTCTTCTAATTATTTTAAATTTCTCCCATTTTTTAAATAATTCTTCTGTTTTCCATTTTGTTGGAATTTTTGGAAATGCCTGCAAATGAATACTTGAATTTTTACCTGGATTTATTGTTTGAAAAATTTCTTCTGTAGTAAAAGATAATATTGGAGCAAACCATTTAAGTAGAATTTCTAAAATTATTCCTAATAAATTAATACATGCTTTCCTTTTAATTGATAATTTATCATCACAATAAAGTGTATCTTTTCTTATATCGAAATAAAATGCGGATAGCTCTAATGAGCAAAAATTTACTAGTTCTTTGTATAATTTATGAAAGTTGTATTCTTTAAAATATGCTTCAAACTTTTGGTTTAATAAAAAAATTTGATGTAAGATAAGGCGTTCTAGTTCTGGCCATTTTTCAATTTCATTTGAATTTAAATCAAAAGTATTTTTTTGATCTTTTACATTTCCTAATAAAAATCTAAAGGTATTTCTAATTTTTCTGTAAGATTCTGCGTGTTGTTCTAAAATTGAATGATCTAACTTTAGGTCTTCAGAGTAGTCAGACGCCGCTACCCATGTCCTTAAAATATCTGCTCCATACTTCTTGAGTATATCGCTAGGCGCGATAACGTTTCCTGTTGATTTTGACATTTTTAAACCTTTGCCATCAACTACGAAACCATGAGTTAAAATGCTATTATAGGGAGCTCTTCCTCTAGTACCACAAGATTCTAATAGTGATGAATGAAACCAACCTCTATGTTGATCGGAACCCTCAAGGTACATTGAAGCTGGCCACATTAAATCTTTTCTACTTTCCAAAACGTAACTATGTGAAGAGCCACTATCAAACCACACTTCTACTATATCGTTAGTCTTTATATAGTCTTCTTTTTTGTATTTTTTTCCTAGAAATCTTTGTGGATCATCAGTAAACCAGCAGTCGGAGCCTTCTTTTTCATAAATTTTAGCAATATTTTCAATTACATCTAAGTCTTTTAAAGGTTGGTTTGTTTTTTTTGAAACAAATAGCGGCAAAGGAACTCCCCAAATTCTCTGTCTTGAAATACACCAATCTGGTCTTGTTTCTATCATTGATCTTATTCTAGCTCTTCCTCTCTCTGGATAGAAAGTTGTATCATCAATTGCCTTAAGAGCTTTTTTTCTCAAACCTTTTGCTTCCATTGAAATGAACCACTGTGAAGTGGCTCTATAAACCAGAGGAGCTTTTGATCTCCATGAATGTGGAAAACTGTGTTGAAGTTTGCCTTGACCTAATAAGGTCTTGTGCTCTAATAATTTTTCTATTACTTGACTGTCAGCTTTAAAAATGTGTACACCTGAAAAAAAAGGTATTTCATCAGAATACAGACCAGCATCATTTATGGTATTTGAAGCTTTGATTCCATGTTTTAAACAAAGGTTAAAATCATCAGGGCCATGGCTGGGAGCTGCGTGCACTATACCTGTTCCCTGCTCTAAGGTAACAAAATCACCATGAAACATTGGCACGTCATATTCATAGCCCATATTTTTCAACGGATGTGAACAAATTGTATTTTTTAATTCTATACCATTAAATTCTTTTAAAATTTTAAAATCTTTTATATTACATTCTGTAGTAACTTTTTTTACTAATTCACTCGCTATTACTATTTTTTTTTCTTTAAAATGTTCAATATTTTTACCTAACTGAATAACTGAATATTTAATTTTATCACTATATACCAAAGCTCTATTGACTGGAATTGTCCATGGAGTAGTGGTCCATATTATAATTTGACAGTCTTTTAAAAAATCTTTTTCGGATTCTTTAATGTTAAATGAAGTATAGATCGTATTAGAAGTATGGTCTTTATACTCTACTTCAGCATCCGCTAATGCGGTTTTTTCTACTGTTGACCAAAGGATAGGCTTATACCCCTGATACAAAGTATCATCTAATAAAAATTTTCCTAACTCCCTTACAATCTGAGCTTCTGCTTTATAGCTCATTGTTGAATAATAATTAGCCCAATCACCTTCAACTCCTAATCTTTGAAATTCATCTATATGAATTTTAATCCACTTTTGTGCAAATTCTCTACATTCTAATCTAAAATCTTTTATTGGAACTTCATCTTTATTTTTTTTATTTTTTTTATATTGCTCTTCAATTTTCCATTCTATAGGTAAACCATGACAATCCCATCCGGGTACATAAACTGAGTCTTTACCATCCATTTGGTGAAATCTTGTTATAATATCTTTAAGAATTTTGTTAAGAGCTGTGCCCATGTGTATATGTCCATTTGCATAAGGAGGTCCATCATGCAAAACAAATTTTTCTTTTCCTTTTCTTGATTCTCTAAGCTTTTTATATAGATTCATTTTTTTCCAAATTTTTAAAATTTCAGGCTCTTTATTTGGCAAATTTGCCTTCATTGAAAATGAAGTTTTAGGTAAATTAATTTCTTGTTTATTCATAATACTAGCTTTTCTTTTAACGCTTTTTTTGCAAAAATTACATCTTTATTCATCTGTCTTATTAACTGAGCTGGATTAGCAAACTTTTTATCTTCTCTTAGGTATTTTAAAAAATATACTTTCAAATTTTGATTATATAAATTTTTATTTAAATCAAAAATATTTATTTCCAAAAATATTTCTTTACCGTTAAAAGTAGGTCTAGAACCAAGGTACGCAGCACCTTCAAAAATATTTTTATTATTATCAATTACAATCTTAACTGCATAAATTCCTGTTTTAGGCAATATATAACTTTTAATTTTTATATTACACGTGCGATACCCTAACTTTCTTCCAACTTTTTTTCCTTTTCTTACATATCCTTCTATAAACCACGTTCTGGATAATAATTTATTTGCTTGGTTTATATTGCCATTTTCTAAAAAATTTCTAATTTTTGTAGATGAAACAATTTTTCCTAAATACTTAAAAGGTTTTATATTTAGCAGTTGATAATTAAAACTTTCACTAAATTTTTTTAATAAATTTATATCTCCTCTTCTGTCCTTACCAAATTTAAAGTTATTGCTAACTGCAAGAATTTTAGGATTAATTTTTTTATATATAACTTTTTTTACAAAATCTTCAGCACTTGTTCCAGAAAATTTTTTGTTAAATTTAATATTTATCAAAAAATCTACTTTGTTTTTTTTGAGTATTTTTATTTTTTCGTTTTCTGATGTTAGTCTAAAATTTTTTATTTTTTTATTAAAAAACATTACTGGTAATGGTGTAAAGGTTAATATTCCAAATTTTGCTTTATTTTTTTTTGCAAACTTTTTTGTATCTATAAAAACTTTTTGATGTCCTTTGTGAACACCATCAAAATTCCCAATGGCAATAGCTGATCTTTTGTAGTTTGTTGTAATATTTGTATTATTAAATATCTTCATAGTCTACCAGGTTAAATTTTTTTGATAAAAATTAGTTTTAGATTTATATTTTTCTAAAACTGTATCATATTCTTTCAATTCTAAATCAGAAAATTCATTTTTATGAATTCCTTGCGTTATAAGTAATGAGTCTAAACTCATATTGGTCGCTCCTTTAATATCAGTCTTAATGTTGTCTCCAATAACAAGTACATTTTCATTTTTTTTTATACAAAAATTATATATTTCTGGATATGGTTTTCCAAAGTAAATAACTTTACCTCCTAATTTTTTAAAAATTTCAGCTAACTTTCCTGCACAATATTCTTTTTTATTTCCTCGATAAACTATTATATCTGGATTTATACAAATAAACTTTATGTGCGTATATTTCTTTAGTAAATCCATATAATATTCTAATGATTCTTCGTTATCTAAAAATCCTGTACATAATATGAAGTCAGCTTTTTTTAAACTTTTTTTATTTTCTTTAAATTCTTCATATATGCTGCTGTCTCTTTCTGATCCAAGATGGTAAAAATATTTTCCATAAGAGTTATTTTGTAAACTTTTTAAAGCAGCTTCTCCTGAGGTAAAAATATTTTTAATTACATTCTTGTCCATTTTTAAGTTTAACAAGAATTTTTCTACGCTTTTTGATGGTCGTGGCGCATTGGACATTAAAACAAATCTTTTATTTAATTTATTTAAATTTTCTAACACATTAATAGCTCCTGGATGTAACTCTACCCCGTTATGAATGACACCCCACAAATCAATAAAAAAAGCATTATATTTGCTTTGAATTTCTCTTAGCCCCTTTATTAATTTAGTTTTCATAACAGTAAATCCTTAGCTCAAGATAGGTAAAAAATACACTATTTTGGTGTATTTGTGCTATAAATCACTAGTTATTTGTGTGGGTATTGAAATTTTCCTAACCGACACTATATATCAATCATATAAAAATTAGGAGATAACTTAATATGAAATTTAGACCTTTACACGACCGTGTTTTAATTGAAGTTTTAGACGGTGAGGAAAAAACTTCAGGTGGGATCATTATACCAGATACAGCTAAAGAAAAACCCCAAGAAGGAAAAGTTGTTGCTGTAGGATCAGGGGCGAGAACTGAAGACGGAAAAGTTTTACCAATGGATGTTAAAGTTGGAGACTTAGTTCTCTTTGGTAAATGGTCAGGAACTGAAGTTAAAATTGATGGAAAAGAATATAGCATAATGAAAGAATCTGACATTATGGGAATTTCGAAAGGAAAATAACAAAATGGCAAAAATAATAAAATTTGATACAGAAGCAAGAACTAAAATGATGAAGGGTGTCGATACACTTGCGAACGCAGTAAGAGTAACTTTGGGTCCCAAAGGTCGTAATGTAGTTTTAGACAAATCTTATGGAGCTCCAAGAACAACTAAGGATGGAGTAACCGTAGCTAAAGAAATTGAACTTGAAGATAAATTTGAAAATATGGGCGCTCAAATGGTTAAAGAAGTTGCAAGCAAAACAAATGACGAAGCTGGCGATGGAACTACAACAGCTACTATTCTTGCTCAAGCAATAGTAAGAGAAGGCATTAAATATGTTACGGCTGGAATGAACCCTATGGACGTTAAAAGAGGACTTGATAACGCTGTGGCGCACGTCATAGAAAAATTAAAAGCATCTTCAAAAAAAGTTAAAAGTAATGACGAGGTAGCACAAGTTGGAACAATTTCTGCTAATGGTGAAAAAGAAATAGGAGATATGATTTCTAAAGCTATGCAAAAAGTAGGAAATGAAGGAGTAATCACTGTTGAAGA
>Ga0114993_10004566_pt1 | contig 13715 bp, 6 predicted proteins | sample ArcticOcean_MG_C_FD_87042 | JGI IMG/M metagenome (GOLD analysis project Ga0114993, IMG submission 87042) | Marine microbial communities from western Arctic Ocean - ArcticOcean_MG_CB2_150 | ecosystem: Environmental > Aquatic > Marine > Oceanic | place: Arctic Ocean: Canada Basin | collected...
AAGGCTGTCGAGGATGCTTTTGCTCGTTCCGTGCTTTGGGGCTTCACGGCTGAAGGACAAACAGGAGGGAGAGTACTCGTGAATGCTACTGAATTCCTACTAAGAGATGCGATAAATGCGGCTCAGCGCATGCAGCCGGGAACTTATCGATTGGATGATAGCAGGAGCTCAATCTACATGGGAATGACTAATTCATTTCCGACCAACACAGAAATGGAAGCGGAGTTGACATTTGTACAACAAGCTGGCAGTGGAGGTGGAGGAAGAGGATTCGGTGGTGGCAATCCTAATTTTGAAGGTGTCGGCAGTGTCGCGGCGACGGGAGAAGCAGCAAGTATTCGCCTTCACCATTCCTTTGTTCAACTGCCTGATGATGATTATGTCCCTCGGGCTTTTGATCCTCAGGCGGGGTATGGAGCAGCAACTTATCAAGACTACGCCGCGCCATTGGGAGCGCCAATGACTCAGCGTTTTATTAGACGCCATCGTTTAGAGAAAAAGAATCCGACGGATAGAATGAGTGAAGCAGTAGATCCGATAATTTATTATTTAGATCCTGGAACTCCTGAACCGATTCGATCTGCTCTTCTAGACGGTGCTAGATGGTGGAATCAGGCTTTTGAAGCAGCTGGATACATTGATGCATTTCAAGTGGTTATGCGGCCTGACAGTATCAGCTCTCTAGACGCTCGTTACAATGTCATCAACTGGGTTCATAGATCTACTAGGGGATGGAGTACGGGAGGGTCGGTGACGGATCCACGTACTGGTGAAATCATTAAGGGCGTAGTCACTCTCGGGTCTCTTAGGATCCGTCAGGATTATATGATCGCTGAGGGATTGTTGTCACCCTACGAAAATGGAGATGAAACACCACCAGAACTTGCAGAATGGGCCTTGTCTAGGATCCGGCAGCTTTCTGCTCATGAAGTGGGCCACACTATTGGCTTAGGTCACAATTACTATAACAGTGGTGCTGGGCGCATCTCTGTTATGGACTACCCTCATCATTTGGTGAACCTGAACAGCGACGGATCATTGGACTACTCCGAAGTTTATGACGTTGATATAGGAGATTGGGATAAGATAGCTGTGAACTATGGGTATAGGGAGTTCTCAGCTGGAACGGATGAGGCAGGTGAGTTACGAGATATTTTGGATGTGGCATGGGGAGATGACATCCGTTACATGTCGAATCAGGATATAGCCACGACTCCGCAAGCTGATCAATGGGCTAATGGGACCGACATGGGCGTTGAACTGCATAGAATGATGGACGTCAGGACTGCTGCCCTGAACCGATTTGGAGAAAAAGCGATTCAGTCGGGTGCGCCAATGGCCACAATCGAAGAAACCTTGGTTCCACTGTACTTGCATCATCGGTTCCAGGTTGAATCGACAGCATCGGCCGTGGGTGGGGTAGAGTATACCTATGCAGTGAGAGGGGACGGGCTCCAGCCGTTTCAAAGAGTCTCGGCTAAAGCTCAAAGTGAAGCGATAGATGCATTGATGCGCACTCTGGAGTTATCTGAACTGAAAATACCCGATCACATTCTGAGTTTGATACCTCCAAGACCGCCTGGATACGGTCGTCATAGAGAGATGTTTCCTAGATATACTGGATCGGCTTTTGATGCTGTGACCCCAGCCGTAGTCGCTGCTAGTCACACAGTCAATTTTCTACTGGAAGAAAGTAGGGCAGCCCGTTTAGTCGAACAGAATGCTCTTGATCCCAATTTGCCAGGTCTTGGAGATGTTCTATCTCGATTATTTGAGGCTACCTTGGGTGCAGAAACGGACAGTCCCTATGATATGTCAGTGAAAAGGGCCGTTGTGGGTGTTGTGGTCGACAGAGTAAAATGGTTAGCAGCTAACTCGCCAATGCTAGAAGTGCGAGGGACAGCGTCTTCAATGTTGAGGATGGTGAGTGCATCGATGGACACGAACCAGCAGGATGGAAGCTTGGCTGAATTCTTAGCTAAGGACATCCAGCGCTTTTTGGATAGGCCCGCAGAGAATTATAGAGAAATCGATCAAGTTTCTCCGCCTCCAGGTGCTCCGATAGGACAGCCCGCTATGGATTGGATTCGGTTGTCTGAACCTTGGTGTACTTGGCTTGAACAGGATGGGTATCGATCTCTTCCGATGGGAGCTCATTGGAACTGAGAGAGTGCCCTAGACCGGTAGGAGTGTGAACGGACGATGGAGATGTTACGTGAATTGAAGTGCATAAAAATATGCCTGACTTTGTTATGCCTGACACTACTAAATGCATTCGGGATTGTAGTGACCTTAAGTGGTGCTGTACAATCCGAAGCGATAGTTGTTAAGGCTGAAAAGATCTATACCGTCACTAACGGAACTCTTGTGGGAGGAGAGATTTTAGTTCAAGACGGTAAGATTATAGAGATAGGAAAGTCGGTCAATCGTCCTCCCGGATTCAAGCAATATGAGGCTGAAGTTGTCATACCAGGAATGATCGATGCCCATTCTCATATTGCTTTGGACAGATCTGGAAGGAGTTCCATACCAGGACCGGTTACTGCTGAGTGGAAGGCTGTCGAAAATTTGAATCTGGATGATCCAATGATTCAAATTGCACTTTCAGGGGGAGTCACTTCTGTGATTACTCGCTCTGGTAGTGGAATTATAAGCAGTGGACAGTCGGTTGCATTGAAAATGAAAAGCATTCCTGGTGAGGGGATGATTTTCAAACCCTATGTGGACCTCAAGATGGCCGTTCGCCCACTCATAAATTTGCGCCCTGGAGAGACTCCTCAGACGGTGATGGGTTGGTATGCGACTGCGGATGAGTATTTTCGGCGGGCCGAAGCCTACATAAAAGAGCAGAAAGATTATGAATCTGGGCTACTCTCAGGAGCTCCTCTCATTGACGAGAGACTTGAGGCGTTTGCAGCTGTCATACGTGGCGAAGTGATGGTCCATGCACATTCGCACTACCCTAGTGAAATCATGATGGTGATGCGCTTGGCCAGAAAATACGGCTTCATCGATCGTCTGGCACTTGGCCATGCGGAGGAGGTATTCTCGATCATTGAACTTATCAAAGAGACAAAAATTGTACCAGTGATCGGCCCCATGATGATCGTCCAATATTTTGGGGAAGATAGACCTCGTAATCTCCTGAAAGACCTTCTAGATGCGGGTATTCCCGCGAGTATTCAGACCGACATGTCTGCACAGCATTTTAAAGATTTTCGAGAGTATGGAGCTTTTTTAGCAAGACATGGATTGACGGATTTACAAGCACTCGAAGTCATGACTATTAATGGGGCTAAGGCCATGATGCTCGATGATCGTGTGGGTATTATAGAAAAAGGAAAAGATGCCGATTTAGTACTACTAGATGGCCACTTTTTGGATTTGACAGCAGATCGCGTAGAGCGTGTCTTCGTGGACGGAGTGCTTGAGTATGAAAGACCAGAAGAGTTACAGCCCGATCGTCCTCGCATTGTAGGACCATTTGGATCGATCACAGGAAATATCACTGCTGAAGATGACGTTTTTGCAATCACGAATGCGCATCTATTTACTGTCAGTGATGGGGAGATTGAAAATGCTACGATCCTAGTTGAAGAGGGCAAGTTCAAAAAAGTGGGTACGATCGAGAATCTTCCTGATGACATCCCTGTCATGGACGTTGGGGGAAGAGTGATTTTGCCCGGATGGATTCTAGCCAGAGCATTCCCCAATGATTGGATAGGTGATCTCAAGTGGCAGGTCCAGAATGATGAGATTACAGAGCCTGCAGTTCCTGAGATGAACGCAATATATGCTGTAGATCCATGGTTCCCTTCCTACAAAGTCAACTTGGAGATTGGAGTAACCTCGATCAATGTTACTCCAGGTACTCAAAACTTTATTGGAGGGTCAGGTGTCGTCATAAAGCCAGTCGGACTGGACTTTGAAAAGATGGCGATAAAAGAGCCTAGTAGTCTAGTGTTTTCTCTGACTTCGCAGACATCTCGATTCTGGAACCAGACTTCAGAGATACCGCCCACATTAGCTGCTGCTTCCGAGCTGATCCGGAAAAGCCTAAAGGATGCGTGGAATTACGCTGAAAATCAGAAGCCGAGTGACTATAATCAGAGATTAGAGGCTATGATGCCTGTCATTCAAAGAAAAGTTCCTGCGATATTTCAAGCTAATACGGTGAATGAAATCCGTGAAGCTATGGAGATTGCAGAGGATTTCAATCTAAGCCTGGTTGTTGCTGGCGGGGTGGAAGCACATAAGATCGCGGAGGAGCTGGCTGCGGCAGAAATAGCGGTGATCTTGGGGAATTCTGGAGCAGCATCTTCGGAGATTAGGGGTGGGGGTGACGGGTGGAGCGTACAAGGCCCAGCGATTCTAAGTCGGGCAGGTGTCAAGGTGGCATTTTTTGGCCCGGGTGGATCTCGTCGTGCTTCACCTATAGGTCGATTAGGCGGCGAACCTGCATTGAATGCTGTATGGGCTTTTCGAAATGGAACCACAGAAGTAGATGCATTAAAGATGGGCACTCTGAATGCTGCTGAAATTTTAGGTTTGGGAGACCAACTGGGAAGTATCAGTCCTGGGAAACAGGCCGATTTTATGATCTTGGAAGGGCATCCCTTTGAATATGATGTTCTTCCGTTGATGGTATTTGTAAATGGACGTTTAGAAGTAGATATCAGAGGAGCACAACTCCCTTGATATGTTGAGATTTCTTGAGAAAAATGGTTGCCGACTAGGATTGACCCTAATGGCATTGCAGGTGTTTTTAGCTTTTATAGTGGTTTTCGCCCATTCCACTATAGCTGAGGCACAATCTCCAACTGAGCCCGTATTTCTTTCCGGGGATCATCTGAAGTGGCGATCCATTGGACCCTATAGAGGCGGACGGTCTATCTCAGCGACTGGTAGCTCAAAACGTCCCCTGGAGTATTATTTTGGAGCAGCGGGAGGTGGCCTTTGGAAAACGACCGATGCGGGTCAGTCGTGGAAGCCTGTGTCAGATGGTTTTTTCCAAACTTCTTCAGTGGGAGCAGTTGCAGTTGCACCATCGGATCCAGATGTGGTCTATGTAGGAATGGGCGAAGCTCAGTTGCGGGGGGATATCATCCAGGGTGATGGAGTCTATAAGAGTGTAAACGGTGGTGAGACTTGGGAACACCTAGGACTCGAACAAACTTTAACCATCTCTCGAGTTCGCGTACACCCGACAAATCCTGACTTAGCCTATGTCGCAGCTTTGGGAGATCCCTACGGGACCAATCCTGAGCGTGGAATTTACCGTACAAAAGATGGTGGAGAGAGTTGGGAAAATATTCTTTTCCGCGATGAAAGAACCGGAGCCGTGGATCTAGCGATCGACCCAAACAATCCACAGATACTTTACGCTGCCTTATGGGAAGTTTATAGACGTCCGCATATGCTTTCGAGTGGTGGTGAAGGAAGTGGACTTTTTAAATCCGATGACGGAGGGGATAGTTGGAAAGAATTAACACGTGCTCCTGGTATGCCAGAGGGTGTAATCGGAAAGATAGGTGTCGCCCCATCTCCTGCCGATCCATCTAGAATTTATGCAATCATAGAAGCTGAAGAGGGAGGAGTTTTCCGCTCGAATGATGGGGGGACGACTTGGAAAAAAGTAAATGATGAGCGTAATCTAAGACAGCGCGCTTTCTACTACACTCGGCTGACACCTCACCCGCAAGACCCAGACGCAGTATTTGTTCTTAATACGGGTCTCTATCGTTCCATTGATGGCGGACAGTCCTATACTTCTTTGGGGATGCCACACGGGGACCATCATGACTTATGGATCAACCCAGAGGACCCATCTCACATGATAAGCGCGAGTGACGGTGGTGGCTCTGTCTCCTTAAATGGAGGTCAGTCCTGGACCGCACAAAATTTTCCGACTGCTCAGATGTATAATGTGATTACCACTGGGCATGTCCCTTATCATGTTTGTGGAGCGCAGCAGGATTATGGAGGAGGGATTTGTTTGCCTCCATCGGATGGTAATTTTTTTGGAAATCCTCGACCTTGGTATCTTGTTGGTGGTGGTGAAAGTGGCTACATCGCTCAGTCTCCCATAAACAACAACGTTTTTTTTGCTGGACGATCGATGGGGATCATATGGCGGACAGACCTATCTACAAGGCAGAGTCGTGTGGTCAGCCCTTGGCCTAAGTATATGATGGGAAACTCAGCCGAAGACATGGAAGAGCGATTTCCATGGACTTATCCGATCGTATTTTCTCCAACTGATGATACCGCATTGTATACTGCCTCACAACATCTTTTTCGCTCAACTGACGAAGGTGCAAGTTGGGAAAAAATTAGTCCGGATTTAACGCGTGCGGATGATGAAACCCTTGGGCCTTCCGGAGGGCCGATCACGCTTGATCAGACTGGGATAGAGACATACGGGACTGTCTTTACTGTGGCCCCATCGCGTCATGAGTCAACTACGATTTGGACAGGGTCTGACGATGGATTGGTTCATGTCACAAGAGACCTAGGTAAATCCTGGACGGATGTTACGCCTTCTGACTTGCCAGATTTTACCCGTATAAGCCTCATAGAGGCTTCGCAGCACAATGCTGGCACTGCGTATCTTGCTGGGAATCGCTACCAACTTTCGGATCGCACACCATACGTGTTTAAAACTCATGACTATGGGAGAACATGGGTTAAAATTACAACCGGTATCAGAATTACTGATTTTGCTCGAGTGATAAGAGAAGACCCTGTTCGTCCAGGATTATTATACCTTGGCACAGAGCATGGTGTTTACATTTCTTTCGATGATGGAGGCCACTGGGAATCACTTCAAATGGCTTTGCCGGTTGCTTCAGTGCAGGGACTTGTAGTTGAGGGTGACGACCTTGTGATTGGCACGCATGGCCGGGGGTTTTACGTACTTGATGACATCGAAGTTTTACGCCAGTATGAACCCGATATTGTAGCTCGACCTTTACATTTGTTTCGGCCATCTGACGTGACGCGAACTGTCGATCCAGGTGTTGTTATTGACTATTATTTAGGACATTCTACCGAAGCTCTGACGATAGAAATTCTCGACAGCACTGGAGAGATAGTAAGACGGTTCAAAGGTGCAGTTGAGGATCGTGGCGATTCCCTTCCATTCGGATCTTCATCACTTCGAATCCGTACCGATGAAGGCCTGCATAGAGTACACTGGGATTTACGCTATCCAGACGCTATTGGCTTTGAGGGAATGATTCTATATTGGCCAGTGAATCCTGTTCTTCGTGGTCCTCTTGCTCCGCCAGGAGAATACAAAATTAGACTGAGAGGAAACGGCAAATCAATTACGCATCCAGTTAGAATTTTGAGGGACGAGAGGCTCAGCAATGTTACGGACCAGGACCTTCAAGATCAATTCACCTTATCACAGCAAGTGATAGAAAAACTTAATAAAGCTAACCAGAAGGTGGTTCTCATTCGCATGCTGAAGGATACCATAATGGACCGGGTGAGCCTTATTCAGGATGCTGATCTAGTGTTGGATGGGGTAAGCCTTGTTGATGCTATGACAAGTGTAGAGGGAGAGATCTACCAGTATCGAAATCAAAGCAGGCAAGATCCTTTGAATTTTCCTATTAAACTCAATAATCAGCTTGCGGGCCTATTGGGAGTGATCCAGAGTGCGGATGCGGCTCCCACTGTGCAATCTTACGCTGTGTTTGATGAACTGTCTGACCGATTGAATGAGTTGCTGGGGAGTTTAAGTGGCTTGATCACTGGGGAACTAGCTAGTTTTAATGCCCGCCTTCGGGAGAATGGAATAGAGGAAATATCTTGGGACATCAGCCTAGCTTGGTAGTCAGTTGACCGATCAACCTCGTCGTCCATCACTGACTGAATCCTTGATTCCATTGGTGGGACTAGCTGTCTTAGTCGGCCTAGGGTATGGCTGGTTTAGTTATCGCATCGAAGTGATGCTGCTTTCAGGAACGATTCTGGCAGCGATATCAGGTTGGCTTCTCGGCTTTTCCTGGAAAAATATGGAAAAGGGTATCATCGATGCCCTCGCAACCGCGATGCCTGCAATTTTCATTCTGATTGCAATTGGAGCCCTGATCGCTAGCTGGATGACTGCCGGCATTATCCCCATGTTTATCGTCTATGGATTGGAGTTGATGTCTGCGCGGTTCTTTCTCGTCACCGCTTGCCTCGTCTGTTCCATCATATCGATGGTTACTGGCACTGCTTGGGGAACTGTGGGAACTGTTGGGGTGGCACTCATGGGAGTGGCTCAGGGGCTTGGGGTTCCGGCGGGTGCAGCGGCCGGAGCGATTGTTTCAGGAGCTTATTTTGGAGACAAGATGAGTCCTTTCTCGGATACTACAAATTTAGCACCTATAGTGGCAGATTCGAATATAGTAGATCACATACGCTGGATGCTTTGGACTACGGTGCCTGCCTGGTCTCTAGGTTTGGCGGTATACTTTGTAGTCGGCTTGATATCTGAACCACCGGTCGGATCAGATATATCTGAGCTTCAAAATACTCTCAGAAATGTCTTTAATTTTTCTCCTGTTTTGCTATTGCCTCCCTTGATGATGATATGGTTTTCAGTAAAGAAAATGCCTATTCTCCCAGGTATGCTGGCGTCCACTGCCGTAGCACTTGTTATCGCCAGTGTTCTACAGAACAGACGCATCGAAGATCTCTTCTCGGTTGTCATTTTAGGTGACACTTCCACTACTGGAAAAGAGATGTTGGACATTCTCCTGAGTACAGAGGGAATGAACGGTATGATGAGCCTTGTGCTTCTCATACTTTGTGCGTTCACTTTTGCTGGTGTAATGCGAAGGTGCGGTTTTTTGGATCGGATTTTGCAGGCGCTACTAACGAAAGTGGATAGTACTCCTGGACTGGTAATATCTACGGTGGCAAGTGGAGTACTTACAGCGCTCATTACAGGTTCCTCATACCTCTCAATGATCATTCCTGGTGAATTGTTTCGAAAAGCCTACAAAAGCGCGAACTTAGCTGCTAAAAATTTGTCGAGGACACTTGAAGATTCGGGTTCGGTCGTGGTGCCATTAGTTCCATGGAGCGCGGCAGGAACATTCATGGCTGGGACTTTAGGTGTTGCTAGTGTGGAGTACCTGCCGTGGGCTATCATGAATTACATGGGATTTATTTTTGCTCTTATCCTCGGAATTACAGGTATTGGGATTGCTCCACGAATCCGGCAGGATGAGACTCTTCCAGGAAGTTAGAACTAACCGAATCACTTAAAATTCAAAGAGCACTTCAGGGTCATCTAGGTGTTCGACTGTGGTGGTTGGTGTGTTTTGTCAGGGGCACTTTGGTATTGTTATGCTTCGGTTCTCTTTTTGAGTTCGGCTCTTATCTTAACAGTTTGGACGTGACATTCATCCGCTGTGACAAGTACATTCTGACGCAACCAAGTCAGGTAATCGGGATGACTGATAATAACGTCATAATTCCCTTTCCTTTCCCAAGCTCCAGCAGAGGATCCTGGGGAAAGCGTCTCGACATAGCTTTGGTCTTGAAGGGTAATTGTCGAACCAGAAAGAGCAGGGTTGCCAGTGAGTCCGTCCACAACAGCCAGAACGATTCCTGCCCTCATTTCCTTTGTACACATCATGGGTCCAGTGGCAAGGTCTTCACTGAAAAAATCGTCACAAGACAATATCACAGGAAAGATCAAGGCGAGTTGTATCCCAAGCAAGACTATTTTTCGTTTGTTCATTGATCCTTTGATCCTCTGGTCACTTCGTATCAGATAAAATTTTAGTTTGCAAGATCTGTACCACTGGTATTATTTGTACTGGTTAGAACTGTTAGCTTACCATTTAGTATTTACTAGATTCTATAAGGATAGGAAATCAAGTGATGTGATCCCGTTACTCGAAATTCCATGTCCGATGAATGATTTAGGAGAAAAAGACCGATGCGGAAAATATCTCTGACACGTTTAACTGGTCCAATGGCTATAATGGCTATTTTTGGATGTACTGCTCCTGTAGAGGACGCTAGTCTACTAGATCAAGGTATGCAGTTTCCGAGCATGAATCGCCCTGATGTGCGAGGAGTAAGTGGAGCAGTAGTCTCAGACCACCCATTAGCTACTGCTGCGGGGTATACAGTCTTAAAAAATGGTGGTAATGCAGTCGATGCTGCCATAACTATGGCGGGGATTTTGGCAGTGGTGCGTCCACACATGAATGGTGTTGGAGGAGATGCTTTTGGAATCTTCTATGACGGTGAGACAGGTGAAGTCATAGGGATGAACGGTAGCGGTAGAGCGGGCTCATTGGCGACACCTGAATTCTTTGATATAGCTGGCCAAGACGAAATTCCGTCTTCAGGTCCTCTTTCTGTAAGTGTTCCAGGGGCGGTTGCTGCATGGGATGATGCGTTGAACCGATTTGGTACTATCACTCTGTCAGAAGCGCTGGCCCCAGCAATTCAATACGCAAGGGAAGGTTTCCCAGTGTCTACTCGACTGGCAAGTGATATCGCTGGTGCCTCAGAACATTTAAACGAATCAGCCAAGGCACTTTATCTTCCAGTGAGTCAGTCAGCTGATGTAGGATCTCTTTTAAAAAATACGTCGTTGGCGAAGACCTTAGAGATAATAGCCAAGGATGGCAAGGACGGCTTCTATAAGGGAGCTGCTGCTAGCCAGATCTCTGACTTCTTGGAGAGTCAGGGTGGTTACCTGAGAACGGATGACTTCAAAGATCATCAGACGACCTGGGTAACTCCTTTAGAGGGTAGTTATCTGGATCGTAGAGTTTTGGTGTTACCACCCAATACTCAGGGAATAGCTCAATTGCAACTGATGGAAATGGCGAAAAACTACGACCTAGAAGGAATGGGTCACAACTCACAGGCTTATCTGCATACATTGATAGAACTTAAGAAGCTCGCTTTCGCGGACCGGGATCGATGGGTAGCGGATCCTTCTTTTGACAAACTCCCTCTCTCTGAACTACTGGCACCAGATTATTTGAGATCTCGATCTACTTTGATTGAGTCGATAGCAGCTGAAAATGTTCTGAGTGGGATCGGCTCTGAGTTAGACTTTTCAGAATCACCGGGAGATACGGATGATGGGGGTGATACTGTTTACCTGACAGTGGTAGATCAGTGGGGAAATGCTGTTAGCTGGATCCAAAGCTTGTTTGGCTCTTTCGGTTCTGGACTACTGGAACCGGAGACAGGTGTGGTCCTCCAGAATAGAGGAGCATTGTTCACCTTGGATCAGGGCCATCCTAATGTCGTCGCTCCAGGGAAAAGACCTTACCATACCTTGACACCAACAATGGGATTGAATCCCGACGGTAGTTTTTCCTTTGCCCTTGGTACTCCTGGAGGGGATAGTCAGGTACAGTCTTTAGTGCAGATTCTCAACAATCTATTTATGTTTGGGATGACTCCACAGGAAGCGATCGAAGCACCTCGCTTCAGAAGCTATCAGGATTTGAGGGTAGCTTTTGAGGATCGTTTTCCAGCCTATATACTGCAGGGCCTTATGGATCAGGGGCATATTCCCAACGTGGTGAATGGCTGGACAGCCACTTTTGGAGGTGCTCAGATGATCCTATTGGAAAGCTCAGGCACCTTGACTGCGGCGGCTGATCCGCGACGTGAAGCTTATGCTTTAGCTTATTGAATATTGTCCATAATCAGCCGACTATCGTTTTGTTTCTATAAATTATAGACCGCGCTAAAATTACGGCGATTAGAAGCAGAACCAGTGCGCCAAAAGGACTTCTAAGGAACTGTTCCACCAGACTGATCCAGTCTACTGCATATTCGTTTAGGATTTCCAGGCGTGTAGTGAACCAGTGCCAACTTGTGTGCAGCACAATCGCAGAGATTAAGATGGAACCAATGTTTTCTTTTACGATGACACGAAATAAGAAGTCTAGAACAGGTATCAACGCAATAAGTACTAAGATTTGTCCTAGTTCTACACCTACGTTAAAGGACAGTAGGGAGAGTATCAGATGACGTCCCGCAAATTGTACTGATTCGGATAGTGCAAAAGAAAAGCCGAATCCGTGAATCAGACCTAGACCAAAGGTGACAATCCAACGCCTTTGTAATTTGGCACCAATAATATTTTCTATGGCCATGTAAATAATTGATAGCGCGATCAACATTTCTACAAAGGGAGGAAACCACAGGGTGTCAGGGACAAAACCGTATGCTGAAGCAATCAGGGTGATGGAGTGTGCCACTGTAAAGGATGTTACGACTGGTATAAGTCCTCGTAGTCGGCGGAATGGTATTACGAGGCACAGAATGAACAGTAAATGATCGATCCCCCCCAAAATGTGGTAGAATCCAGACTTAATAAACTGGACGGTTGCTTGGTGCCATTGAGGGTCGAGAGTGACCAGCCCAGGATCTCCAGTGTACATCAGAGCTCGTTCTTCACCGCTAGGTGGCAGGAATTTAAGGACTGTCATTACACGAGAAGCTAGGCGATCCAGTCCCGGATGTATTGAGAACTCAGAAGTTGCTGATTGAATAGGGTATTGAAAATGTATGTCCAACATCGCCTGCTCCCAGATTAACTGGACATCATTTGAGAGGGGTGATTTTGAGGTTTGCTCTAACGCTCCTTCATAGGTTCCAAAAGAGCGATTTGAGGGAAGCGAAGCTCTAATAGAGAGGATTTCGGGATAGTCAAGCAAACTACCATTCTCGTAAATTTTGACGGGCTGGCCAACCCACAACATTGCACCATCCCTGAGCATGGGCTCAGCTTTTTCAAAGTCTAGGAATCCAGGTCCGATCAACGGAAAATTGATATCTTGCATGGCCGTGAGGGGGACACGCACAATAAAATGGAGCGTATTGCCTTCAGGCTTTAAGAAAGCCTGAACTGTCACGTCAGCTGGTGTATCGTGAGATACAGTAACGGTCAGAGGTGAAGCTAATTCAGTAACAGTCAGACTCATGAATGTCGTTAGAATTACAATCCTGACTGACTCAAAAAATACACTTTTAGTTTTAATCACAAAATATTGGCTCATAGTTTTTCTATTGAAACACTTGCGTAATCAAGTTGCGATAACGTACAACTTAAGTGAAGTTTGTCACTAACACACCGTTCTACCGTGTGTTAGTACCATCTAGTACGGGCGTTCATTGATTTTATGTTTATCATGGCCAGGTGTTCTAGGTGCTGTAGTTCCAGAAACTAGTTAGATGTATTTGTATGGGAGACATAGAGGAGGATTAATGGATTTTAGACGTACTCTTTTAGTTGGAATTGCCTTGACAACAGTGCTGATCGGTGGATGTACTAGTGGTGAGTCGTCACAGGCGAGTTCGGCTGACATGATACAAGCACCAATGTTTGAGGTAGATCCGTTTTGGCCAAAGCCATTGCCTAATCATTGGATCTTGGGATCCACTATCGGTGTGGATGTAGACTCTAGGGACCACGTCTGGATTATTCACCGTCAGACCACATTCGCTGCAAGCACTGAAATTGGGGCTGCTCAAGATCCGCCGCTCAGTGAATGCTGTATCCCTGCACCCAATATTTTAGAGTTTGATGCAGTGGGGAACTTGGTGAATTCATGGGGAGGACCAGTAGAAGATGGTGCTTACGAGTGGCCAGAATCTAACCATGGAATCACGATTGACCACGCTGACAACGTTTGGATCGGTGGCAATGGTCAAGCAGACGCTCAAGT
>Ga0114993_10004567_pt1 | contig 13714 bp, 10 predicted proteins | sample ArcticOcean_MG_C_FD_87042 | JGI IMG/M metagenome (GOLD analysis project Ga0114993, IMG submission 87042) | Marine microbial communities from western Arctic Ocean - ArcticOcean_MG_CB2_150 | ecosystem: Environmental > Aquatic > Marine > Oceanic | place: Arctic Ocean: Canada Basin | collected...
CACTCGGTCGGTAAGCCTGGCTGGTCCTGCCGCTGGTCAGGCCTTCGCGGCCTTTGCGTCGGTGGCAAAGCTGATTGTTCAGCAGCGAACGAAACCGGACGCACTGCCGGGGCTGGAATCCATGATGCCACAGTCGCCGTTGGTTCGGATGTTGAACCGCGACGACGTGGAAGTCACCGCCGACCTGTCCGTCATCGCCGGTCATCGCGAAGGCGACGACTGGGTGCGCAAGTTTCTGATGTGGATCCCCGATCTGTTTTATGAAGGCCCCAACGACCTGATCGTCAACACCGGCTCGATGTATGGCGGAGCCCGCCGTGTGAAACCGGCCATCAAATTGCAGACAGCGGACGCGCGACGAGCCGGTCAGTTCAGTGACGCGACGTACTTTCTCGATCGCCGTGCGGAAGTCTCGCACTTCTCGTATTTCCACAACGATCAGACCGCTTCGCGACTCGTTGAGCGGCTGCTGGCCAGCGATCCGTTCGCTGCGAAATTTGCACGGATCACTCAGAAGTTGAATGTTCAACCCGCCCGGTCGGCGAAGCCGGGACTCAGCGGCAACTTTGCCTCAACAGTCAAAGTGCCGACGGGCCGGAAGCCGATCGTCGTCGTCCTGCCGGGGATTATGGGCAGCGAGTTGTCGGTCGGGAGCTCGCCGGTCTGGGTCAGTCTGAGTCGGCTGTTGCTGGGCGGTCTGGCCGATCTGAAGATCAACAACAGTGATCATCAAGCCGCTTCGAATGCAGTGACCGCGTCCGCGTTGCTCGCGGATCCGTATCAGGACATCTGCGAGTTCCTGGCGGAGTCGCACGACGTCATCACATTTCCGTACGACTGGCGGCTGTCGATTGCCAGCGCCGCGGATGAATTGCGGACGCTGTTGAACGGCATCCTGGACAAGGCCAGTGATGCCGGGCAGCCGGTGCGGTTTCTGGCACACTCGATGGGCGGACTGGTGCTGGCCGCTTTGATCGCGCGGGCTCCGGACGTCTGGAATCGAGTGCGACAGAATTCCCAGTCGCGGGCGGTCATGCTGGGCACGCCGCTGGACGGTTCCTGGAGCATCGTGTCGCTGCTGCTGGGCCGGGACGACCTGCTGGGCAAGCTGGCACTGCTGGACTTCAAGCACTCGCAGGAAGAGCTGCGCGACATTATCTCGCAGTTCCCCGGTGTGCTGGAACTGCTGCCAACCGGAAACGGCACAGACTCTGGCGATGAACATTCGTGTTTCAGTGCCAGTCGCTGGGAGGGCTGGCAGCGTGACCTGAACGACAAACCTGCGAACGCGTCGGCGTTTCCGATTCCGCAAGCAAGTGACCTGCAGAAGGCCGCACGCACGCTGACCACTCTGAAACAGATCGACTGGTCGACCGAGCCTGTGGTGTATGTCAGTGGGCTCAGCGACGAGACGCCGATCGGCGTTCGCGTGACTCCCCGGCAGGGCAGCCACACCGGCGAGTTTCAGCTTCTTACAACGTCACAAGGTGACGGCCGCGTTCCGTGGGACATCGCCGCACTGAATCAGATGCCGCGTTATTTTCTGGATGCGGAACACGGCAGCCTGGCGAGCCACCGGCCGGCGTTTTCCGCAATTCGCGACCTGCTGCAGAACGGTGCCTCCAGCGATCTGCCTCAACGCAAACCGGTCGGGCGCGGCGGCGCTGCGATCACGACCGCACGCACGGTTCCGGCCAATGCGGCGATCTGGCTGTTTCCGACGCAGCGGTCGCTGGTGTTCTCCGGACTGGGGTCGCGCCTCCAGACAGGGCCGCGCGAGCAGGCGTCCGTTTCGTCGCGCATCAAAGTCAGCGTCGTGCATGGCGATCTCGCGTTTGCCCGGCATCCGGTCGCCGTGGGCCATTACCGTGGCGATCCGCTGTGTGGTCCCGAACTGCGGCTCGATGAGGCGTTCAACGGTGCGTTGTCGCGGCGACAGGCACTGGGCTTGTACGCCGGTGAGTTACGTTCGAGCGAAATCTGCCTGTCGCCGGATCCGGATCGGCGACCGCGTGGAGTCGTCGTCGTCGGGCTGGGAGAAGCCGGCGCGCTCACCGGCAACCGACTCGAACAAACATTCATCAGGGCCATGCAGGAGTACGCGCTGGTCGTTGCCGAACAGCGTGACGATCGGTTCGACGATAACGCCAATCGCCGTCGCGCCGTGCGCGTCAGTTCGTTGTTGATCGGCACCGGGGCCGACAGTCTGAGCGTTGAGGAGTCGCTCGAAGCGATTTTGCGTGGCGTCAAACAAGCTGCTGAACAGCTCAGGAAACTGAATTCTGAAGCCGTTCCGGGTTCCTCATCGGTGGAGATCGACGAGATCGAACTGATCGATATGTACCATGACCGCGCGGTTCTGGCCGCGCGGCATCTGTCGAGGCTGCTGGACACCGAGGATCACGGTACACCGGGCAGTTTGGGCTCGACGTTCGAATTCAATGGCAAGCTGAAGAGTCGCGGGGGAAATCAGCGCCGGCTGGCGACTCGTGAACCGGGCGGCTGGTGGCACCGCCTGCAGATCACGCGGGACGATCCGGACGGCGGGGACGCGGTCGAAGAAACGCTGCGGTTTGTGTCGCTGACACGGCGGGCACGTGCCGAAGTGCGACCGTTACGGACGGACCCGCGGCTGGATGATGCGCTGGTCTCGGCCGCCACCCGGTCCGTCACGATGCGGAAGGAGTTCTGTTACACGCTGTTTCAGCGGATGCTGCCCAACGCGCTCAAGGAAGCGTCGGACTGGGGCGACAATCTGCAACTGATTCTCGACGACGCGGCGGCGGCGATTCCCTGGGAGTTGATGCTGGATCGCCGCAGTCAAAGCACAGAGCCGCCGGCCGTGGCTTCCGGCCTGATTCGGCAGCTTCGTACGGGACGGTTTCGCGAACGTCCCGTTGACTCCCTGGCACGCAACGCCTGCGTCATTGGTGATCCCGTCGGGCCGGATCAGCAGCCGATCGAGGGCTTTGTGGCGTTGCCAGGGGCGGTGACAGAATGTGAAAGGGTGATCGAGCGGCTGCAGAGGAACAATTACAAGGTCGAGGCCGCTGTGCGCAGCGAAATGCTCGACATCATGAACACGCTGCACCGCTGTGATTACCGCATTCTGCATCTGGCCGGACACGGCGTTCACGAACTATCAGTGACGCTGTCCGAAGGCGATCAGACGCAAGATGACGGAGAAAAAAATACGAGAGAGGACAGGAATCGCCGGTCTGATCCGCATCAAAAGAACCAGCGAAAGCGGATCAGTGGAATGGTGATCGGGCCGGGCGTGACGCTCAGTCCCAGCGAAGCAGAGCACATGCTGGTCGTGCCCGATCTGGTGTTTATCAACTGCTGCGAATTGGGGCGCACTAAGGGAGCGATCCACTGGCCAGACTTCGCGGCGAACATCGCGGGACAGTTCATACGAATGGGGGCGCGGTGCGTCGTGGCGGCTGGCTGGGAAGTGGAAGACAGGGCGGCCGTCACGTTTGCCGATGAATTTTATCGGGCCATTCTGTCCGGAGAGACGTTCGGACGATCCGTCATACGAGCCCGGCGGCTGACGTGGCAAAGTCATCCGCAGGTCAATACGTGGGGAGCCTATCAATGTTATGGCGATCCAGGCTGGCGGCTGGAGCAACCACGCGACAGTTACGGAGACGGTGACGACGGCCACTCGCACTGGGTCAGTCCAGACGAAGCCAGCCTCGAATTGCAGAACCTGTCGAGCATGGCGGCAGCTTCGAGCGTGTCCGACACACCGGGGTTGAAGTCGAGACTCGAACAGATCGAGCAGCGTCTTGAAAAACAGTGGAAGAACGACCCGCAGTTCCTGTCCTTGCTGGGGCTTGCGTGGTCGGACCTTGGGGAATACCGCAAGGCGCTGAAATACCTTGAGCCGTGTGTGAAGATCAAAGGGCGAAGTTGTCCGGAAGACCTGATCCGGTTGTGCGAATGCCGCAACCGGTTGGCGATTTCACACTTCAACAGCGACGTCACCGCCTCCGCGTCGAGCAATTCGTCAGGGACGCCTCCGTGGGCCGAACTTCTCGATCAGAGCGAGGAAGCACTGGCTGGACAGTTGAAAGTGTCAATGAGTTTCGACCTGCTGATGGCTCGCCGCAATCCGCACGTCCGGCGCGCGATGTTGCTGAAGAATCACACCAAACGCTGCAGTGAACTGGAATCGGCAATTTATTTCTGCGCCCACGCAATCGAGCATGCCCGGCAAGTCCGACTGTCGGACGACGAGACGGAAATCGACGACTCATGGGACTGGGAGACGACCCGCTGGCCGCACAACACACTGTTGACGCTGCGGGCACTGTTGAGCCTGCTGAAGGGAGCCCTGGACCCCGCATGGTTGAAGCAAGACTCCAAAGAGAAGTGGCACTGGCGACGACGTCGACATCAGAAATTGAAGTGGGATCCCGAAATGACACTGGAAGTCGCGGCAGATTTTGATGTGTCGCAGGCTCTGGCATGGTGCGACGAGTCGGAACTCCTGGCACGGCAGATAGCAGCGCGTGACCCAGGTTTCTGGCTCAGTTCCTGGCGGGGCGCATGCCCGCTGTTGCGGCTGTTGCTTGAGCTGGTCAATGACTTGAGCCCGGCGTCGGCAGCCAGCGGATCTCGCTCGCCGCTGCTCAGCGACAAGCGAGTCACAGAACTTCTCGATGCGATGCGTGACGGCTACGACGCGGCGGCGCGGCAGGGAGCGACGCCGCGAGAGCGGGACGTGCTGGTTCAGCACCTTGAATTCGTCGCGAGGATCCTGCATCTAGCGAGCGAAAAACTGAAAAAAATGCCAGACGTCGCTACGTGCGCCAGCAGTGCCGCCACGCGAATCGAAGACATTGCTCGCTCACTGAGCCAGTCGTTCCGCAACCTTCAGCGCTGAGACTTTCTGGCTGTCGCGCGCGGGTTTCCTTTTGTGTCCCATCCCGGCGTACTGCCCGTCTCCCGCCGCGGTGCGCCGGCTGCGCGTTCTCAATCTGAGCTGCATCGGGACGGTCAGAAAAAAATGCAATCGGCCGGTTAATCGTTCGTCTCCTCTGCGGTCGTGTGCCTCATGGTGAACCCAGAGCAGAGGAAAGACACATGACGACGGACGAGCTTCGAGCGGAATACGAGCGGTTACGTGAAGAAGGGACGCGTCTGGCCGGCGGTCTGACCGATCTGGCCCAGCGAGCGACGGTGTATCACAGCGTGTATCGCGAGTCCGGCGGAAATCACGTGTTTCCACTGATTGCTGCTCACGGAGCGTTGTGGGCTGGCGGCTGGTTCAAGTTCGGGTTCCGACTGGCTCGCGGCCTGGCCTGGCAGAACCCTCTCAACGTCGCAAAGCGGCAACGAAAGATGGAAGCGCTCGGCGAATTCGCGGACGCCTTTCGAGAGATCAACCGCCGCGTCTGCATCGATACGTATGCCAACTTTCACTTCACACGTCTGCACGGGACCGAACCGGAGGCATCGGCGATTCTTCCGGCTGTGTTACTCGAAGCAGTCAACCGAGTTCACGTTGCCAATTCCTGCGACTGCCCGCTGACGGACGCACAGAAGCGGGAGATCTTTCAGGCTCACTTCCTCTACGAGCAGGAGCACATTGTCGGGCCGATCATCGAGCAGGCTGCTGCACAATTCGACTGGCCGTTGCTGAAACTGATCGCCATGCGACCGATCGTGTCCTTCGCGTACCTCCCGCGGCCGCTGTGGTTCCGCAACTTTGCGTCGCGTGACGAACGGATCGCAAACGGGCTGAAGGCGTTCGATATGGCGGCACAGGTTGGATGGCCACGCGTGGAATCAGCTCTGCGAGAATACGGCCTGCTGCCCGAACGATTCTTCCAGACCAGCCTGCTGTTTCAACCGGCAGCCGCCTGAGACGCTCACCCAGCCGACAAACCGTCACTTTGAAACAGCCGCAAGGAAGGCCGATGCTGGGAATTTCCTTGACGTCGTGAGTGCCGCGGTTCCAGGGCACCTGGCCGGGGAGTGTCGTTGAGGTGGCCGGCGAGGTCCAAGAAGGCGGAGACGTTCCAGGTCGTGCCGCTATCAAGCTGCCCGTGGCGGCCGACGTCGGTCCAGTCACAGAAGCGTTTGGACCAGAGTTCGAAGCGGGGAAGCAGGCAGTAGATGTGCGGCACTCCGAACGTCTCCTGGATGAACTCGGTGTGCGCTGGCCACACGTCGTGCAGGGCGGGCAAGAGGAACGGCGCGACGCCCAGCGGTCGGTACCAGCGCTCGCTTCGCCACTCGCTGCACTCCCGACGCAACTAGCCCAGCGCCACCGCTGTCATGGGAAACGCAGGGAAATAGATGGCGCAATTCTGAGGGAGGAACGGTTAAACGCTCGCAGCTAGTTGACGCAAATCAGCATGCTGATTCCAGTCGATATGCTCAACAGCCCATCCCGAAAAGTGTTGCAGTGAAATCGAATTCTGACGCAGTTTTTGCATTGACTTCCTGAGGTCCTTTCCGTGAAACCAAATCAAGTAATCGGCTCGATCAAAAAATGCGGGATCTGCAAACAGTGAGGAGAAACGCTGGTACTGCTCCAAGAGATCTTCCACTGAGATGCCGCTCGTCTCAGTCCTATAATCGTCTACGAGTTGCTTTGCGTTCGTGAGGCAGTCGTCTACATCGAGATTGGCTGGCAGACTTCCGCTCCCCTCTGTCCATGTCGTGCTAAGTTCTGGCCAGCGATCACCAGGTTTCAGACTGGAAAGCGACCAACGCACTGCCTGGTAGTTCGTCAGTACTTTTGCAGCCGCATCGATCCAGCATCTAATATCAGCTACGCCTGGCGAGTCTCCGTGATTCCAGTTCGGCGCACTCTGGGAAAGTGTGGTCCAGTAGCTGTCGATCAGCGCCGCGTCGAGCAAGTAGTTTTCGATTGCCGCGCGATGCGTTAGGAAAACCGGTCTGCCTGGCAATGGGGAAATCAACGCAACAGCGGCCGGTGGTTCGGCATCGAAGTCCCTATCTCGAAACGCGACATAAGAAGGCGGGGTTGAATAACCTTCCAATCGACCACGAATGAACGAGCGGAGTCCCTGCTTTCCGCCAGACGGAACAATCAGCGTTGTCGGCGGACGTCCACGAAGCAAGCGACTCAGCAACCGATAGTCGAGGCTCGCAGGTTCCCCCTCACAAAAAAGCAGTTTCGTGCCGCCACCAGTTACATTCACTGCGTACCCTCCATCCGATACACGCATTCGGGCGGGACGTTTTGCACAATCGAGTCCGAATGACTCGTAATGATAAACTGGTTATTCCTGCCAAGTTCGGGAAGTGCCCGAATCAGTGCCTGCTGAAGGGGTGGATGCAAATGCAAATCAATTTCGTCAATGAGAATGACTGAGTTGTTAATGTGCCAATTCGCAAAATCGAAAATGAGGGGAAAGATCGCGCGTTCACCTCCAGACATCTCTGAGATTTCATACTGATGCTGGCCGTCGTAGAGAAAGAACCAAGGCTCGCTCAGGACTTCATCGACGTCCGAACGTGGAACTGACCCTTCGAATCGGCGATTCGAAAATACGGTGGCATAGGCTCTTTCAATGTCGGCAAACAAGTCACGCTGACCCGAGCGAAGTTGATACTCGCCTCTTTCAACACGGGAATGAAACTGCATGAAATCGGCCAATCGCCGTCGCAAGAGATTCTCGTCGTAGTGCAGATACCCTCCGTTCGATGAATGATCGTTTGCGTCGTTCGGTGAAGTGATCATTTCGGCTGTCAAGCTGGTCGACGTGCGATGCTCCGTATACCAAAACACCGTTCCAATTCTTTCAAAGACGCCATGCCCTTCTTCGACAAGCTTTACGATCTGCTTCGCGTACTCCCGCCCGCGGAATTGAAAGTACTGCTGCCCAGTTCCTGCGTGGACACGCCCCTCGCGAAGTGTCAACGTGACGGGAGTGTCTTGCGAGGGCGGCGTGATCCCCGAACGGTCTTCAAAGCCAGGAACTTTTTCGAAGTACTCGGCTGTTGCCGTCCGTTCGACATCGGAAAATCCCATTTTCAGAATAATTTCGGATGGGAGATTCCATGACGTACCGGCGAGGCTCAAGTCAAATCCGGGCCACTCAAGATCGTTTGGCTCGTGCAAACGTCGTGTCGCCGTTCCAAGCGTGGCCGCGATTGCCTGGAGAACGGTGGACTTCCCACTCCCGTTTTCACCAACAAGCACGATGAGTGGTCGCGCGAGCCCAGTCTCTCTGTCGATGAAATCGAACTGCTTATCTCGGAATCTTTTAAAGTATTTCAGTCGTATTGATTCGACGTGCATGGCCATGCTCCGAATGCCGTGGGTCACTTGGTTTAATCATATTCGATCTAACACTCTCCGAGAACGTCGCATCGGCGAGACGACTTCGCCGGCGGCTTTCATGGCGGCTCGTTCCTGGTTGAACTCCGGGCTGCGGTAGTAGCTCTTGCCGATCTGCTTGAAATAGTTCTTGATCACATCCTCTGTCATTCCCACGCCGTTGTCGGTCACCCGCAGCCACTACTGGCCGGTCTCCTCGTCGTTGTTCCAGTCCAGCGCGACGCCCGGTTCCGCCTCGCGAACGTCCGGTTCGCAGACCCAGCCGCGGCGGATCAGGTCGCCGTCGCCGAAAGCGCTGGGCTCGCCCTTCTTCTTCATCTTCAGCCGCAGTTGGTGCAGGTTCAGGGCGTTTTGCAGTAGCTCGCGGATGCAGGCCCCGCAGGGACTGGCCTTCAGGTGATCGATTGACGCCTTACGGTCGGCTGAAGGAGCGTCTATTGTCAGGTCATCGAGTCGTTGCCAGAACCGGGACTGGTACATCGCGCCAAGCTGCGCAGGACGCTGTCCGTCAACCATGTATCGCCGCCGTTTCGCCATTGCCGACCCGTTCGACTACGGAGCATCTGTCTGTCACTGTTCGAAATTATCAATTCCATAAAACTACTGTGCAAGTCTGACGATCTGCGGAATGAAGGCGGAGAACACGATCTGTGGTCTCCGCTCTCACGCGGGGCGGCACAGGTTGATTCGTGGTGACGAGCGGTGGCGCTGTTGCTTGCAACCAGTGCGGCGCAGCCGAACGATGCCCGGGTGGTCACGATGATGCCTCCACGGCGTTCGACCGGGCTCAGATCAGCGAATCGGGCGCCGCGGAATCACAAGACTGCCGTTGAATGCGGTATCGACCCACGCGAGAAGACTCGTGGGCGCTTCTGAAGTCGAGGCCGCAACGGGGATGGGGATCAATGCCCGCAGCTTTTCGTCGACGTGGCCGTTCATCGTTCGAGTAACCCGATGTGGAAGGCAGTCGGGTGGCCAATCCGTACCGTATGGGTCAGCCGCGTTGCATACTTTGCTCTTGCAGCTCTGACCGCGGCATCGAATGAGTCGCCAAGGAAGTACTCACCCGAATCCGGCTCAATCGCCACGAAACGGTCCTGATGCTCAGCCTCGAGGTCGTCCCGGAGTTTCTCTTCGTAGAGTGTCTTTGCGCGTTCAATCACCAGTTTCGTCTGCTCAGACACCATGTCATTCTCTCCAAAGCTAAGGATTTCGTCTTTGGACGATACTTCAGTCTTCGCTCCATGTCACTTTCTGCATTCGTACGACGACGGAAAACACAACTCGCCGCGGGGTGGCACAGGTTGATTCGTGGTGACGAGGGGTGGCCCTGTCGCTTGCAGCCAAGGCAGCGCAGTCGAAAGGTGCCCGGCTGGTCGCGATGATGCCTCCACGGCGTTCGACCGGGTTCAGATCGGCGAATCGCGTGCCGCGGGGTTGAGGGCCGGTGGGACTGGACTCCTCAGCGAGGCAGACGTACGTAAAGGCCGTGAACGATCATCGGCGTGTGCGTGACAACGCCCTGCATGGCTGTCGGACCCAGTTCCGCGCCAGTCAAGCCGAGGAGTTCGAGTCGGCGGTCATGGCCTCGAGGTTGTGGCCCGGCGTGGGCGCAGCAGTGGATCGCGCGGCGGGCGGAGGGGACACGAGGTGTGCCGGAACTGCGCGGAGCTTGTTCATGCCTACGAAACCCGACCTTCGATCTTCTGCTTGGGGCAGGCGGGTTCTCGCGGTACAGTGGCGTGTCCCGAATGTTGCTGCCGAACATCCTCTCACCGGATCCCCGTCCCATGGTTTCGATTCAGCTTGGCCCTGAGGCTGAACAGCGACTGCGTGAGCTTGCCAGCAAGCAGGGACTGCAGGCGGACCTTCTGGCCAGAAACCTGCTGGAGCGTTGTCTTGTCTCTGAGGAGACGAGAGACGCCCGGAATGCACCATGTCTTCCTGCGGGAGAAGCTGACCTGTTGCAGGCAATCAACCGAGGCCTGCCTGCGGAAACATGGGAGCGATATCACAAGCTGATGGAATGCCGCCAGGACGAGACACTCGCGCCCGAGGAGTATGCAGAACTCGTCGCACTGACCGATATCGTTGAGCAGGCCCATGCCGCTCGAATGACGTGCGTTGCTGAGCTGGCCCGGATGCGAGGAGTGTCGATCGATGACCTCATGACCGAACTCGGGATCGGGCCGCCGGCAAATGCCTGACCGCTTGCCGGAAGATGTCCGTCAATCGGTGCTGCAGCGAGCGGGTCACTGCTGCGAGTATTGCCTCGCACAGAGCACGTACAGTTCCGATCCGCTGACAGTAGAACACATCCAGCCGCGAAGCGCTGGCGGATCGAATGAACCGGACAACCTCGCTGCCGCGTGCCAGGGATGCAATAACATCAAATTCACAGCGACTGAGGCAGTTGATCCTGTCACGGGAGAAACCGTGCCGATGTTTCATCCACGAGTGCACGTCTGGGCGGACCATTTTTCATGGACCGACGATGGGTCCATCGTCATCGGTCGCACACCGATTGGCCGGGCTACGGTCGAACGACTGCGACTCAACCGACCTGGTGTCGTCAATCTCCGGCAGGTCCTTGTGGCGATCGGGCGGCATCCACCGGTCCAAATCGAATAGAAGCCCGGCTTTTCGCGAATGCCGGGCTTTTGAAGACTAAGGCATCCTTTTTGGCCGCGAGGTGGCACAGGTTGATTCGTGGTGACGAGGGGTGGCCCTGTGGGATGCTTCAGGTTGCGCGGACAGTTTCGACCGGCAGCTGCCTGAGACGCTCGGTGCTGACGCCTCTATGCGATCTTCAACACCTGGCGAACACGTCGCAGTTGCTGACGCAGGCCGGGGTCCTCATCGATCAGACTGGCGACGCGCGAGCAGGCATGCAGAACGGTGCTGTGGCTGCGACCGCCAAAACTGGCACCGATCTGCTTATAGCGCTCGCCAGTCAATTCGCGCGCCAGAAACATCGCGCATTGTCGTGGCAGGACGATTGAATGATCGCGTGCCGCCGATCTCATGTCACCCAGACGCACTCCGAATTGCCGGGCGACCGCTTTGGCAACATCGTCGACTGAAACGTCGCGTGGCTGAAGTTCGTGTTTGAGAAATCTGCGTCCGAATGCCGCGTCTGGAAACACCTGCTGTTGCCTCGCCTGATCATCGAATCGCAGCAGCACTCCCAGCAGTTCGCGCGGAGAAACCGCCAGCTCGCGGGCAAACAGCCGAATGACCGGCATGGGTAGCGCCACCTGCAGGTGAGTGCAGAAATGCTGCAGGAGTTTCTCGCGAGAACCCGGCCCGGGAAGACGCATCGCCGCGCTGACACCGCCTCGCAATCGATTTGCCAGCTTCGGGATGAAGCCCTTCAAATCACCGGGTGCGCTGACCGAATTACAGACGGCGGTTGTCCCGGTTCGGGCTGCCTCGTCGAGCAACGCGGCCAGCCGGTGCTGGGCGGAATCGTGACGCGCCAGCAACTGCAAATCCTCAAGCACAAATACGCGACCAGCCGTTAGCGGCGCGAGTGCATCTTCCGGCTGACCGGGTGCCACGAGTTCCACGAAATCTGAAGCACCGATGAAGGGCACATCCAGCGCGGCCTTTCGCTTTCCACCCGACTGTGGATGCCGCAGCAATTCGCACAGATGCGTCTTGCCGCAACCGGCCGGTCCGTAGACCAGCACCGGTCCACCGCGTCGATCTGATCCTTCTCCGTCCGGGTGGTGCTGCGTCACGGCCGTCCATGCAAACCGATTCTCGTCGAGTACCAGAAACGGAACCGAACGGCGGGCTGTGCGGCGGGACGAAGATGCGCGGCTCATGATCTGGCTATGTTCTTGACCACGCTGGCGGACTTCAGGGGGCCGGACGTTTGGCCGAGACCTGAAACGTCTCGGTCCTGACGTGTGGGACGTTGGTCGCGGGATCCGATTCGACGACCGACCGCGTGTCCTGAATCGAGAACACTTCCCAGCCGTCGTTTCCCATGTCTGTCAGCGTCTGCGGCAACTGATCCAGTGAGATCTGCGTCGTGTTGTACTGCCATTTCGTGTGGCTGTCCGATTCAGCTCCCGCCGACAGAACGCCGACCAGACTCGACGCGGCCAGCAGGCATGCGGCCGGCAGCAGATACCCATATCGCTTGCTCATCGTACATCTCCGGAAAAAAGACTGCGTGCACACGACAGAATGACGAATTGCCGCCCATTCGCAACCAGCGAAGACGACAACGTTGTTTTCCGTAAACACGGCAACAGGACATTCGCATCCATTCGCGAGGATGTGCGCGTTGAAGTCCGGATCTGGTCTCGAAATACAGGTTTACCTCCCGACTCTGACCTAGATTTTGACAGGCAGTGTTTTCGTCTGGTTCTGGGCCATTACCGGGAGCTGATCATGCGCATATTTGCAGAACAACCACTACGCCGGGGTTCGGTCGCCGTCATGGCGGCGTTCTGTCTGATCATGATTTTCGCGTTTGCGGCGTTCAGCATCGATACGGGATACATCACGATCGTGCATCAGGAACTGCTGAGTGCAGTCGACGCATCCGCTCTCGCAGCCGCTCAGGAGTTGCAGAACGTACCGGCAAGTGGCGTCAGCCAGATCAAGAATGCCGCGATCGAAGTGGCCGCGGCTAACGACGTGAACGGCAACCCTCTGGTTCTCGATCGTCGGAAAGACGTCGAAATCGGTGAATGGGATCCGTCCTCGGGGCAATTCACGCGAGTGAAGGGCAAAAAGATCTCTGAAGCCAACGCCGTGCGCATCACGGGGCGACTCTCGAAACAGCGCGGCAACTCTGTGGCTCTCTTCTTTGCACCCGTGATCGACCACGACAGTATTGATATGAGCGAGTCCGCGATCGCCGTCTATGACTTCGGGATGCCGCGCGACGTTGTCATGGTCATCGATTGCTCGGGATCCATGTCTCAGTTCAATCGAATGACCTACACACGATCGGCAGCCCTGGCCCTGATCGATGAGCTGGGGGCGGATGACCGTCTGTCGCTGGCCGTCTACAGCTACCCCGTCCCGATCGGGCCACTGGCATTTCATGGTCCTGAAATGCCGCTCTTCGCGCGAATTGCTCCTCCGTCGGGAGAGCTGCTGTTTCAGAGACGTGGCGGGAATGGCGGTGGTAACGCAGGAGGGAACGGCGGAGGCGTCGTTGGTGGTAACTTTGGTGGCAACGGCCGTGGAAATGGTGGAGGCAACGTTGGCGGTAACGGCCGAGGTAACGCTGGCGGCAATGGCGGCGGTAACGGCGGAGGCAACGGTGGCGGTAACGGCGGCGGCAATGGCCGTGGAAACGGCGGTGGCAACGCGGGTGGTAATGGCGGCGGCAATGGCCGTGGAAACGGTGGTGGTAATGGCCGCGGC
>Ga0114993_10004569_pt1 | contig 13713 bp, 9 predicted proteins | sample ArcticOcean_MG_C_FD_87042 | JGI IMG/M metagenome (GOLD analysis project Ga0114993, IMG submission 87042) | Marine microbial communities from western Arctic Ocean - ArcticOcean_MG_CB2_150 | ecosystem: Environmental > Aquatic > Marine > Oceanic | place: Arctic Ocean: Canada Basin | collected...
CAGGTGGCCGGGGGCAGCGTCGATGATCCGGCGCAGCACATCGAGACCGTCTGCGCCACCGTCGAGAGCCAGCCAAGGCTCATGATCACGCACCTCGGCCTGCAACGTCTCGATCTCGGCGCTGTTGATATAAGGCGGGTTGCTGAGGATCAGATCGAAACATGTATGTCCTGCGAATGGCGTCAGCAGGTCGCCGCAGACAAGATGCAATCGGCTACACACGCCATGGCGATCACGGTTGCGCCGCGCCACCGCGAGCGCTGCAGGTGACAGATCGCTTGCCGTGACCTGCACCGAGGGCGCTTCAGTTGCCATGGCAATCGCGACGGCCCCCGAACCACAGCAGAGATCCAGAACCCTCGTTGCCTTGTCATCCTGGACGAGGGCCAGAGCATGTTCGACGAGCAGCTCCGTTTCCGGACGAGGAATCAATACAGCGGGCGTCACTTCGAGATCCAGGAGTCGGAAACCGGCCTCGCCGGTGATATACTGTACTGGGCGACCACGCAGACGCTCGCGCACGTAGCCGCGAAAGAGCTCGACTTCAGTCTCGTTCAGGATGCGTTCGAATTGGAGATAAAGATCGATTCTTCGCAGATCGAGAGCTGCTGCCAGCAGCAGTTCCGTCTCAAGGCGAGGATTTTCGATCTCACGCGTCGCCAGGAACTGGCTCGCCTCGGTGATCAGATCGAGAGTCTTCCAACTGTCGGTGCTCACGAAACAAGCCTCGTTGAGGGGGCACCCCTATGGTTGGAGTCTGTTCGCTCGCTCACGCGCTTAGTCGGCGGCCGCCAACAATCTCTCCTGGTCGGCGGTGAGCAATTCATCGACGAACTCGTCGATGGCCCCATCGAGCACTTCCTCCAGCTGGTAGAGGGTGACACTGACTCGATGGTCCGTAACCCGTCCTTGCGGAAAATTGTAGGTGCGGATCTTGGCACTGCGATCGCCACTGCCGATTTGCTCGCGACGTTCCTGCGACAGCTTCGCCTCCTGCTCGGCCTTGTGCAGATCGAGAAGCCGAGCACGCAGCACCTTCAGCGCCTTGTTCTTGTTCTTGAGTTGCGACTTCTCATCCTGACAGCTGACGACGAGGCCCGAAGGTTTGTGAGTAATGCGGACAGCAGAATCCGTCGTGTTGACACTCTGGCCTCCGGGGCCACTAGACCGATAGACATCGATCTCCAGATCTTCGGCATCGATCTCGATATCGATAGCCTCTGCCTCAGCCAATACCGCCACCGAGGCAGCGGACGTGTGAATACGGCCACTGGTCTCGGTCTTTGGCACGCGCTGCACTCTGTGCACGCCGCTTTCGAATTTGAGTCGACCGAAAGCACCGGCGCCGGAAATCATGAAGATGACTTCCTTGAATCCACCTGACGGATTCAGACTCGATGACAGCTGTTCAAGATTCCAGCCATGGCGCTCGGCATGTCGGGAGTAGAGGCGGTGCAGATCCGCAGCAAACAGTCCTGCCTCGTCGCCGCCGGCACCGGAACGGATCTCGACAATGGCATTGCGGCCATCATTCGGATCTTTGGGAATCAGGAGTCTGCGAGCCGTCTCTTCCAGCTCTTGCAGCTGTTGCTCCAGCTCAGCCAACTCGGCCTGCGCCAATTCAACGAGCTCTGCGTCCTCACCATCGGCGATGATCTGTTTCGCCTCATCACGACTCTGATGCCCCTGCCGATACGTGCCGGCAATCGCAACGACCTCCTTCAGCTCACCCTCTTCCCGGGCCAGACGCTGATACTCAGTCGGTTGACGCGCGACCTCTGGATCGGATAGCCGTTGAGTGATCTGTGCATAACGAGTCTCGATCGCCGCGAGACGATCTAGTGTTTTGCTCATGATCCCTCCGGAGCCGGGCGGAGACGCCACTCCTCCCAGTCGCAGTGAGCCAGTGGTGAACTCTGACCTAAGGCGCGATGCAGTGCGACAAGGGCAACTTCGAGTTGGGCGTCGCTGGGTTCCTTCGTCGTAATACGCTGCAACCACAGACCCGGGCGTATCAACAATTTCGTCAATGGATGATTTCGCTTCCGACCCGACAACTTGAGCAACTCGAAGGACAGGCCGGAGATCAGTGGCAGGACAGTGAGATGTGTAGCAAATCGTTCGAGCAGACTCTGTGCATGTCCAAAGACATCGATGAAAGCCGAATCGACGACGGCGAAGACGAAGATGGATAACAGAACGACGATGAGCAGAAAACTGGTACCACAACGAGGATGCAGTCGACCAAAGCCCCGCGCCTCATCCACCGTAAGATCTGCTCCGGCTTCGAGGGTGAAGATGCTCTTGTGCTCTGCGCCGTGGTATTGGAAGACGCGGCGAATCTCCTGCCAGCGACTGATTCCCCACAGATACAGCAACAGTAGCGTCGTGCGCACGAGCCCCGCCAGAAGATTGAAACTGACGGCATCACGATCGGTCCCCGCCGCCTGCGCTGCAGCGAGAGGCAGAAAGAAGAAGACCCCGATGCCAATCGCCAGCGAACTCACCAGGGTCACACCGAGAGCGAGTCGATCCTTCCAACCACCTTCCTCGGCGTCAGGTACTGATCGTCTCTCCGACTGCATGGCAACATCGGCCGAAAAGTTTAGCGTCTGCAGACCGATGATCATCATTTCGATAAATGCCACAGCGCCACGAAGAATGGGCACCTTCAGGATACGAAAGCGTCGCGCCCAGGGAATATGCTGCTGTTCGCGAACGACGATCTCCTGTTCCGGCGTTCGAACGGCGGTGACGATGCGATCTTCAGCGCGCATCATGACGCCCTCGATCACGGCCTGACCGCCGACTGGCAGATCTTCGCTCTGACGCGACTCGCCCATCCTACCTCATCCTTGTAGCACAGCATGCGTGGAAGACATATAAAAAGGGTGACGGCACCCCAGTGGGGACCATCACCCTGAATATTTGACGCGTTGCTGGACTAGCTGTCTGCTGTCTGCTCCGCGACTTCCTCGGAGGAGGTGTCAGACTCTGCCGACGCATCAGAAGCTTCCTCAGCCTGCTTCTCATAGCGATCGCGGAACTGCTGAATGCGTCCACCACGGTCATTGATCTGCTGATCTTTGCCGGTGTAGAACGCATGGGACGCTGAACTGAGGTCGAAGCGGACGACGGGATACTCGTTGCCGTCTTCCCACTTGATGGTGTCTTCTGCCTTCATCGTCGATTTGGTGAGCACCTTGAAATCGGAACTCACGTCGAGGAAAACGACGGGACGGTAATCGGGGTGGATGTCTTTTCTCATGTTCCTGTATGCTCCGTTGGCTAACGCGGGAGCCGGTAAAAGTACGAATTTGCATGATTCTGGCAACGGCGAATCATCACCAGACAGGGGTTAGGCCAGCTGAAACCGACCCAAGTGCAGCGATTATCAGTTAATCATTCATCGCCTTAAGGAATTCCTCGTTCGAATTGCTGCCGCCCATGCGCTCGAGGAGGAACTCCATCCCCTCGATCACACCCATTTGACCCAGAATTCGGCGCAGGATGTGGGAACGAGTCAGTTCGAATTCGGACAACAGGTATTCTTCTTTGCGTGTGCTCGTCGATGCGGCATCGATGGCGGGCCATGTTCGACGATTGCTCAGGCGTCGATCAAGGGTCACCTGCATGTTTCCGGTGCCCTTGAATTCCTCAAAGATCACCTCGTCCATGCGTGAGCCTGTGTCGATGAGGGCCGTGCCGATGATGGTGAGACTGCCACCCTCTTCGACATTACGTGCTGCAGCGAAGAACCGTCGTGGATGCTGCAAAGCGGTTGAGTCGACACCACCTGTCAGGATTCTGCCGGAGTGTGGCGTAACCACATTGTAAGCACGAGCCAGACGTGTGATGCTGTCGAGGAGGATGACGACGTCGCGCTTGTGCTCGGTGAGACGTTTGGCCTTCTCGATAACCATCTCGGCAACTTGAACATGTCGCGTTGCGGGTTCATCGAAGGTTGAACTGACAACCTCGCCATTAACCGAGCGAGACATTTCGGTCACTTCTTCCGGGCGCTCGTCGATGAGCAGGACGATGACGACAACCTCGGGATGATTCGTCGTGATCGCATTGGCCAGCTTCTGCAGTAGCATCGTCTTGCCCGTGAAGGGCGGCGCCACGATCAGACCACGCTGCCCCTTACCGATCGGTGACAGCAGATCAAGAATCCGCGTCGTCATGTCCTTCGGATGATGCTCGAGAGTTAAGCGCTCGCGTGGATGCAGGGCGGTCAGATTCTCGAAGATCGTCTTGTTCTTCGTAACCTCTGGATCCTCGAAATTGATCGTCTCGACCCGCAGCAGGGCGAAATACTTCTCATCATTTTTCGGCGGACGAATCTGTCCGGAGATCGTGTCCCCTGTACGCAGACTGAACCGCTTGATCTGCGAATGAGACACGTAGATATCATCGGGCCCGGGAACATAGTTGTACGTCGGCGATCGAAGAAATCCGAAACCTTCATCCAACACTTCGAGCACGCCCTGGGCGAAGAGCAGCCCGGACTTTTCAGTCTGGGCCTTCAGAATCGAGAAGATCAGCTCTTGCTTGCGTAGCGCGTGATAGCCTGGAACATCGAGTTCCTTGGCCAGGGCCTGCTGGTCGAGGATATTCATCGCCTGCAGCTCGATGATGTTCAGACGATCCTTGGGGTCGCCGTTCTGCTCAGCGGCTGCCGCAGCTGCCTCAGCTTCAAGTTCTTCAGCCTCTGCTACCTGGGCCTGTTGTGCCTGAGATCTGACGCGCTGGGAGGCTGGACGTTCACCACGATTGCCGCCTCGATTGCCACTGGGCGTGGCACTGCCACCACCACTGCCACTGCCGCGGCCGCGACCTCCGCGACCACCTCGGCCACCTCTATCGCTGCGACTGTCGTTGCGATTATCGCTGCGATTATCGCTGCGATCGCTGTTACGCTCCGGGGGCATGTTACTCGATCCAACTCTGAAAAAAGTGAAGGGAGGGAAGGTTTGCCGGGCGCCGCCCAGACAACCTCCCGAGATTGTTCGTTGAACTCATGGCACCGTCCGGCGCGTAGAGCCCATGCCTCATCTCGTTACTGAACTTTAGGAGTCCGAAACGATTGAGGTATAACGGGTTAGTCAGGATCTGTTATGTCGGGATATTTTGTTGGAATGTAGGCTGATTGGGAGATCGGCAAGCCGAAGTTGGCGCCGTCGTCGATAAGCTGGCCATCGCTAAATGGCGTGCGAACGGCGGAGCGGATACGGAGTTTTGAATTAGATCAAAAGAAGGATTCCAAAGCCACCTGTCGTCATCCGGCCAATGCACTTCCAGAGAGGGCCGGATCAGAATCCTTCGACTCGCTGAGGAAGCGATGTCGTTCGGGTATGCAAAAAGTATCTAGCCAATGAGGAATTGTCAAGGATGGTCGGGGGCCGATTCATTTTGACCGGCCCCCGGACATCAAAATATGTACCTATTGATTCAACAGACCCTGGATTTCAACGGCGTTGCTCACAACCTTGCCGAAGTCGGCGACGAAGGCAAAGAAGTCATCTATGTCGACGACGCCATTGGGGACGATATCAAAGGTCCCATCGAAATCGGCTTCCATGTCATTGCTGCCGAAGGCGCTTACAAAGGCAAAGAAGTCGTCGAGACCGACCTGTGATCCACCCCTTGTGAACCAACCCTTGATCACATTGCCCTCTGCATCAATGGGCCGCGGGATCACGACGGTATCCGTCGTTGTGTTGTCCTGGATTTCAAGGACGGGACCGATCGTGGCGAACTCATCTGCCGTGTCATCGGCGATGATCGTCAACAGATTCGCCAGCGCCACGCCTGCTGCCGGTTCGTCCCCTGCGTCTTCGACTTCAAGGATCTCAAAATCGATGATGACACTGCCTGCGGTGACGGCGATGACATTGATCCGCGACGGATCGATGCCAAGCAAGTTTGCCATGAGGGCAGTGAAGTCGGTGACGAGGACCTCCACGGCGGCCTCGTCGGTGACGTCGACCACTGCCTCGAAGGTGATCTGGCTCTGCACCCTTGTGACGACGACGACTTCCGGGGGGCTGCCACCAAGGAAGATGATACGGGCTAGGTCATCGGTTGAACCGGGCTCGATGACAGGCTCAACCTCGTTGTCGAGATCAAAGGCATTCACCGTGTAGATGTAGGTGACACCATGGGTCGCCGTTGGATCGGAAAATTCCGATTGACCCGGTGATGCGACACCGAGCAACTCGGTGGGCTCCCCTTGAACTGTCCGATAGACGCGATAGCCATTAACACCACCCCGAGGCACGATGGCGTCGCCAAACGTCGTAGATGAAAAGGCGTCGTCAGCCGACTGGGCCCACATGATCAGAACGTCGCTGCCCGTATTCAGAGCACGCAATTGCGTCACAGGGGCAGGGGGAATGTTATCTACAGCTGCGACCGGGTCGGAATCAGCTGCCATGGAGGTGGCAGCGGCGATGACGACCAGCGCCACCGCGCACAATAGACGATGGGGATGGGAGCGCATGGTTCCAATATCTCCGGAAGCGGGTTCCTGGTGGCGACTTGAAGGCCGATGGGCGAACGGTCGCAGATTGCCAACTACATCATGGCAGCCTGCCCAAGAGTCAGAACGGTATCGGGTTTCGCGGCGATGGTCAAGCAGAATTTCAAAGATCTGACGCTTCCAACTCTAGAGTGCTCATGCAGTTAGGGGCGAAGACTTCCCAGAGGTTACACCGAAGACGAGTTGATATTTCAGGCAAAAAAAAGCCCTCGCCGATGATTCGGCGAGGGCTTACTACAGTTGAACCGCAGACTACGCCAGTTACTCCAGAGCGGCGAGGATCTCATCTGCGTTGACGATAATCTTGCCAAAGTGTTCGACAAAGATGAAGAAGTCGTCGATTCCAACCAAGCCATCCGGCTCGGATGTCGAGCGACCTGTGAGGTCATGCGCGGCGCTGAAGTGGGAGTCAGCGGTGACGCTACCGAACTTTTCAACGAAGTGAAAGAAATCATCGAGTCCGACCCGGCCCTCGGGATTACGTGTGAACCAACCCAGGACAGGAAAGCCGTTAGCGTCTTCGGGCTGCAACACAACCGTTTCGGAGTTGTCCACGATCGACGCCACAGGTGCGATGTCTGTAATCACGTTCGTCGTCGCCGTATCGGCGATGACAACCTCGAGGGTCGCCACAGCCTCTGCAGCAGTGGGCTCACCCTCTTCGGTCACGGTCTGGGTGATCGTGAAATTGACAATCACGGAACCCTCTGTGAGGACAACATCGACGAAACGAGAAATTGGAATACCCATCGCTTCTGAAAGCGATGCGATGATCTGATCTCTGAGAGCGTCGAGGTCTACTTGCTCGGTAGGAAAGATCCTCTCGAAAGCCATTTCGACCTTCGTCACAGGAATCTCGATCACACTGGGATTTACGTAACTGGCGAGACCGCGACCTGTGACGTCAATTTCAGTGCTGGTGGCCTGATCGTCATTGCTGAAGATGGTGAGGGTCGCGCTGTATGTGTCGACTGCACCGGGTGTGAACGTCACATCAACGACCTCTTCCTCTTCGGTACCGAGGGAGTAGCTGTCGGCGGAGATGCTGAACGCATCGTCGCCGGAGATCTCTACGGTTCCCTCAAGAGTTAAGCCACCGATGTTACTGATCGTCACCGTCCGCGTACGTGATGCGCCAACGAGAGTGGAGGCCAAATCCAATTGGCGTCCAGGTGCGTTGGACATGTCCGCAGGCTTAATGTCGATCTCAGGCAGGCCAATGCCATCTATGATCTCGGCGACGACGTCATAGACGAACTCGCGATTCTCAGGGTCGTTGGTGCGGATCGTCACGACACCTTCGTAGACGGCATTCACGTTGTCCACATCTTCGGCGTCGAAGAAGATCTCGACAAAGTCGTAATCCTCTGGGGCGATAGTGAGTTTTGAGTCGGGCGAGCTAAACCCCTCACCAACGATACTGACGGTCACAATCAGGAGGGCGTCCTCGGCTGTGCCCTCGTTCCAGATGTCGACGGCCGAGAGTCCCTGGCCGTCGGGATCGATAATCCCATAATCGCCATCGCCGTCGAGGTAGTCGCCATCAACTTCGATGACCGCCACGGGCGGCGCGCCAAGAGAAACGATCACCTCGTCCGAGGCATCGCTCTCGTTGCCTGCAGCATCGAAGGCCGTCACGACGTAGATGATGGTGGAGCCAACTGCACCAACGTCGACGAAGATCGTCTCACCGGCCAGCGTGGACCCGGCTAGTTCATCGCCGCGATACACATTGTAGCCAGCAACGTCATTTACGTCGCTGAAACTGCCGCCCGAGGTGAAGTCTGAACCGGTCGGTGACTGGCGGACGAAATCAGAAGCCGAGAGGGCCCAGGAGATTTCGACACCGGCTGTTCCGGGGAATCCGATTACATTAGTAACTGCCTCTGGAGCACGCTCGTCCGTCGCTGCAACAGCTCCAGGCGTCGTAGCTGCCAGGACGGGTGAAGCCATGATGGACCCAATGGCTACGAGAGCGAAGAGCATCCCTTTGCCTCTCGACATATCCTCAATCCTCCTCATCAATTCACACGATCTCAAAATCGAAGTCGTTCATTTGCTTGTGAGCTAGAAATGTTCGCCTAATTGTCTTGCTTGTAGTGCTGATTGGTCTGCTACTGATCAAGCCTTCCGCGTAGGAAATTGTGCGTTTGCCAGTGGTTAGGCCAAAGGAGGCGACGTGAGGGTCGGCATCCAGACACACCCATCCGTACGGGAGTCGGGAGTATAGATAGCGTCGTAAAGTTAGGGCAATGGAAGGCCAAGTCAAGCAAATTATAGTGTCCTACGGGGTCCGAAAGCGGGGTAGCGGGCCAGGGACCACTCCCACGCACTCGTATACGAATGCACAATTTCAACCATCCATCCATCACGCTTATTTACAATAACTTACAGTCGTTCTGAACAAATTTGAGCCACGGTTGTGCTCACGCCCCCGTATTCAACAAGATACCCAAGCACGACGCGGCAATATGTGATCCTGCACACCGACTGTGATGGTCCCATGTGCGACTCGCCCTCCGCAACCCCTCGTACCAGACCGTGGACGGCGACCACCATAAATAGACATTGAGTCTCTCAGGAAATAGCACCTGATTTGGCAACTTGCCGTTGGCGCTCGGGAACGTAGTTTTCCGGGGAGTGTCCCTACCCCCAAAAAAGACCACCCTGCCCGCATTATGGCCCGAATCCCCGAAGAGACCCTCGAGCGAGTTCGCGACTCCTCTGACATCGTCGACGTCGTCGGGGCACACGTGGAATTGCGCCAGCGTGGCAACAACTGGTCCGGCCTCTGCCCATTCCACGAAGAGAAGACCCCTTCCTTCAACGTCAATGCACAGCGTCAGATCTACCATTGCTTCGGCTGTGGGGTGGGTGGCGACGTGTTCAAGTTTGTCCAGGAGATCGATCGGGTCAGCTTCATGGAGGCCGTCACCTTCCTGGCCGAGCGCGCCGCCATCGATTTGCCAAAGCAGCAGGGCCACGGAGAGGAAGACCGTCTCGACCCCCTGTTTCGCGCCCACGATTTGGCCACCAAATACTATCACCACATGATTCGGCAACCCGAGGGCTCCGCCGCTCTCGAGTATCTACGTCGACGTGGTCTCACAGATGAGGTAATCGACCACGAGCAACTCGGCTACGCCCCCGCCGGATGGACGAGTTTTCTCGAGGTCGCCGGGCGCCGCCACTTCTCCCCTGACGTGCTGTCTCAGTCTGGGCTGGTTTCACCCAGCCGACGGGGCCAGGGACACTACGATCGCTTTCGCCAACGCATCATCTTCCCCATCAGCAATCTCTCGGGTCGCGTCATCGCCTTTGGCGCACGAGCCATGTCGGATGAGGATGAGCCGAAGTATCTGAATTCTCCAGAGACACCCATATACCACAAGAGCCGGGTCCTGTATGGCTTGAGCCGCTCGCGGGAACCGATCCGGCGCAGTAAGACGGCTCTCGTTGTTGAGGGGTACATGGATGTACTCAGCCTGATACAGGCAGGCGTTGAAAATGTCGTTGCCGCTTCCGGCACGGCACTGACTGCCGACCACGCGCAGCTGCTTGGGCGCTATGCTGATCGTGTGGTCCTGATCTTTGATGGTGACGCCGCCGGGTCAAATGCGGCAGTCCGCGGTATCGACATTCTGCTGAAGACCGACCTGGATGTTCGCGTTGTCACCTTACCCGACGGACAAGATCCCGATTCTCTCGTGCGCGAATCCGGCAAAGAAGCCCTCGACAAGCTCGTCGACACGGCGCCCGCCGCCCTCGACGTCTATCTCGATCACATGGTGGCGACGATGGATGTGACCTCTGTACAGGGACGCAGACGCGCCATCGAACAGCTCTTGCCCTTGCTCGGCGACACGACGGAAACAGTCAAGCAAGATCTGATGCTACGACGTGTGTCACAGCGATTTGGCGTCGGCGAGACAGCCCTGCGCCAGGAAGTTGAGCAATCAATCGCGCAGCGTGCGGCGGCCGACAAGCGGCAGCACCAACGGCAACGGCAACCGGCAACCGGCATGGTAGACTCAGCGCCACCGATTCAGCAACCACTGCCACCGCCGACGGTAGCGCATCGACTCGAGCGGCAGTTCGCCGCGCTACTACTGCAATTTCCTCAATACATCGGCCCCACCATGCAGCGTCTGACGGTAGATGAATTCACAGATCCCTTTGTGATTCGGTTGGTGGCTCTTCTGAAAGACCGTTTCTGCAACGTTGATCGCATCGAGGTGTCCGCCCTGGTGAGCGAACTTGGCGACGACCCATTAGGTCAGCTTGTGGCGACGTGTGCATTGGAAGAATTTGATGAGGCCCAGGCTCGCCAACTCTGGCTTGATCACTTGTTTCATCTTCGCCGCAAGAGCCTGACTCGGCAGATCGACGACACGACGAGGCGCCTGCGACAAGCACAGGAGGCTGGCCTCGAAAACGAAGTGCGCTCCCTCAATGCCCATGTGCGCGAGCTGATCAACAGTCGCACGGCGCTGACGGACTCGCAGAATCAAGAGGCCAACTAGCCTCTGTGTCTTGATGTGATCGTTCAGGCGCTGATGTTTTGATTCTGCGGTGAGCAGCACCAGCAAAGCCTACGAAGAGCCTATAGCTCAGTTGGTTAGAGCGCCGGACTCATAATCCCCGCATCGACCAAACACCGGAATACTTTAAGTTGTTGAGAAAGGGTCGGTTACGTCATCGTAGCCGAGCCAAAGTCGTTCTATCCGTTGGTCCGTTGTGTCAGATCTGTGTCAGGCCAAGTGGCCCGTGTTTTTTCTTTGTGTCAACTCAAGCCTGCCCTTTGGTGATCGTGTGTTCTGCAGCGAACTTTTGCAGGTCGTCGAGCCGCAGGACGGTGTTGCCGTCGATTCGAACGCAGGGCAACCGTCCGTCGCGGACCAACCGATACAGCTTCGACTTGGAGATCCCCATCCTCGTTGGCCGCACGGCACTTGAACCCCGCCGGTTCGACCGTCACCTCAAGTCTCGGCCTCTCACGGTCGACGTCACGGAGACGGGGGTACGCTACGCACCACCCAATCAACTGTTTCTCGGGTCTGGCCAGGGGCTCTTCAGCAACGTCACAGCTGAGGCTGGACCCGGGCTGGAGGTCATCAAGAGCCAGTCGAGGTAGTTGTATTGGCGACTACGATGGCGATGGCGACATCGACCTGCTCGTCGTCAATCTCAACGACACACCGACACGGTTGCACAACGACACGCTCGAGCCTGGCAACTGGATCGCCGTGCAGCACGAGGGCATCGCCACCGACCGGCAACGGGGAGCCGGGTCCAACTGAGCTCCGTCAACGGCGACTAGGTGCGGCCTTGAACTCCGCATCCGGCTATCTCGGATCCAACGAAGCGACATTGCGCTCGAGCCTGGGAAATGCCGACGCCGCCCACCTCAAAATCACCTGGCCCGATGGCCTCGTCTCCGATGTCGGTTCGGTATCCGCCAATCAGTTGCTATACATTCGTCATCCATTGCCCTGCCTCATACGCCCGAGCGAGAACAGATGATCAAGATCGCCGAAGTCATGCCCCCTCAACCATCGGCCCTGTGGCGGATGGTCAAGCAGTGCGGTGTCGACCACGTGGTCGGTGGTTTTCCGCCGACGCGACGTGACGGTGACCCTGCCGACATACACCCCGACGAGCGCCCCTGGAGTTTTCCGAACATCGTGCGCGCCAAGACGGCGGACGAGAATGGCGGCTTCGAGCTCAACGTCATCGAGGCCCGGCCTCCCCTCGACAAAGCCAAACTGGGGTTGTCGGACCGCGACGAGGAGATCGGATACGCCATGGACCTGATCCGTACGATGGGGGCCATCGGTATCGAGACCTGGTGTTATGAATGGATGCCCATCCTCAACTGGACACGCACGTCGACGACGAGCCCGAGTCGTGGTGGCGCCTATGTGACGGGCTTCGACAACGAACTGATGAAGAATGCACCTCCCGCCGAACACCAGGTGACGGAGGAGGAACTGTGGGACAATCTCAAATACTTCCTCGAGAAGGTCCTGCCTGTGGCCGAGGAAGCGGGGGTCAAGTTGGCCATGCACCCCGACGACCCCCCCCTGTCACCATTGCGCGGCATGGGCCGTATCATGCGCAGCGTCGACAACTATCAAAAGCTCGTCGAGCTGGTGCCCAGCCCGATGAATGGCATCTGCATGTGTCAGGGGAATTTCGCGCTGATGACGGACCAGCTTCCTGAGGTGATCCGGCACTTTCACGACAAGATCTACTTCGTACACATGCGGGACGTTCGTGGCACGCCCGAGAAGTTTGTCGAGACCTTCCACGACGATGGTCAGACGGACATGTACGAGTGCATGAAGGCGTATCGCGACATCGGCTTTGAGGGCGTCCTGCGTCCGGATCACGTACCGACCATGGAGGGAGACGACAACGACCACCCGGGGTACTCGGCCATTGGCCGGCTCTTCGCCATCGGGTACATCAAAGGTTTGCGCGAATCGGTCTACAAACAGGGAGCGGCATGATCGGCGGCTCCCGGCTGCGCCACTCTTGCCCGCTTTCCGGCGATGCCCGTTAATGAACGGCTTGTCATGAGATGGAACTATATCATCCGGCGCGTCGCCCTCTTCCTGGTCGTGGTGTGGGCGGCGGCGAGTGTCAACTTCTTCGTCCCCCGACTGGGCACGGGGCGTGATCCCATTCGTGAGAAGTTGGGTCAACTCGCCGCCAGCGGCGGTCTGCGGCAAGATGGCATCGAGGCCATGGTCAAGGCGTATCAGGCCAAGTTCGGTCTCGATAAGCCACTCTACGAGCAGTATCTGAACTTCCTTGGCGACACGTTGACACTGGATCTCGGCTATTCGCTGGCCAACTATCCCGCCCGGGTCAGCGACCTAATCGGCAATGCCATGCCGTGGACGATCGGTCTGATGTTTATCTCGGTGCTGATGGGTTTTGTCTTCGGCACCCTGCTGGGGGCGTTGTCGGCGTGGCCGGGCTCGAACCGGGGCTGACCTCACTGGGAACCGGGGGGCACGTGTCCTGCCTGCTGCATGAGAAAGAGGAGACCCATGGCACCTCTGCTTGAAGCCCAGCACGTGCGCAAGGTGTACCGCGGCGGCGGTAGCTTGCTGCGGGAGGAGGCCTCCGAGACGGTCGCGGTCCACGACTTCACTCTCGCC
>Ga0114993_10004571_pt1 | contig 13707 bp, 6 predicted proteins | sample ArcticOcean_MG_C_FD_87042 | JGI IMG/M metagenome (GOLD analysis project Ga0114993, IMG submission 87042) | Marine microbial communities from western Arctic Ocean - ArcticOcean_MG_CB2_150 | ecosystem: Environmental > Aquatic > Marine > Oceanic | place: Arctic Ocean: Canada Basin | collected...
GGGCCCGATTGTGACATGAATGGTGAACTCGATTCATGTCAGGCCGATAGCGACAGCGACGGCACCATCGATCCCTGTGATCCGGACATCGATGGCGATGGTATTCCCAACGAATGCGATGTCGACCAGACCGGCGGCAGCGACTGCGATTCCGACGGACAGGATGACAGCTGTCAGACCGACAGCGATGGCGACGGCATCATCGATCCCTGCGACGGCGATGTCGACGGCGACGGAGTGCCAAACGAATGCGACCTGGATCAAACCGCGGGGGAGGACTGCGACGAGAATGGTATCGCAGATGCTTGTGACCTCGCTGCAGGCGCAGAAGACCTCGATGGCAACGGCATTCTCGATATCTGTGAAGACGCGCCGTTTTCGCGAGGGGATGTGAACACCGATGGGATGATCGATCTCAGCGATGGCATCTACCTGCTGTCCTACTTCTTCCAGGGAGGATCCATTCTGCTCTGTCAGTCCGCCGCCGATGGCAACGATGACGGAACACTGGATGTGGCAGACGCGGCTTTCCTCATCTTCTATCAGTTTCTCGAAGGGACTCCGCCGGCAGCCCCGTTCCCCGAGTGCGGAGACGACCCGACCGAGGATCCTCTCAGCTGCGACATCTACAGCGGTTGTTGAAGGGCGGGCTCTTGAAAACAGCCGGCGGCGAAAGTGCTTCGCCGGCGGCTGTTTTCGAAGACTTCACGTGAAGAGATTCCGCGCACCATCGGGGCGACCGGGGCGACCGGGGCGAGCGGGGCGAGCGGGGTGGCCTGGGTGGCCTGGGTGGCCGTGGTGGCCACGCAGCCGATCGTTGCGGTGATCCCCGAGTGAAGGATGAAATTGAAAACAAAAGTGCGGCGCACATGCACCATCGCAGGGCCAACACGGTGCCAACCCAACACGGTGCCAACCCAACACGGTGCCAACCCAACGTGAACCCTGAATTCATCGCTGAATAATCGCTGAATAATCGCCGTGGGCAGTCCGAGACCAGCCTATCCGGTGTGACCTCGACTCATCGTGCCGTGGTCACACCGAACTAGACCAGAATGGCTCGGACATTCCCGGTCTTCCCCCCACGATTTTGCACACTGCATCCAAACGAAGTGGGAAGCAAGCCCATCCCAAAAAAGTCATCTGGGTGTAGGATCTCGCCATGCAACTTGAAACCATCGACATCGCCGTGCTGGCGATCTACCTCGCGTTCGCCATCAGCGTCGGCTTTTATCTACGCCAGCGCGCCGGCGCAGATGTCGATTCCTTCTTCCTCGCTGGCAGAAAACTACCGTGGTGGGTGGTGGGAACCTCGATGGTCGCCACGACCTTTGCCGCCGACACCCCGCTGGTGATTACTGGCTGGGTGCGAGACAAAGGAATCTGGCAAAACTGGCTGTGGTGGTGCTTCGCAGTGGGGGGGATGCTGACCGTTTTCCTCTTTTCACGCTACTGGCGGCGACTGGGAGTGATGACCCAAGCGGAGTTCGCCGAGTTGCGCTACGGTGGAAAAGAAGCCACGGTTCTGAGGGGGACCCTCGGCTTCTTCCACGCCTTCCTGACCAATCCGATCGTCCTTTGCTGGGTACTACTGGCCGCCGCCAAGATCAGCGATGTGATCTTTGATATCAACAAGGTCACCTCACTGGGGATCGCCTGCGCCATCTGCATGTCCTATTCGCTGTTGTCTGGCTTCTGGGGCGTTGCCGTGACGGATCTGGTGCAATTCTGCCTCGCCATGATCGGTGCCATCGCGCTCGCCTTCATCACCTGGGACGCGGTGGGGGGACAACAGGCGATCATCGAACATCTGACCGAGGAAGGCGGGGGATCCAGCCAGATTCTCGACTTCTTGCCCTCTCCGGGAGGCGGCTCCTGGCTGGATATCAGCTTCTGGACCACGCCGGTAGCGGCGGTGGCGGTGTATCTCGGGGTTTCCTGGTGGGCGACCTCGGGAATCGATGGCGGCACCGTCGTCGTGCAGAGGATCGCCGCCAGCAAGTCACCGGCTCACGGCTCGGTCGGCACGCTCTGGTACAACATCGCTAACTACGCCCTGCGCCCCTGGATGTGGATCGCGGTGGCGCTGGCTTCACTGCTGGTGGTGCCTCACGGCGACCCTATCATCAGTCCGGTGGCCGGCACCGTCGTCGCCATCAGTGAAAATCTCGATCAGATCTCCATCGAGGATGGCGCTGGAGTTCGCAGCGATGTGCAGATCGTCGCCCCCGAAGGGTGGGCGGGTGTGCTGCCGACGGCCAGGGTCAGCGTCGGAGACGAGATCGAGGCCGCTGCAGAGATCGCCAGCACCGACTCGGAGAAAGCGTACGTCGTCATGATGGTGCGCTTCTTGCCGGCTGGATTGCTCGGCATCGTGGTGGCCAGCCTGTTGGCGGCCTTCATGTCGACCATCGACACTCATGTCAATCTGGCCGCCAGTTACTACGTCAACGATTTACACCGGCGCTTCATCGACCGAAAGCGTAAAGCGAGCCACTATGTCACGGTGGCGCGGATCGCCAGCGTCGTGATTCTGCTCGAGGGAGCGTGGCTGGCGACCGTCTCCGATTCGATCAGCGACCTGTTCACCTTCTTCTTGGCGTTCCTCGGCGGTGTCGGGCCGATCTACCTGTTGCGCTGGCTGTGGTGGCGCATCACTGCCTGGAGTGAGATCTCGGCGATGATCACCTCCAGTGTCACCACCACCTTCATCACCTTTGGCACCACCAACGGCTGGACCCTCGGTCCCTATTCACCGCAAGGAGAGATCACGGCAGAGGGTCGCATCGTCATCGTGGTGCTGCTGTCGACGCTGGTCAGTCTGCTGGTGACCCTGTTGAGACCCGCCCCCGACCCCACAAAACTGGTGCCCTTCTACGAAAAGGTGCGACCGACCGGAGCGTGGGGCCCGGTGCGCAAGCTGGCGAAGGCGAAATCAGCCGCCCATGAGGGCTGGTGGGTGATCGGCGGGGTGCTGGGGGGATTAGCGATGATCTGGGGGCTGACCCTGGGCATCGGTGCGCTGATTCTCGGCAAGGCGTGGACCGGTGAATCCTTCGCTGCCGCTGCGGTGGGCGCGGTGCTGGTGGCCTGGTTCCTGCCTCGGCTACTGCGACAAGATGAACCGCCAGAAGGAGATGGGACCACGGATCGATGATCGAATCGCACGATGGGCCGGCGCCGAAGGCGCGCTCGATCACGACCACCCGCACCATCCTGATCCTCACCATCGCGTGCTGGGCCGGCTTCCTGCTGGTGCGAGCCACCGGTCCCTCTGACCTGCTCGGTCGCGACCAGGTCAAGCTCGCCAGTTATCAGCTCGACATCATCGAGAACGACGCGTGGCTGTGGCAACAGGACCAGGATGGCCACTTCGCCTCGAAACCACCGCTGACCCAGTGGCTCGGGGCCCTCGCCAGCGAGGCGATCGGCACCTTTCATCGACTGACCTACGCCTTCCCCTCGTGGTGGGCCACGCTGATCACGATGCTGATCCTGGTCGGCTGGGTCGGACGCGAATTTGGGGCGGCGGCGGCGATCTGGGCCCCGCTACTACTGCTATGCCACCAATTGGGACTGCGCGAGATCCTGCTGGCTCGCAGCGACACGCTGTTCCAGTGCACCACCTTGCTGCTGGCCCTCGGCATCTGGCGATGCTGGGTCGATGGGGCCGGACCGTGGCCACTGGTGCTGGCCGGAACCGCAGCACTGATGACCAAGGGGCCGCTCGGCTGGGCGATGGCATTGCTGGGACTGCTGGCGTACCTCTCCGATCCTCCGACCGAGCGGCGGCGACTCCCTCGTCGCAGCATCGTGGTGGGACTGCTCGGCTCGCTGGTGATTCCGGTCATCTGGCTGGCGGCGGCGCAAAACGACAGCGGCGGCCTGGCGATCGACCAGTTGATCCACGCGGAATTGATCGACCATGCCATCGGCGACCGGGTCGCTCCCAACCAATCATCGGCAACACATCACCTATTGCCGCTGGCATGGTTCCTGACGCGACTGGCTCCGACCGGCTTGATCGCCGTGGTGGCCGCAGTTCGGCTGATCCGGCGCCCCTCCACCCGACAGCGAGAGCGTCGAGCCGAGCGTTTCCTGTTGTGCTGGATGCTCGGAGGCTTGCTGCTGCTGTGTGCCGCCACCCATCATCGCTTCATCCACCTGCTGGTGATCTTGCCACCGGCGGCGATGCTCGCAGCACGCGAAGTCTCGCACTGGTTTTCGCCGCAGCGAAATACCGTCTATGCCATCCTGGCGCTCTCCTCGGTGCTGCCGGTCGCCGCCGCATATCTCGATGTATTCGACAAGCAGAGCCCGCACATCGTCCGAACCGAGCAGATCGAAGACTTCTGTCGTCAGGTCGAGTCCCATGCGGGACCCAACACCCACCTCGAGTTCTTCCATGCGGATCCGGCAACCCAGGTGCTACTGAAGCGTCACCGAGCACCACTCCTCGATTCCCGCATCGGCGATTTCCTCTCATCGGAGACCCATTCACTGGTGGTGGTCGGCGATGAAAATCTCTTTCGAAAGCACGCCAGCGAGCAAGGAATCGAGCAGTTCGAGGTGCTGGTGAGAGCTCCGTTCGGGGAGAATAAACTGACTCTCTATTCGGGCCAAGGTCACCAAGCGAGCGACTCACCGCGCCACCCGGTGCCTCGCAACTACTTTATCCTGACCATCTTGTCGATCATGACCGCTATCGGCTTCTATTCGGCTTATCTCTTCGCAGCGGCAGGAGTGGCCGGTTCACGATCTTCCCCCGAACACCTATAATAGAACTTGTGCGGTCAGCGGGGATCAATAAGGGGCCTGTTACATCCTTGGCCGTACCCATCGACAGCGAGGAGCCACGGGAATCTTTCGAGACGGTCACTGAAGAGACCGCATGATCGACAACTCTCCTCATCATTGCAGGTGCTCATCGTCGGTGAAATGTTTCGCTGCGATTACGGATTTTGATGGATCTGACGGTACGGGAGGTCTCGATGCCCTCATGTTTTCAGCGGCTATGCGCCCTGTCCCTGCTCACCACACTCTTCACCACGCTGCTCCTCTCGTCGAGCCTGACTCTCGCAGCAGACGCTCCCTTTCGCCGTGGTGACCCCAACGGCGATGGTGGAGTCGACATCTCCGATCCGATCGTGATCCTCAACTACTTGTTTGTCGACATCAATTCGATCAGCTGTTTCGACTCCGCAGATATCAACGATGATGGGTCACTCGATATCGGCGATCCGATCAGTTTGCTCGGCTACATCTTCATCGGCGACACCCCGCCGCCGGCACCGGGTCCCAACGAATGCGGACCCGACCCGACCGACGATCAACTCGGCTGTGTTACCAGCAGTTGTGATGGTGCTGGCGATCCGCAACGAATCGTCGCCGGACACCTTTTGCACCGCATCGCCTATGGCCCGGCACCGGGAGATGTAACCCGGGTTGTCGACCTGGGCATTCCTGTTGTCATCGATGCTCTGTTACAACCCGAGATCGGCGACGAGGTCGGGAACATCCCGCTCCTGGCTCTCGAGGATCAGTTCACCTCGAGTATTCCGGTCAGCCAGGAGCAGTTCATCCTGCGACCCAACGGCTCCTTTCATTACTTTCTCGGATTCGAGGAGCCACCGGCAGACTGGGCCCAGCCAGGTTTCGATGACAGCAGCTGGCAGGTTTCCACCGGCGGGTTTGGTTTCGGCGATAACGACGATGTGACGACGATCCCCCAGTTCTTCACCACCGATCTCGCTTCGATCTACATTCGCACCCAGTTCATGATGGATAACCCCGCAGGGTTGCCAGGGATCTACCTGAAGATGCTCTACGACGATGCATTCGTCGCCTACATCAATGGAGTGGAGTTGACCCGAAGCACCCAGGGCAATGGGTCACCACATCTGGTCGGGAGCCCTCCCCCCTTCAATCAGTACTCCACGGGTGCACATGAATCGGGGATCCCCGAGTACTTCCTGATTCCAGACTCGCTGCTGCAACCGGGAATCAACACCCTCGCCATCCAGGGTCATGACGCGCCCAACAACGCCGACTTCACCCTCGATCCAAGCATCGTCGCGCAGACCTTCAGCAGCACCGCAACCCGCGATGTCATCCTCAGCGATGCCAACCTGCAACGATTCATGTTCATTCGGGGGATCTACTCCACCCGTCAGTTGCAAACGGTGCTGGGTGAATTCTGGGAAAACCACTTCACCACCGACGAAGAGAAGTTGAGGGATCTGTTTCGAGCATTGCGCAATCGCTATAACCATCGAATCCTCGGCAGCAATACCGGTGCGCGGATGCACTCTTCCTCGCTCGAGTTCGAGGAATACGAGTTCTTCCGTGATCACTCGCTCGGTTACTTCTCCGACCTTCTCCTGTTCAGCGCCAGCAGCGTACCGATGCTGGTTTACCTCGACACCATCTTGAATTTCGCTGCCGAACCGAACGAGAACTACGCCAGGGAAATCCTCGAGCTCCACACCCTCGGCGTCGACAACGGCTACACCCAGACCGATATCGAGGAGGTGGCCAGGGCGTTGACCGGTTGGTCCGTCACGCGGATCCCCAACCAGATGATCGTCCCCTTCCCCGACTATGTCACCAACCCGGTCACCACCACTCAGCATTCCTGGACCACCACTGCGCTGCTAGAAATTGGCGCGGACTGGAGTTACTTCAAGGGTCTCGAAGAGCCCTCTCCCGATCCTGCCGGTGCAGCGACCACCGCCTGGACTGAGCCCGGCTTCGATGACACCAGCTGGCTGGTCGGTCCAACCGGCATCGGCATGGGGGACGGCGATGATGCCACCATCCTCACCGACATGCAGAACAACTACATCAGCTACTACGCGCGCACGAACTTCATCATTGCGGATCCGCAAACGACTGATCGACTCGAGCTGGAAGTGGATTACGACGACGGGGTGGTCCTCTACCTCAACGGCACCGAGATCGGACGAAGCCAGACGATGGCCGATGCCCCGACTCCGCCTCCCTATACCGCTGCCAGTGGTGGGCACGAAGCGGGCAATCGCCCGTCGCTGGTCGATCTCGATCACTTCAGACACCTGATGGTCGCCGGAAACAATGTGCTGGCCGCCCAGATCCACAATGTCTCGATCTCCAACAATGATGCTTCCTTCTTGCCGCGAGTCACCTCCAACGTTCCCACCCCACGACACATCGATCTGAATAATCGTCAGGGACAGTGGAACTTCCGCTTCAATCCGGCCCAGCATGACGACGGTGCCAAGTCGATCTTCCCGGGTACTCCGTACCAACTCGACATCCCTGCCGGACGAGTCGGTGCCGACGGCGTACTCGATGGAATCGAATTGATCGACGCCCTGACCGCACACCCGAGCACCGCACAGTTCATCTGCATCAAGCTGATCCAAAAGTTCGTCTCCGATGAGATCTCGCTGGCGACCATCGCCAATGGAACAGCACCGATCGCCTTGCAGGGTCTGCTCGCCGACATGATTGCCGCCTGGTTCTCTACCCCTGAGCCTGGACATATCGGAACCGTGATGGAAACGTTGCTCGATCCGATCAATCAGAATGGTCCCTTCTGGAACCCCGACAACATGCGCACCAAAGTGAAATCTCCGGTCGAGTTCATCAACACCACTCTTCGGGCACTGGGGGCGGACGCCAGCAGCGACGATCTAGCGAACCGGATGAAAGAGATGGGGATGGACCTGTTCCAGCGCGACGAACCCAATGGCTACTCCGAGGTTGGGTCGGACTGGATCGGCACCACCACGCTACTCAAACGCATCAACTTTGCCCGCAGATTTTCTTCCAACGTGGATAACGATTACCGGTGGGAGGTGGGTGAATTTGTCGCCCTCGATCAAAACCTCGGTGCCCTCGAGGTGATCGACGTCTTCGATGAAGTTCTGTTCCAGAACACCCTGACCGAAGCTGAAAAGTGTATTGTGATCGACTACCTCGAAACTGACCTGGACGGGCTGCCGTGGCCTCTCGACTCGACGGTTCCGGACTACGAAGCACGGATCCGCGACATGGTTGGCTTCATGTTCAGCCTCCCACGCTGGCAGTTTCAGTAGGAAATAGGAGAAGACCATGTTGAATCGAAGAAACCTGCTCAAAAGCGGAGGACTCGCCGCCTTGGGATTGATCCTTCCGCCATTTGTCGGTCCCGAGTTCCTCGCCAGGAAACTGATGGCCGGAAACGGCGGTACTGGACAGAAGAAGATGATCTTCATCTTCCAGCGTGGTGGCAACGATGCCATCAACACCGTGATCCCTCGTGGCGATGCAGATTACAGCAGCGCCACTCGTCCAGGCCTCTTCATCAATGACCTCGAGGCGATCGACCTGGGTAATGGTTTTGCTCAACTTCATCCTTCGCTTCAACCATTGATGGAAGTGTTTAACAATTCCGCCCTCAATGGAATCCCAGGACCTGGCAACCTCGCGGTCTTGCACAGGATCGGCTACCCCGAGCAATCGCGTAGCCACTTCAGTGCCCAGCAGTTCTGGGAGAATGGTGTACCGGGAAACGAGACCCTCGATGAGGGCTTGCTCTACCGCCGCTTCGCCAACGTGCCGGGATTCCCCGACAACCCCTTCCCCGGGGCTTACCTCGATGACTCGCTGCCGGTGGTGATGCGCGGTTCGATACCGATGCCGGCTTTCCCTGCCACTGCAGACTACTCCTTCCCTGGCACGCTCGCTCAGGTCGCTAAATTCCTCGGCGAACTTCCCAGTACTCCGGGCGCCACCGACGGTCGCGGATTCTACGGTGCCTACGGTGGAAAACCCGATGTCGAGGGAGCCAAGTACCGCGACATCTTGATGCCCACAGGGGTCAAGCTGGGAGAGTCGGTCAGTACCGTCCAGCAAGCACTGGCACAGGGTCCCTACATTCCGGAGAACGGTGCGCTCTATCCCGACAACACCTTTGGAGCCCAGCTCTCCGAGATCGCCATGTTGATGAAACGAACCCCGGCCACCTTGCTCGGGGTCAACATCGACGGCTGGGATACCCATACCGCACAAGGTCGCATCGCTGGGGCTCACCCCAATCTGCTCGGAGATCTGGCGCTCGGAATCCAGGCGCTCTCGCGTGACCTGCAATCCCAGTGGCAAGACGTGGTCGTCGTGACCGTTTCAGAATTTGGACGCACGTCGATCGAAAATGGATCGCAGGGCACCGACCACGGCGCCAGCAGCACCATGTTTGTGGCCGGTGGAAGTGTCGTCGGTGGCGTCTACAACTGCGATCCGAGCAGCTGGGCTCCAGGATCGATGTTCACCGTCAACGATCGATACCTCGCCGCCAACACCGATTACCGGATGATCTTCTCGGAGATCTTCGCCAATCACTTCGGCGACGATCTGTCGTTGATGGACCAGTTCATGCCTGGTTTCGATGCTGCAGCTGCGGCCAATCCAGCACTGTTCACACCACTCGGTTTCATCGGTTGATCCGTCATGAACTCAATGCTGAAACTCTCGATCATCGTCGCCTTCGCCTGCGGTGGATTCCTCTGCGACGATGCGCTGGCTGAAGATCACCAGATCAACTTCTTCAACTCGGCCTTCATCCCCACCAGCCTGACCATCGAGGCGGGGGATTCCGTCACCTGGAACTGGGTAGCCGGAAGCCATCAACTCAAAAGCGGCTTCCCCGGTGGCACCCCGGGAACCCCCGACCAGCCGGGAGCCCTCTTCGATACGACCATCGATGCCCAGAACCCCAGTTTCAGTCACATCTTCACCGAGATGGGGATCACCATCGGTTTCTTCGATGAAAACAATCCTGCGCAGATCGGTTCCATCACCATCCTCGACGACACCCTGACCTTCGAGGTCGGCGTGGTCGACAATTCCTATCTGCCGCAGGTCATCGAGATCTTTGAGGGGGACCGGGTTCGCTGGGTTCATGAGCCGATGGAGATGTTGCACACGGTGACCAGCGGCATGCCGGGCGGCGATCCCGGCACCATCGAGGAACCAGGAGCCCTCTTCGACGAGGAGTCTTCCGACCTCAATCCCATCTTCGAGTACACCTTCGACAGTGCCATGGAGTTGCCCTACTACTGCATTCCTCACGTCGATTTCGGCATGGTGGGACAGGTGATCGTTCAGGATCGCTTCATCCGAGGAGACTCCGATCGCAATGGCGCACTGGGCATCGGCGACGCGATTTTCAGCCTCGGATTTCTCTTCCAGGGTACTGCGACTCCCAACTGCCTCGATGCCCTCGATGTCAGTGACGATGGACAGGTCGACATCGCGGACCCAGTCTCGTTGCTGGGATATCTCTTCTCCTCGACGGCGGCTCCGGCGGCTCCATTTCCGGCAGAGGGACCGGACCGGACGGTAGATACACTCCAGTGCCACCCCTGAAGCCGATTCGCCCTGTTATGCATTCCTTCTCGCTTCACCCCACGCCCACTTCAATAGTATTCTCGGCCCTACGAGGGTGCCGTCCTGCCAGTTGAGAACTGATCTGGCCGCTGAATTCGTGTAGGATCCACGGTCCACTTCACTCTTCTGGAAGGATGTCTCCTGATGATTCGAGGACTCCAGTTTCTATCCCTGGTATTGATCTTCTGCTGGATTTCCCAGGGGCTGCAGGCGCAAACAGAACCTCGCGAGGGGATCGAGCGTCGCACCCCGGAAATACATGCCATCATCGGTGCAGATGTGATCACCGAACCGGGCGAGTTGATCCCATCGGCCACCATTCTCATCGAGGATGGTGTCATCACCGCCGTCGGAACCGATGTCCAGGTCCCCGCCAATGCGCGCACCTGGGATCGGAGCGGACATGTCATCACCGCCGGCTTCATCGACATGGATCTCCGTGTCGAGATCGAGGAATCTACAGATGCCTCCCGAGCCGGACGCAACTGGAATCGCAAGGTCCATCCGGAGTATCAGACCTCCGAGGGCCTGGTCATCGATCCAGCGGTCGCTTCTGGATTCCGTAGCGCCGGATTCACCAATGCGCTGGTCTCTCCCGCCCAGGGAGTCTTCTCCGGTTCGACCGCCTTCACTCGCCTCGTCGGAGGACCCGACCGCAGGGCGCTGATCGAGGATCAGATCGCCATCAGTGGAGGTCTGCAAACCGGAGGCTGGGGTAGAGGCGGAGGCTATCCTGCGTCTCGAATGGGAGCGATTGCACTGGTACGCCAGACCTTGCTCGATGCCACCTGGTATCGTGAGACGTGGAACGCTCACCGTGCTCACCCCGATCATCTTCCCCGACCCGAATCCGACCTCTCTCTGGAAGCACTGTTTCCGGTGCTGGACGGGACGGTGCCGCTGGCATTGCGTACCCGTGACGTCCTCGAAACGCTGGCTCTCACCGAGGTACTCGAGGAGTTCAAGATCAACACCTGGTTCCAGGGCAATGGCTTCGAGTACCAGCAACTCGAGCAGATCGCGGCCACCGGGTCGCCCTTCATCTTGCCGGTGAACTTCCCGGACACGCCGACCGTCGATGGCGTCGGCGGAGACACCGGGATCACTCTCAGAACCCTCGAACTGTGGGCGTCGGCCCCGGAAAACCCCGAGCGTCTTCGTCGCGCGGGTGTTCCCTTCACCTTCACCGCCCGGGGACTCGATTCTCCATCCAAATTTGCTTCTCAGGTGGCGACTGCCATCGAACGTGGGCTACCGGCAGATGTAGCCCTGGCAGCGGTGACCACCGAACCGGCTCGCCTGATCGGGGTCGAGGATCGGTTCGGCCGCGTCGCCGTCGGCAAGACCGCGATGCTGGCGGTCTGGGACGGTCAGCCCTTCGACAGCGGTAAGAGTTGCACCGAGGTGTGGATCGATGGAACTCGTCACGAGAACCAAGCGGCTCCTCCCGCCGACATCCGAGGCCAGTGGCAAGTCGCCGTGGCCACCGATGAAGGAGAGATGGAACTGGGGTTCACCCTGACCGGCTCGAAAATGTCTCCCAAGATCACCGTCCAGTACCAGGAGAAGACTCTCAGCCCCTCTCGCTTCCACTACGAAGGAAATGAAGTGGGGTTCACCTTCTCGGGTGGCCCATTCGGAGAAGAGGGCTATGCCCGCTTCGGAGGCACCCTCGGCACCGATGGCAGGATCCACGGTAACGTGGCGAGTGCCGGATACCCGGAGTACTCCTTCGTTGCGAATCGCACTGGCGATGTGGAGGAAGAAACCACCACTCCAGAATCCCCGGATCAAGCCTCAGATGCCTTCGGTGAAGATGCTCCGGTAGGCCGTGTCGGTCGCCGCGGAGCGGGAGGTCGCAGAGGCGTGGGTCGTCGCGGACTAGGTGGCGGTCGTTGGCCCGGAGCCACCGCTTCCGGCGATCGTCCTTCGCGTCGTGGCGGCAAGATCGACTCTTCCCACTTCGAGGGATCGATCGATCGCGACATCGCAATGCCGATGGGAGCCTACGGTACCACTGAAGGACCCTACTCACCGGCAGCAGTCCTCATCACCAACGCCACCATCTGGACCTGCGGGCCCGATGGGATCCTCGAGCAGGCAGACCTGTTGGTCATCGGCGGCAAGGTAGTCGAGGTCGGACAGAACCTGAGCGCCACCAAGGGTGCTCACGTCATCGACGGTACCGGTCTTCATGTCACTCCGGGCTTGATCGATCCCCACTCCCACACAGCCATCCGTGGGGGTGTGAACGAGGGCACCCAGGCGGTCACCGCCGAGGTCCGGATCGGTGACTCGGTCGACTGCGAAGACATCAACATCTACCGCCAGCTGGCCGGTGGAGTTACCACAGCACAACTGCTACACGGCAGTGCCAATCCCATCGGCGGCCAGAGCGCGCTGGTGAAGTGGCGCTGGGGCTCCTCTTCACAGGAGATGAAGATCAAGAATGCACCGAAGATGATCAAGTTCGCCCTCGGTGAAAACGTCAAGCAATCGAACTGGGGCAACGAGGCGACCGGACGCTATCCCCAGACTCGGATGGGTGTCGAACAGTTGATTCGAGATTCGTTCCATGCCGCCACCGAATACAGAGATGCATGGCGCGCGTGGGAAACTGCGGATCGTTCAACGATGCTGCCTCCCAGGAGAGATCTGGAACTCGACACCTTGGTCGAGATCCTCGAGGGCGATCGGTGGATCCACTGCCATTCCTACCGACAAGACGAGATCCTCATGTTGATGCGCGTCGCCGAGGATTTCGGATTCCGCATCGGCACCTTCCAGCACATTCTCGAGGGCTACAAGGTGGCTCCCGAGATGGCTCGCCATGGTGCTTCAGGTTCCACCTTCAGTGATTGGTGGGCCTACAAGTTCGAGGTTTACGATGCGATCCCCTACAACGGAGCGCTGATGCGCCGTGCCGGGGTCAACGTTTCCTTCAACTCCGATTCTGACGAACTGGCCAGACGCCTCAATCTCGAGGCGGCGAAGGCGGTCAAGTACGGCGACGTTCCGCCGGAAGAAGCGCTCAAGTTCGTGACCCTCAATCCGGCATTCCAGTTACACCTCGATGATCGAGTCGGATCCCTCGAGCCGGGCAAAGATGGCGACTTCGTCATCTGGTCCGGCGATCCACTGTCGGGCTATTCGATGTGCCTGCAGACCTGGATCGAAGGGCAGAGATACTTCGACCGCGATGAGGATCTGGCGATGCGCACACGTGACAAGACTCGTCGAGAAGAACTGATCTCGATACTTCTAGAATCCAAGATGGGGGCGGCCACTCCCGAAAAAGAC
>Ga0114993_10004575_pt1 | contig 13686 bp, 11 predicted proteins | sample ArcticOcean_MG_C_FD_87042 | JGI IMG/M metagenome (GOLD analysis project Ga0114993, IMG submission 87042) | Marine microbial communities from western Arctic Ocean - ArcticOcean_MG_CB2_150 | ecosystem: Environmental > Aquatic > Marine > Oceanic | place: Arctic Ocean: Canada Basin | collected...
CGGGGCGCACCGCGGCAGGCAGTGAGTTCGAGCTAGCATTCGACGGTGACATCACTACACGCACCTTCACAACCAACTCCGGGACGACGACGGCCCCTCAACGCTCGCTCTTAGCCTTCGAAGAGGGAACCGTTCATAATCTGACACGGATCCGCATCAACGACGTGGCCGGCAACGACACTAATGGTCGGATCCAACAGCTCACTGTGCGCACCACTACCGATTCTGATCCCGTACTCACTGAACGGACCTATTCCGATGTCATTAACCTCTTCGTGATCCTCTTCGAGGGCGACGCCGAGCCGCTGCCGAATACTGACATCATTAGCAACACGATCGAACACCTAGACACTATCCACGACGGCTTTTACTCCATCGTGTTCAACACTGTTCCAGGCGCCACCGGCATCGAATTGGAGTGGGCCAACGAAGGTGGCTTCAAGCACTGGACGATCCGCGAGATCGAGGCCTACGCGACAGGTGCCCCTGTAAGCTTCAATATCATCGACTCCTCGTTCAACGAGGACGGTAAGCCGGTCATCGTCTGGGAATCGGTACAGAACATCATATATGCTATCGACATGTCGTACGACCTGACCGAATGGCTGGAGATCACTGACGACCTGACCGGTCAGGCCGGCACCACTCCTTTCGTTCATGAGGATTTCGAAGACGGGACCGCAAGAATCTTTTACCGCATACGAACTCAATGACTGTGCGCGCATAACGGATCTTTTTCCAAGGCTCAGTTGTGGCTTGTTCTCATCCTCACTATTTCGTTAGAATCTCAGCATGAAGAAGTTATCAGTCATCTTATTGTCGTCCCTTGTCTTTTCCAGTGCCTCCGGCGCAGTTGAGTATGTTAAAGTCACTTCAGGGGAATCTTTAACCACAAATCCCAATGATCTTATTGAATTGGTTGGATTTACTAGAGGATTGGACACCCAAAATTTTAGACCTAAAATAGAGTTTGAGGGATGGGGAACATATTGGTTAGCTTCAATTTCTAAAGTTCATGACCGAAATGATGGAGATGTTTACGTTTCTACACCAGTACCTATAGGTGATAAGTTTGTGGGTGTAACTAAAGTTACGATACTAGGAGCATCAGCTACCCTCAAAATCACAAATGCTTCCGAAATAAACAAAGTCGGCCCAACAAGCGTTCTAGTGCTTCCAGAAAACGCCAGGGGCAACTATGACCTTATTGTTGAGTCCAGTTCTGACTCCGTGACATGGACACCTTTTCATTCACAAGCGGTGAAGTCAGTTACAGCAAAGCGTTTGTTCCGTGTAAGGATCGTTCACAAAGGACAAGAAGAAGCTAAGGCAAAGGCTGAGGAAAAGTAAGAAAAACAGTACTACCCATTCTACATATCAAAATTGCAGAGGATATGTGCCTAAAGAAGTTGTAAAGTTAGTTTCTTATGTCTTACAAAATGCAGTATAATTAACATTAAGGAACGTAATGGAAGAAGAACCAGAAGATCAGGCAGAAGTAAGTGATTTGCGTATGCCTAATCAAGATGATGGCCCAGTTGGTGAGGATGATAACGAAAATGAGACTGCCAATGAACCCACTAATGGCGAAGATATCTATCCCGCTGAAGAGGTAAAGGTAAGTGATCTTAAAAAAACAAAACCTGATTCAACAAAACCATCATTAGCTTCACGCTTCAAAGCTCCTGTTAGCCAAGAGCCTTCACCATCACCACCGCCACAGATTATTATTAATCAACCGTCTTCTGTATCCAATACTCCTAAGCAACCGCTACAGCAGATTGTCTACACAAGCAAAAAGGCAGTATCAAAGGACAAGATAGGCATTGGTTGTTTGCTAGAAGCAATTGGTATCTTTGTATTCTTGATAACCTTCTTTACAATTGTTGGTTCACTCGTTGGATTGGCTTTATTCGCTTGCGGCTATGCGATAGCCAGACAGAAAAGGTACGTTTGTCGCAACTGCGGAAATTCACTAGCACCTGAATCCAAGATTTGTCCTTCTTGTAGTGCTGTTTATGTGACTGGTATCCTTCAAATTCTTAGCAAGTTTCTTCGCTTTCTGTTGCTGATCGGTTTGTTTTTCTTTGTGTATGCAGTTGCTACAGGAAAATGGGAAGGAATTCAGAAGTCTGCACAAAATTGGATAGAAGATAAGTGGAGCGGGGGTGATTCTACTGTTGAACCAAGTGTTGATAATGATAACCAATCAGATGTGACTTCTGAACCTGTCGTTACTCTGCCTGAAATTGAACCAACTGACCTGATTGCGGAAAGAAATTGGACTGATCTGCAAGGCAGGGTTTTGATCGCATCCCTTATAGATACCTTAAAGCGGGCCGATGGTTCCTATTATGGAAAGTTCCGTAAACCCGATGGCACTGAATTTGAATATGACGTGCTGAAACTTAGTAAACCTGACCGTGCATTAATTAAGCAGGCACTTGTTAAGGAAGGAAGAATTCAGGAATGATAAAACATATTTTAAACTTGCTCATGAACGGTTAACCCCTTCCCCGTTCAATAAATCTTTAGTCAACCGACCCTTGGCCATTTCCCTCATGCAATTACCCGCATACCGCCCCGCAATCACCAGCACGACAAGAACAATCGCAACGCTGATTTCCTCACCCGCGTGCCGGATGTGTGAGGGCATGTAGTTGAACCAGGGTAACTGGACAAGCTGCTGATTCCACCAACCGCGCCCGGCCTCGTGGTAGTTGAAAAACTCGGACACAAGGATCGCTCCAGACAGTGCCGCCCAAACAAGAAACATAAACACCACGGAAAGGACCTGCCCCATGCGTGAACCCATCCAGCCGACAATTTTTAGAAAACGATTTCCCGGCAACGGAGGACTGACCAAATGCAGTTCAAGACGCTTGAAAAGGATTTGCTCGGAAGGATTAAGTTCTTCAATACTCACAAGGTTGTCCTTCAAGGAAGTCAAGAGTCCTCGGGCATAGATTTTTGCCGCCAAAACACGAATGAGCACGTAGCATGGGAGCACATAAAACGATGCCAAGAAGTAATATTTTCCCAGATAGTCGGCAGCCTGCTCCGAGGTAGTAATGTTTTGCGATTCGGATAGGTGAAACAGAGAAGGTGCCGTCTTGAGGATGAGTACCGGGACGCAGAGCAGAACAAACAGACCGGAAAATAAAAGTACTCGAATCCACTGGCTACGAATGAGCCTAATAATGAGCCTCGCATCCCAGAAGCTTTTCCAGTTTGCGCATACTGCCTGCCGCGCCTGCGCCATCGGCAGGTAGAACATGACAGCAATAAAAAAAAGGGTGCCAATGAGGAACACTACCGGGCCGATGAAAGACTGCTCATAACTCTTGTAGAAGGAGATATTCCATCCATAATCCCATCCAAACCACCACATCATTCCCGATGGCAGTGTTAAGGCCAAGGTGTTGGCTGCTCCTTGAATACCAAGAACCAAGTTATTGCGGAGGGAAGAACTAAAGCCTTTGAAAACAGTCCAAAGGTACCGGCCCAGTCCCCCATTAACCGGACGGCGGAATAGGGAACGGAAATTCTGCGCGACAAACCAGTTAGGCCAGTGCCTGTGACCAGCGGTCGATTCATCGTCTTGTATGAATCGCGCAAAATCACTGCGAGCACTGCATTTACACCAGTATTTTATAGCTGTGCGCTGGGCAATCCGATAGGTCCAGCCGATGACCATGAAACTGGTGAAAATGGCGTGACAAAAGACCACACCAATCAGGAATTTGATCAGGAAAACAACGGTACGCAAAATCCGGTTCCCATGACCGGATGCATTGCTCGGCATTACGTCCGATTCGACTTCAGTCACATTGGTGTCTACAGGTGAACCTGAAGCTCTCACGCAATCGCCTCCTCAAGGATCCGGCTCTCAGCTTCATCAGTATCGAAGCCCATCAACTTGCCCACTGTGCCCGCGATCTGGGTCTGGTCACATTCCTTGTCGAAAACCTCCCCTGCAGGCACTCCCTTGCCAAAGAAAAGAGCAAAGATCTTGTGTGCGGATTTGGTATTAAAATGATGCTGGAAGGGAATATCCGCCAACAAGTCATTGTCGCGGCCGCAGTCAGGCACAATCACGAACAGCGTGTTGTCACGGTAAAACTCGTCAGCTTTCGCGGCCGCCACGATTTGCCTGATACCCTGGTCCATGATACCTAGAGCATTGAAGTAATGGCTGCGTATGCCCCAGTGCACATAATCACAATCAGTGTAGTTGACCATCATCATGCGCGGCTGCAGTTCACGCATGGAACGTAGGGCAAGTTCGGTAAGCAACCGGTCATCACGTGGGTTCTTTAATCCGCTGTCACCGTAATGGTGGCGCCAGCGTGCCCAGAATTCCATTAGCCTCGGATTTTCCGTCAACTTGCCGCGCCGGTCAATTGCCGCAAGCTTGTCATATTGCTGCTGGATTTGCCTACGCTCTTTAACGGTAATCTCCCTGCCCTCTCGCTTGCCCTCCTCCAAGAGTTTGCTGAAGAGGTATCTCTTGAACCGGTAAAGGCTGAGGATCTGGCACTTGTCGTCGATACCGAACCTGACATGATTGCTGTAAGTGAGAAATTCCTCCTGCTTACGATCCTCGCTGTTAATTATGAGCGCCTGATGCTCGTCTACCTTGTATTTGTTGCGAAAATATTCGAATAGGGTAGGGACCGAAGGAACAAATCGTTCGTCGAGGGCACCACTGCCGACAGTCCTCAATTTCTTGTAGCTGCCGCTCATGATGTAGATAGTCCCCTGTCCGTGGCTAGTATCCACAGGCTTGCCGTTTGCCTTCTTGCCTTCATCAAAATGATCAATCTCCATACTGTTGAACAGCACTCCGCGACTGGACAACTTATGAGCAAGGAAAGGGGCATGAGTGTGTTTCCTGTCGATTGATTCTAGGCGGCGTGCTCCTCCCCCAAAACGAATGATAATCAGGTTTGGACCGTTGTAATCAGCCTTCGGATCCTGAGCTTTTTCCTGTCCCAAAATAGGCAGACTGCCCGCGGCGCCGGCTGCAACTGTCGATTGAATAAATGTGCGTCGGTTTGCATCCATGGGATTTGGCATTGGCAGCTATTTTCATAACAAAATGAAAATCAATTTATAACAATATGACCATATTATAACAATCGATTTTCTCGCATTTGCCGAATTCTCAAAAAACCTAATTTTATAGTCATTTATCACATAACGATTGCACTCCTTGGATTGCACGAAAGTGTGCCCCTAATATAGGCCCATTTGCCATCAAATATGAGCAAGGGACCAATCCTTCCCTGGCCCATCCTTTGAACTTTCACTCTCCAATATAAACTTCCAAATAAACATCCAATTTGGTCTTTGATATTGAACCCTGAAAGGTGTATCAAAGTATTAAATATAAATTGGAATAACCTCTAAATTGCATATTGAATCTTTGATAATGAACAGGCCGATGTGGCGGAATTGGTAGACGCGACGGATTCAAAATCCGTTTTCTTCGGAAGTGCTGGTTCGAGTCCAGTCATCGGTACCAAAGAGATCTTTATCAAGGTCCTTGGTATGTTTAATAAGAGAACTTCAGTCAGTATTGGCTTAACCCCATGAGAACCTTAACTCTCATCACCTTCGCCTCAGGCATCTTCTTTCTTCCACTATCCAATGGCTTTTCTGAAGATTTCAAGGCGCCCCCGATAAAAGTCGCTGACGGATTCAAAATCACAATCGCTGCCGCTCCTCCACTCGTCGGTTATCCAATGATGGCATGTCTGGATGATGAGGGGAGACTCTACATTGCAGAGAGCGACGGCAGGAACCTGACCACGAAGGCCGAGATCGAAAAAGAGCTCCCGAGGTTCGTACGTCGACTCGTGGACAAGGACGGTGACGGGATCTATGACGAGAGTACTATCTTCGCCGATAAGATGACAATGCCTGAGGGAGGACTCTGGCATGACGGTGCGCTTTACATCATTTCGGCCCCTTACCTTTGGCGACTCGAAGACACAGACGATGACGGGGTAGCAGATAAGCGTGAAAAGATCCTCGGGTACATGGAATTTGACGGGAGAGCCAATCAGCACGGTCCCTACTTAGGTCCTAACGGTAGATTTTACTTTAGCGGAGGTCACTTCGGCTACCAGTTCAAGGGACCAGACGGGAGCATGACCGGACAGAGCAGAGCCGCTGGTGTCTTTTCGTGCAATCCTGACGGGAGTGATGTCCGCATCGAAGGACAAGGAGGCATTAACCCAGTTGATATTGAATTCACAGACACTGGCGAGATGCTATCCACCTGCGCCATTTACGACAGTTACGGAGGAAGGCACGACGCTCTCATTCACTGGGTACATGGCGGACTCACCCAGAGAGTTTATGGACTACCCTTACTTCACGATACTGGGCACAGGCTTCCCGCCACTAGCCGTTGGGGCCAGGTCGCTCCTGCCGGATTAGTTAGGTACCGTGGAAATCATTTCGGAAATTCTTACAAAGACAGCTTCTTCGCATGCCATTTCAACACCCACAAGGTAGTGACTGTACGCCTCAAAAAAAGCGGCTCCACTTTCATAACGGAAGAAGAAGACTTTATCAGCTCAAGCAGTATTGATTTTCACCCCACAGATATACTTGAAGATGCAGACGGAAGCTTACTCTTGCTCGATACTGGAGGCTGGCTCAGTTGGGGTTGTCCTTTTTCAAAAATAGCTAAACCTGAAGTGAGGGGCGCAATTTACCGAATCTCGCGAATTGATGGCCCTAAAAATACTAATGTTCGCGGAGAAGAAATAAACTGGGACGACTTAAAGCCTGCTAATGCAGCAAATCTAATTAATGATAAGCGTGAAGCCGTCCGCCAAAGAGCAAGCCTTTCACTGATTAAATCTGGAGATAAAGCAATTCCCGCGATAGAAAAGGCATTCCATAAAACCGAATCGATTCAACATCAAACACAACTCCTATGGACACTTTCCAGAATAAAATCAAAAAAAGCACTTAATTTAATTCGAAAATCCCTCGAATCGAAATCTCCTAACCTAAGACAAATCGCGGCACGGTCCGTCGGCATACTAAAAGACAAAGAATCAGGACCCAAGTTAACTGAATTACTCAACGATAAGGAACCGCAAGTCATAAGAAACGCAGCAACATCGATCGGCCAAATAAAAGAATCAGCTTCAATAGATCCTCTCTTCAAGGCCCTTTCAAAAAAGAGTGCTGATCTTCACATCCAACACGCAATCACATATGCCCTAGTAGAAATAGGCGACTCCACGAGAACTGCTCATTACCTAAAAGATAACTCTAAGCCCCGACTTCAAAGAGCATCGCTCCGGGCCCTCGATAAAATGCCCGAAGGCGCATTAGATCCTGAAATGGTTGTCCCTCTACTAAAATCACCGAACCTCATAGTCAAAGAAGAAGCTCAACGAGTAGTTTCAGGACGCCCTCAATGGAAAGATCAAGTCTTAGCCGTTTTTAACGAACTCACTGCCAAAGAAGAACTCACAAGCAATGACAAACAGGTAATAGAAAGCATTGTCCTGAGCTTCTCGGAAGAAAAGGATCTTCATGACGCCATTCACTCTGTTATTATCGGCCCCAAATCATCAGTCCTGACAAAAGTTCAATTACTCACTTCAGTCGGGTTCATGGAAAAGCTTCCCACTGGGCTTCTGGATACACTCAAGTTTTCACTTCAATCCTCTTCAGCTAAAATTAAAGGGGAATCCATTGCAATCACTGCACGATTCAACTCGGAAGAATCCATCATAAAGATATTGAGGGAGATTGCAGCCGATCTTAAAGAAAGCACCGTTCTGCGCGTCGCTGCGCTGGAAGTCATCGCAAAACAAGATACTTCATTGAAGGAGGAACAATTCAATTATTTAGCCGAAATAATTCAGAATCAAAACTCCTCCCCCTCCTTAAGAAGCAATGCTTCACGGGCACTTAGCCAAGTAAAGATAACAGCCAACAATCACTCCCAAGCTCTGGCACTCTGTAAATTAATGCTAAAAGCTTCTCCCCTCCAAATAAACCATCTAACCCAACCCTTCATTCGATCAACCTCCAATTTCAATAAACCCTCTTCTGCTGAGACCGTTAATCAAATAGGAATCCAATTAGCAGAAGCGCTAGTCAAAGTTAAAGATTCAATTCACCTCAATGAACTAAAACTTATTGCGGGAGCGTTTCCAGAATCCGCCGAAGAGGCCCACTCTGCATTGTCTGTATTAACAAAAGTAAACCCACTGGCAGATCGCGCCAAAAGAGAAAAACTCAAATCCGTCCTAGCCAGTCTTAAGTCTGGGAATGGATCTAGAGGGCGAGCCTTATTCTACTCCAATCGCTCAACATGTTCACTTTGTCACCGCGTAACAGGTCAGGGCGGCCTACTTGGACCTGATCTTTCCAAGATCGGATCTATTCGCAAAAAACAGGACCTGCTCGAAGCAATCATTTTCCCCAGCTCAACGGTTGTGAACGGATACGAAAACTACATTATCCAAACCATTCAAGGAAACACTCACCTAGGCATCATCCAACATGAAAGCCCTGATTCGATCTATATTAGCAATGCTAGCGGCATAAAGGAACTCGTCATGCGAGAGAGAATAAAAAGCGTAACTAGATCGCCAATATCATTAATGCCAGAAGGATTTGAAAACTTACTGACCAATCAGGATCTTTCAGATCTTATAGCGTTTCTCGAAAGCTGTAAATAACCTTACCAGTTCTTTATCCACAAAGCTTCGTTGTCAGTATTTGCCTTGCTCCCTCCCTTGTCTTTACCGTAGGACCAAAGATCATATGTCGTTTGATTAGTCGCCTCTGGATTTTCCGGATCATAAACCTGGTAATAAATCTTGCGGTCATAACCATCCTTTATCCAATAAGTAGATCCTTCACCATCTACGAAGCCTTTAGATTTCACATCTACAAACATATTCTCACCAGTCCTGCCGTCAGAAGGCTCATTCGGCCCTCCAAGAATTTCATCATCTCCATCATCCATCAGAGCCTGATAGAGAGCAACTGAACCAGACTTTCCAGTGCCACTATTTTCTACTGGCTCAGGATATTCACCGTACTCATCATTATATCTTTCAAGGCCAGCTTTAACTGCGATTAAAACAGACTTAGTCCTCTCCTCCGCTGCCTTGTCCTGAGCATAGCTTATGATGGCTATAGTCATAGCCATGAGAATCGCTATGATGCTAATCACTGTTAGCAATTCAATTAATGTAAAAGCAGATCTCCTGCACCTTGAATCATTATTTTTCATAGGATCCATCAAAGCTTTCAAATTTTATATTTCCTTTTATTGCCCTGCAACACCCTTGATGAATTCAACCATTGGAAGGAACAGCGCCATAACGATTACCCCAACGACTACCGCAAGCATAACGATCATTAGAGGCTCGAGCATGGACGTTAATGCGGCCACCGCATTATCCACCTCATCATCGTAAACATCAGCCACTTTAAGTAACATCTCCGGTAACTGACCAGTCTCTTCACCAACGTCGACCATACTTATAACCATTGCTGGAAAAACACCACTAGCCTCCAGGGGATTGACGATTGATTCACCTTCTTTTACAGCATCATGAACATTCTGAACTGCTTGTGATATCACTACATTTCCAGCAGTTTCACGAGTAATATTAAGTGCCTGAAGGATAGGGACACCACTAGTAACCAAAGTTCCTAAGGTTCTACTGAACCTTGAAATAGCACTCTTCCTCTGAACTGATCCGAACAGAGGCATTTTAAGTTTTACAGCATCAAGAAATCTTCTACCCCAAGGCTGGCTCGAAGCGATCTTATAAACAACAAAGATGCCGAATAGGGTTCCAGCAATGGGAAATATATTTGTAGACATCGTGTCAGAAAGACCAATAACAAACTTGGTTAGTCCTGGCAATTTATCCGCCGACCCTAACATATCCTCAAATATCTTCTCAAACTTAGGAACAATCACAATCAAAAGGAAAACCATGATAGACATCGCAATGACCATGACAATCAGAGGGTAAACCATTGCGGCTACAATCTTATTCTTCAGTTTCTGAGCCTTTTCTGAATACTCAGCCAAACGTATAAGAACAAGCTCAAGGACACCACCAAGCTCTCCAGCCTTGACCATATTAACATATAATTTATTAAAGATCGCGGGATGCTGAGCCAAACTTTCAGAGAATGTACTTCCTGTCTGAACTGAATCAGCTATGTTCTTAATGGTCTTTTTGAGGACTGGGTTAGGTTCCTGCTTAGCCAAAACAGTAAGCCCACGAAGTAATGGCAATCCAGAATCAATGAGTGTCGCAAGTTGACGCGTAAAGATCATTAAGACCTTTCCCGCCACTTTCTTACCACCAAAACTAATCCCTCCCTTCTTCGAACGAGAACGACCACCTCCGCGTTTTTTCCCTTTCGTTGCCTTTAATTTTCCTTTTCCTTTTTCTACAATTTGTTTTGGAAAGAGTCCATTCGCTCGAAGCTGTTGGGCTGCGTCCGCTTTATTTGCGGCTTCAATACTTCCAGTAGTTACGTCACTCTTAGCATCGATAGCTTCGTATTGAAATATGGGCATAAATTATTGGGGTAAATGCTGTAGATAAAGGGATTTGAGTTAGTAATTTAAACCTGTTCTTCCTCTGCTTGCAACGACAGATCTTTAATCAGGTAAAAATGGTGTTTTTTAGGTGTATTTAAGCACCTCTTCGATAGTTGTGTTGCCTTCGTAAATGTTTCTAAGACCATCCTCCCTCAAAGTCGTCATCCCCAGTTCAATTGCCTTTTGACGTAAAACAACCGTCGCGACACGCTCGGTAATCATTTCCGCAATAGGCTCACTAATATCAAGCAACTCGAATAACCCCTTACGTCCTCGGTACCCTGAATTTCCACATTCCTCACAACCTGCACCGGTGAAAAACTCTTTATCTCCAATGTCTTCAGGACTGAGTCCAAGCTCACCGAGTAATGCCATGCTAGGTTCATATGGCTGCTTACAATCAGAACATATTGTTCTGAGAAGGCGTTGCCCTAGGACCCCCTCAAGGGAAGCTGAAACTAGAAAAGGCTCACATCCCATATCCACTAAACGAGTAACTGCACCCGGCGCATCATTGGTATGAAGAGTAGAAAAAACTAAGTGCCCAGTCAATGAAGCCTGGATCGCAATTTGCGCAGTTTCAACATCACGCATCTCTCCCACAAGTATACGGTCCGGATCCTGTCTCAAGAATGCACGGAGAACTCGAGAAAAAGTTAGACCAATTCCTTCGTTAACCGGGACCTGAATAATTCCTTCCACATCATACTCTACAGGATCCTCAGCTGTGAGAAGCTTACTGTCGATGGTATTAATTTTTCGCAAGCATGCATAGAGCGTAGTGGTCTTTCCTGCTCCGGTCGGGCCAGTACAAATGAAAATGCCGTTAGGCTTAACTATTGTTTCTTCAATGTATTCAGACAGATCTGATGGTAGCCCCAAGTTCACAAGGTCAAGACTAACAGAGGCACGGTCCAGAACCCTCAACACCACACTCTCACCGTAGCTGGTAGGTAGCGTCGAAACTCTAAAATCAACATCCCTGTCTTCTAGAGACATCACCATCCGTCCGTCCTGAGGTATTCTCCTTTCGGCAATGTTAAGATTAGATATGACCTTGATTCGGGAAATGATTGTATTCGCAAGATGGGCTGGAGGAGGCGACATCTCATAAAGAGATCCATCCACACGGTAACGAATTTTGAATTCACTCTCGAACGGCTCAAAGTGTATATCAGATGCCTGCTCTCTCATCGCCTGTTCAAGAACCAAATCAATATATCTAACAATTGGAGCCGAGTTCGCCTCGCTTTCATCATCATCATCACTAAGAGCAATCCCTTTGAGCTGACCCAAAATATCATTCATTTGTCCTGTGCCTTCTCCAGCAACATAAATTCGCTCGATCCCGTCCAAGACCTGCTTAGTATCCGCAACACAAAAATCCAACTCCTGACTCAAAGCGAAGCTTAAATCCTCACCGGCCTGAGGATCCAACGGGTCTGCCATTGCCACGGTCAACTTCGATCCATCATAGCTAACAGGAAAAGCCTTATAAAGCCTTGCTGTAGCCGCTGGGATAGCTGAAATGACTTCCGCAGGCGGACTGAACCCTTTTAAATTAACATGCTCATGCCCTAAATCTTCTGCTATGTGAAAAAAAACATCCTCCCTAGCAAGAACACCATAATCTGCAATTGCCTGAGCGATGTCTTTGGTCGCATTTTCCATCAACCCCTCAATCTCTTGGGCCTGATCTTTGGTAATTGCGCCGCGCTGCTTAAGTAGTTCTAGGACTTGTCCTGGTGTCATATTAATTCTTAAAATGTTTTGGGATTAGCTAGCATCAGACATTGTTACATGAATGATCTCCGACGCTGATGTCATTCCATTTAAAACTTTACGAATACCGTCCTCCCGCAAAGTCCTCATCCCGATTTCACGTGCTTGCCTTCTTAACTGAGGCGTCGATAAATTTTCATTCACCATGTGGCGAACTTCATCATCAATTTGAAATATTTCGAAAATGCCAGCTCGACCCTTGTAACCTGTCGCTCGACACTTCACACAACCATTTGGTGTCATTATCGTGGAATCATTCATTTGAGTAGCATCCAAGGTCAAAGCCTTTATTTCCCTTTCATTCAATTCTCCAGGTGTCTTACATTCAGAGCAAAGCTTTCGAATGAGCCTCTGCGCAATAATCGCCCGCACCGCAGATGCAATTAAGAACCTCTTCACTCCAATGTCTGCCATACGAGCAACCGCACTAGGGGCGTCGTTCGTATGAAGAGTAGAAAATACAAGGTGTCCAGTCAAAGATGCATTAATGGCTATTGATGCTGTTTCAAGGTCCCTGATCTCTCCTATCATTATAATATTTGGAGCCTGACGCAATATAGATCTGAGCGCTGCAGCAAACGTCATCCCTACGTCCTCCTTAACCATTACCTGATTAATCCCGGACATTTGATATTCGACAGGATCCTCAACTGTAATGATCTTTCTGTCTGGCTTGTTAATATAGTTAAGGCATGCGTAAAGGGTCGTAGTCTTACCGGATCCTGTAGGGCCGGTCACAAGCAAAATGCCATCAGGAAGACCTATCAACTGCTCGAATGTTGCCTGATCGTCACTAAGAAAACCTAACTGAACGAGCCCGAGATTCAAAGCGGTCTTATCAAGGACTCTCATCACCACAGATTCTCCGTGGTTCGTTGGAATTGTAGAAACACGTAAATCCAAATCCTTATCCCCTAACCTCAATTGAATTCTCGCATCTTGGGGCAAGCGCTTCTCGGCAATACTCATTGCCCCCGTCATAATTTTGATTCTAGCAATAATGGACGAGAGAAGATTACGCGGATGATTAGCAACTTCATGCAAGAAACCATCAATACGATAACGAACACGAACCGATTTTTCTAGAGGTTCAATATGAATGTCAGATGCGCCAGCATTAAATGACTCCTTTAAAATCTGATTCACAAGTTTAATGACAGGAGCATCGCTGGCCCCGGCATCCCCACCTGAGCTACCACCTGAGCTACCACCTGAGTCACCACCTGAACTCTCAGAGAGCACCACCAAATCGGTGTCGGCCTCAGCTCCACCTATCGCTACATCATACC
>Ga0114993_10004577_pt1 | contig 13682 bp, 13 predicted proteins | sample ArcticOcean_MG_C_FD_87042 | JGI IMG/M metagenome (GOLD analysis project Ga0114993, IMG submission 87042) | Marine microbial communities from western Arctic Ocean - ArcticOcean_MG_CB2_150 | ecosystem: Environmental > Aquatic > Marine > Oceanic | place: Arctic Ocean: Canada Basin | collected...
ATTTGGTCGCGGAGCAACGCGGCACGCTCGAAGTTGAATTCCTCGCTCGCCTTTCCCATCGCCGCCTCAAGCTCGGCAATCATCTCCTTGTATTGGCCGCTTAAAAAATCACACGCGATTTCCACCTGCATGCGGTATTGCTCGTGCGTGACCTTCTCGACGCAGGGCGCTGTGCAAACCTTGATGTGGGCGTAGAGGCAGTGCTTGTGGTCATGCTCTCCGGGTGTCAACGGCCGGCAGCCGCGCAGGTTGAACTTGTGCCGCACAAGATTCAACGTGCGCCGCAGCGCGCCGCCATCGGGGAACGGCCCGAAGTATCGCGCGCCGTCATCAATCTTTAGCCGCGTCAATGTGAAGCGCGGGATGGGATCCTTCAGGTTGACCTTGAGCATCAGAAACCGCTTATCATCGCGAAAGCTGACGTTGTAGCGCGGCCGGTACTCCTTGATGAGCCGGCCCTCCAGCAGCAACGCCTCCGGCTCTCCACGCACCACATGCACGTCAAAATCTGCAATGGAATCGACCAACGCGCGAAACTTGATGTCCCACCCCATGCGACGCGACGGGTGAAAATACTGGCTCACCCGCTTTCGCAGATCGCGCGCCTTGCCGACGTAGATGACCGTGCCGAGTCGGTCCCTCATGAGGTACACGCCCGGTTTGTGCGGCAATTGGCTGACCTTGCCGCGGATGTGGTCGGTCTTTGGCATTCAGTTCAGTAATCAGTGGTGAACAGCAGGCCGCCCAGCGATCTCATCACTGTTTACTGATCATCCCCAACCCCCGCCCATTCCGGATGCTCCATAAAGGCGTAGCAAATCATATGGGCGATGCCCATTTGGCAATCCTCGGCGCGGCCGTAGTGGGTTTCTTCAATGACGATGCAGTTGTCGGCGAAGTCGGCGAGCTTGCCGCGTTTACCGCCGATGAGGGCGATGATGTGCAGGCCCTTTTCCTTCGCCCACTCGCACGCCGCGATGAGGTTGGGCGAACTGCCACTCACGCTCATCGTCAGCACCACGTCGCCCGCCTCGCCATAGTTTTCCAGTTGGCGGCGGTAAATGTCGTCGTAGCTAAAATCGTTGCCGATGGCGGTCATCCAACTCACGTTGTCATTGAGGGACAAAACCTTGAACCGTTTTCCCACCGCATCAGACGAGCCTTTCCCCAAGTCGGTGGCAAAATGTGAGCAATTTGACGCGCTGCCGCCATTGCCAAACACAAAAATCTGACGGTCATTTTGCAGCGCCTCCTTCACCGTCTCGATGGCCGCCGCCACTTGGTCCACGGGGATGGTGTCAAGGGACTTGCGTTCAGCAGCGATGTAATCCGAAATCCATTCCTTCACGCGGTCAAGGTAGCCCAAAACGAATCAGAGGTCAGGCTTAAATGACGATTAATGCGCGGTGAGGCCAATTTCCTTTTCTCCACAACTAATTTGCGCTAGACATCGCCCCGAATGGAAGGAGCGAAAACGGAGGTTCAGCGGAAGACGCTGGAGGAGCGGCGGGAAATGGACGGGCTGTCGCGGATTCGGCATTCGTGCGCACACGTGATGGCCACGGCGGTGTTGCGGATTTGGCCGGAGGCGAAGCTGGATATAGGGCCGCCAACGGATGAGGGATTTTATTATGACTTCGACTTGGAGCATCGGTTCACGCCGGATGATTTTGAGCAAATCGAGGCGGAAATGAAGAAGGTGGTTAAGGAGAATCAGACCTTCGAGATGTCCGAGATGACGCGCGAGGAGGCCAAGGCGCATTACGCGAAGCTGGAGCAGCCTTTCAAGCTGGAGCGGATTGATGACATTCCGGAGGGGGAAACAATTACGTTTTTCCGCAATGGCGAATTCACCGACCTCTGTGCCGGGCCGCACGTGCCGCGTACGGGGAACGTCAAGGCGTTCAAGCTGCTGCGGCTGGCGGCGGCGTATTATCGCGGCAACGAGAAGAATCCTCAGTTGCAGCGCATTTACGGCACGGCGTTCAAAAACAAAACGCAGCTCAACGAATGGATCGAGATGCGCGAGGAGGCAGCGAAGCGCGACCGCCGAAAGATTGGCCGCGAGCAGGGGCTGTTCACGCTGTCGCCGCTGGTGGGGCAAGGCTTGGTTTTGTGGATGCCCAAGGGCGGCATCGTGCGCTCGGAGTTGCAAAATTTTATGCAGGGAGAATTGATTGCGCGCGGGTACAGCCCGGTGTTCACGCCGCACATCGGGAGCATCGAGCTGTATAAAAAATCTGGGCATTTTCCTTTTTACAAGGACAGCCAGTACCCGACCTTGAAGGCGGAGGAAGACGAGGAGTACCTGCTCAAGCCGATGAACTGCCCTCATCACATCCAGATTTTCGCGGCTCAAAAACACAGCTACCGCGAGTTGCCTATTCGCTTGGCGGAATTCGGAACGGTGTACCGCTACGAACAAAGCGGAGAGCTAAGCGGGATGACGCGGGTGCGCGGGCTCACTCAGGATGACGCGCATATTTTCTGCATGCACGATCAGGTGGAAGCAGAGGTGCGCGACACGGTGGATCTGACTTTAAAAACATTGCGATCGCTCGGGCTGAACGACTACCGCGTGCAGGTGAGCCTGCGCGAACCGGGCAGCGACAAGTACACCGGCGATCCCGCCAACTGGAATCGCGCCGAGGAGACTCTCAAGCGCGTGGCCAACGACATGGACTTGGTGCACGACACGGTGACGGGCGAGGCGGCATTTTACGGGCCGAAACTGGATTTCATGGTGAAGGACTGCCTCGGCCGCGAATGGCAACTGGGCACCGTTCAGCTCGATTACAATCTGCCCGAGCGCTTTGGCCTCGAGTATGTCGGCTCGGACAACTCAGGCCATCAACCCGTGATGATTCATCGCGCGCCCTTCGGCAGCTTCGAGCGCTTCGTCGGCATTCTCATTGAGCATTTCGCGGGCAACTTCCCGCTGTGGCTCGCGCCCGAGCAAGTACGCGTGCTCCCCATCACCAAAAAACAAAACGACTACGCGGAGAAAATCCACGACGAACTAAAAGCTGCCGGCATTCGTTCAGGCTGCGATTTCTCCGGCGACAAAATCAGCGGCAAAATCCGAAACGCCGAGGTGGCAAAGGTGCACACGATGTTCATCGTCGGCCAAAAGGAAGTTGAAGCCAGCGCGGTCGCCGTGCGCATCCACGGCTACGGAGACCAAGGCGTGAAACCGTTGGCCGAGGCGGTGACGGCGATTCGGACGGCCATCGAGACGAGGGCTCTTTAACATGCCACGCCGACCTGTTGGCGTCCCAAGCTCAAACGCGGCGAGCCCCATGACCACGCGCATTCGGACTGGGCAAAAAAGATGGGTCTGCTAGACTTAAAAGCATGACCAGCAACACCACAACCATCTGGTGGCCTTACCCGAACTACGACGACATCGGACGTTTTGAATATGGTCGCATGATGTGGCGACTGCCCGACATGCGCGCGCGACTGCTGGCGCATTAGCAAGATGCGCGGCATCCGCACCGCGAGCGCTTTGCCGAACGCCGCGAATTGGTCGAGGGCGTGCTGAACTCCATTGAAACACCTGAGATTTTGAACGAGAAACTTCTGTCCCAAGGCACCAGCCTGAGCTGTGTTGCACGGGAGATTCCGCCGGTCTTAGGCAGTTTTTTCTCCAAATAATTCTTGCCACGCCTCTGCTGCCTGCTACTCTCCGCCGCTCAATTAAGAGACACCATGTCACGTATTTGCAAAATCACTGGGAAACGCCCGATCACTGGCAGCAGCATCTCGCGCAGCGGTAAGGCGAAAAAATTAGGCGGCATTGGTCGTCATGTGAAGAAGGTGGTGAAACGTAAGTTTTACCCGAACCTGCAGCGCGTGAAGATCATTGAGAACGGCACGGTGAAGTACGTCCGCGTGGCCACAAGTGCCATCAAAAAGGGGCTCATCACCAAGGCCCCCAAGCGCACATGGAAGCCGGAGACGGCGGAGGCTAAGTAGTCTCAGTCAGTTTCCCCTCAGCAGATTGGCTAGGTCATCTGCCTTTCATGTGCCTCATAGTTGCGTCACGGATTTGGCGATCGGTGTCGCGTTTGCGCAAGTCTTCGCGTTTGTCTGCATGCCCCTTGCCTTGGCCGACCCCCAAGAGCACCTTCACCTTCCCCTTCTTCCAGTACATTTTTAATGGCACCAAAGCGTATCCCTTGGCTTGGGTCAACCCCCGCAGCTTGTCGATTTCCTTTTTATGCAGCAGCAACTTTCGCGGGGCTCTGGGGTCGTGATTGTTGATGTTTCCCTGCGAGTACTCGTCGATGTACGCGTTCACCAGCCACGCCTCGCCGTGGTCGTCCACCTTGGCGAAGGCGTCACGAATTTGCCCTTTGCCCGCCCGGAGGCTCTTCACCTCCGTGCCACGCAACGCGATGCCCGCCTCGTAAGTTTCCAAAATACGATAATCGCGCCGCGCCTTGGAATTTTTTACAATTTCACTCATCTCAAAAGCAAAAGGCCAGGAAGTTTTACCCTCCTGGCCATGCAAATTCAATGCCTGGAAAATCTATTTCTTCTTCGGTTTTTTACGTTTTACCGCCGCCGGTTTCTTCGGCATCGAGAGAAGTTCATAACCCATTTTATCCTCAACCAACTCGGCTAGGGCAATGTCCGCCACTCCCATGGTCGCATAATCGGCCACTAATGGGCGGCTTCCCACACCACCGCCGCTGTTCAGTTGTCGAACCCGCCGTGAAATTATGTTCACGAGGACGTTAGGATTCTTCACTTTTTCAAGTGCCTGCCTGCAAAGTTCTGTATTCATAAATTTGTCCCATTAAGGGAATTGGTGAAAATACAGATCATTGCACCAAGCGCAACTAAAAAAAGTCCGCACTTGCTCCCATGCCGCCACATCCGTACAAATCCCCCGTGCCAACCAACTCGCACCCGTTTCCACTAGCAGCCTACATGAAACAACAGGCCGCAACCGTCAACCGTGCCCTCGGCCGCTTCCTTCCTACCGCGCGCACCCGCCCAGCGACCATTCACCAAGCCATGCGTTACAGTCTTTTTGCCGGAGGAAAGCGCATTCGGCCCATTCTCACCCTTGCCGCCGCCGAAGCCTGTGGCGGTCGGCCCGCCGACGCCCTGCCGCTGGCCTGCGCCGTGGAATGCATACATACCTACTCGCTCATCCACGACGATCTCCCGGCGATGGACAACGACGATTTCCGAAGGGGCCGCCCCACCAGCCACAAGGTCTACGGCGAAGGCATCGCCATTCTCGCCGGCGACGCGCTGCTCACCCAAGCCTTCGATATCGCCGCCCAAGCCAAGCCCTCCAAGCGTTACCCCACCTCCACCCTCATCCGCGAGATCACCGGGGCCTCCGGCTCATTAAAACTCATCGCCGGCCAAGTAGCCGACCTTGAGGGCGAAGGCATGGATTTAACAGTCACCAAGCTTCGCTACATCCACGAGCGCAAAACCAGCGCCCTGCTCTCCTGCTCCACCCGCCTCGGCGGCATGAGCGCCAACTGCACCACACGCCAGTTAAAGGCACTCAGCGACTTTGGATGTCATGTTGGCCTAGCGTTTCAGGTCATTGATGACATCCTAGATGTCACCCAAACTACCGAGCAACTCGGCAAAACTGCCGGCAAGGACGAAGCCACCGCCAAGGCCACTTACCCTTCAATTGTAGGTTTGGAGAAGTCAAAAAAAATCGCCACCCAACTCACCACAAAAGCCTTTGCTGCCCTCAAGCCTTTCAAAGGCCAGGCCGCCGCCCTCGAGGCCCTCGCGGGGTATTTGCTTAAGCGGGAAAATTAATCCCCGAAGATTTTCTCCAGCCGCGCGCGCACTCTCACCACTTCGCGTTCCTCCATCGCTGTGGCATCCAGCTTGGCTCCAAGTTCATCCGAGGTAAAAGGCGCCCCCCCGCATCACGGCTCGAACCATTTCCAAATCATTTTCCCGACCCACACGAAGTTTCACCACCAGCAAATCCAATGGCGCAAGGGCATCTGCATTAGGCACGCCTTAGAATGACACCAAACGATCGCGCCACCCAGCTGGCAATGTTACCCCACAATGTTGGGGCGCAGGATATCAGCGTGATAACCGGTGCGCTGAGCAAAAAGACTGCCCTCACCCACAGCTTCATGCACCACTGCTGCTAATCCTTCGTCACACGACTCCACCAACAAGTCGGAGTCATAAGTTGCTTCCAGCGGCGGCTCAGCCAATTCTGGAAGGGAAACCAACAGCGAGCCCAAACCCAGTACGTGAATCTGGTCGCACTACGCCACAGTGCGCACGCTTTGTACGAGATGAATTAGTGCCGGTAGCCGCATAATTCGCGTGCCTCGCGGCGCTCTTCGCGGGTGAGAATTCCGGCCATCGGATGAAAATCGCGCAACCGCTCCGAGGCATCATCCAGCATCGCCTCCCGCAGCGGATCAAATTAACCCGCCTCCGTTCGGGCCAGCAGCGCATCCCATTGCCGCAAATTTTCCGACCCATTGTGACCATCGGTCAACCATCGCGTGCAGTTGGCCCGCGCCATGGCGAGCAGTTCGGGATGCGACTGTAGTTTGTCGGCAGTCAACTCCCAGAAACTTGGCCTCGCCTCCTTCATCACAACCCCAGTTGCTTGAAACGAGAGTTGATGTGTTTTTGGTGGAACTCCACCGAGCACAATTTCTCAAGCTCGCCCATTTTGAAATGTTTGGCTACTTTTGGATCGGCCATCAATTGGGCGAGGAAATTGGCGTCGTCGCGGCCAAAGTGTTTTACCTCCCAAGTTTCCATCGCGGCGGCTTGCACCAATGAATAAGCCGCCTCGCGGGTGAGCCCTTTGCGGATGAGGGCGAGCAGGACGGTCTGGCTGTTCCACATACCCAAGCTGAGCCCCAGGTTTTTACGCATGTTTTTCGGGTAAACATTCAGTCCGTCCATCATCCGTTGGAGCAATAAAAACATATAATCAAGTAACGTGCAGGAATCGGGGAAGATAATGCGCTCCACACTGCTGTGAGAAATATCTCGTTCATGCCAAAGCGCCACATTCTCCATCGCGGCCAGCGAATTGCCACGGAGCACGCGGGAGAGTCCACTCAGACGCTCCCAAGTAATTGGGTTGCGCTTATGCGGCATGGCGCTGCTTCCCTTTTGGCCCTTGGTAAAAGGTTCCTCGGACTCAAGCACCTCGGTGCGTTGCAAATGGCGGAATTCGACGGCCCAGCGTTCCATGCTCGCCCCAACAAGGGCGATGGCACCAAGGAATTCCGCATGGTTGTCACGCTGAACTACTTGCGTGGCGAGGGGCGCGGTTTTCAGGCCTAGCTTTTTACAGACAAAATTCTCCACGCGCGGCGGAAGGTGGGCATTGGTCCCGACCGCGCCGGAGAGTTTCCCGACTGCTGCAATTCTTCGCGCGCGCTCAAGGCGTTCTTGGGCGCGGCCGAACTCGTCGTACATCAGCGCCATTTTCAGTCCGAAGGTCGTCGGCTCAGCGTGAATGCCGTGACTGCGTCCAATGCAGGGAGTTAACCGATGTTTGCGCGCCTGCTTCGCAATCGACTTGCGGACTTTTTTAACGTCCGCGATTAGAATGTCCGCGCTCTGCGTCATCTGAATCGCGAAGGCGGTATCGACAATGTCGCTGGATGTCAGGCCGAAGTGCAACCAGCGACTGGCCTTGTGGTTGATCTTTTCCGCAACGGCCGTGGTGAAGCCGATGACGTCATGATTGAGAGTGCGTTCCAGTTTCTTCTGACGCCGCACCAAGCGTGGCAGATCGGCAAAACACTTTTCAGCACCGACCCGCATCCGTTTAAAATCAGCAGCGGGCACGATTCCCTCCTTCACCAAAGCCTCGGCGGCAAGCATCTCGATTTGCAGCCAGAGGTTCAGTTTGTTTTCGTCAGTCCAGATTGCCCGCATCTCCGGGCGCGAGTAACGCAGAATCATACGCGGGACAGTTTACGCGCTAGACGAGGCAGCGTCGAGTATTTGGCCTCACCGATCCATTCTTCCGCGGGCTTCATCCAGGATTTTGCGCTCCCTGTCTGACAACGAATGAATGCCTTCCTTGGAAATTTTTTCCAATATCGGGTCAATTTCCCGCTCCATGAATTCCTCTTTCGAGATTTCCTGTGCTTCCACAATTTTTGAATCGTTGGATGAAAATGCCCGTGCTGTCCCAACGCGAACAATCTTGCGTCTGCGCGTGACCTTGGATCGGAGGCGCGATAATAAACTCCATTCCGAAAAATTGAATCCACCCAACAGAACCAAATGCGCGAAACCCCACCCGAGAAGGAATCCGCCCAAATGTGCTCCGTGAGCAATCCCGTCGCGGGATGGAAAAACAATGCAAAACGCCGTGATAGCGAACATCCCCCAGAAAATTGTTCGAGCTTTCAGCGTTACCGGGAGTACAAAAAATATGAGGAGCGTCAATCTGCGCTCTGGCATCGCCCAAGTCAGGGTCGCCAAAAGTGCAAACACCGAACCTGAGGCACCGACAATCCCGACGTCGGGAGAATGCCCCAGGCAAGTTAAACCCGTTTCCAGCAACCCTCCACAGATTCCGCCAAAAAAATAAACCCGAAGCAAGACCGAGCGGCCAAACATGTCCTCGATGGCCTTGCCAATAAAATACAACCCCAGCATGTTCATTAAAACATGCCACAACCCGAAGTGCATGAACTGATAGGTTATCAGTTGCCAAACGGCACCATCCCATAAACCGAATACCTCACCGCCGGGGTTTTCCGCAATCACTTCGCCTTTAACCACTCCCGCCTTAAGCACCATGAATTGCTCGACAAACTCCTTCATGGGCCCAGTGCCGTAATGGGAAATTATATTTAAAAGAAGGAACACGGCCAAATTCACGACGATCAGCAACTTTACGGCAGACCACGTCCGGGCAGACCTCGGGGAATCGCGCCACTCGGGCTCACGCATATATGATCGATCGTCGAGCATGGGTTAATTTAACTCAGCCAGCTCGCATTGCACCAGCTCAATCAGCGGCTTGAACGCTTCGGCATCAAAAGAGAACGGAGCCCCAGAAGCTTGAAAAAGTTCTGGCAATGGACGAGACCCACACAAGGCGAGTGCGTTTTTATAGTCAGCCAGTGCCTTGGCACGATCTGCCTTTGAGTTTTTCCAAACCCATAATGCGCCCAGTTGCGCAATGCCATACTCAATATAATAAAACGGCACGAGGAAAATGTGCGACTGGCGATGCCACATTTTTGTGCGCGCCAGCTCATGCCCACTCCAGTCAATGTTGCCGCCAAATCGGTCGCACAACCCGTTCCACGCTGCGTCGCGATCATCTCGAGTGTGATTGGGGTGCGTGTACATCCAGTGCTGAAAAGCATCCACAGTGGCAATCCACGGGAAGAGCCCGATGATTCCCTCCAAGTGAGTGCGCCGTGCGCGAACCGCATCAGCTTCCGAATAAAACTCCGTGAGATGCTCGTTGCCAATCAGTTCCATGCTCATCGACGCCACCTCGCAGAACTCCAGCGGCGCGTGCTGATAATGATGCAAATCCTCACCTTGAGCTGCCAGCGCGTGGAACGCATGCCCTGCCTCGTGCAACAGTGTTTCCACATCGCGCTGCAGTCCCACGGCATTCATGAAAATAAACGGCAGCCGAGCCTCCGATAAACTGCACTGATACCCCCCCGGTGCCTTGCCTTTTCGATTGGCGAGATCCAGCAGCTTCCGATTACGCATTACTTGAAAGCCATCTGCCAATTCCTGATCCACATGGACAAAAATATTTTTTGTTCGCGCCACCATGTCATCCACCTCCACGAATGGCTTCAACGGATCGCGACCCAGCGGATCCACTGTGGTGTCCCACGGGCGCAGAGTCTCGAGTTTCATTTTCTCGCGACGACTCGCCAGCATCTCATTGTACACCGGCATCACGACTGTCTCCACCGCTTCATGGAATTTTTCACAATCCTCCGGATGGTAATCGAACCGCCCCTTTTTCTCATGTTTAAAATCGCGGTAATTGTCAAACCCTGCGTTGCCGGCCATTTCCACGCGCAGCGCCATCATTGTTTCTATAAAATCATCGCTCTTATCGGCCACCTTCAGCCGTCGCGCGGCAACCGTCTCCCACGCCTCACGCCGCAACGCGCGATCATTCTCCTGCTGGAAGACACCCATTTGCACCAGAGTTTTTTCCTCGCCTTGAAATTGCACCGTCAGCCCGCCCATCAATTCCTGATACTGCTGGCCAAGTTTTGCCTCCTCCGTCTCCAGCGGTACGTTTTCCTTCCGGAACAGTCCTACCATCGACGCCCAGTCGCGATCCAGCACCGCGTATCGGTCCCTTGGTAAGTCGCCGCGGCACGGATGTTCCACGAACAATTTGGCCAGTTTGAAAAACCTCTCCTTCATGCCCGGCTCAATGTCTTCGATAAAACTGAGGTAAGCACCCTTCGCGTCATCATTCGAAGTGTGGCAAGTCATCGCGATGTATCGTTTTGATCCCTCCTCATCTAGCGCCGCGCTCAGCTCGTTCACCTCCAGCAACCAACTCTCCAAGTCAGCAGCCGACTGGCAGGCGCCCATGCGGACTTCCAGCTGTCCAAATACTGGATCAATCGCGTTCCAGTCACCCAAGTCCAAGTCCACAGGCACAAACGCGCGAGGCTTAAATGGGGCCAAGTTTCCAAATGGTAATAATTCCATGCGCGGGAAGATGCCAAATGTCCGCCAAAATTGAAATTCGATTCGTCAGTCTAACCCATATTTCTCCAGCCAACTCTGCGGCAAAGTACCAAAGGAGAGTAGCCAGTCGTTGAATCGCTTAAGGCTCCAGCCACGACCCTCCACTAATCGTTTGTACAACCGCGCGTTCTCTAGACGCCCGAGCCAGTAGCTCATCGGCACGGCGGGCGAACTGGTGTACCAGTTTACATCCGCTTCCGCGCGCGCTTTGGTGAAGCCGATGTGCCGCTGCAAATGTTTCACGCCCTGCTCGTAAGTGTAGCGACCGGATTGCAAACGCAAATCCACGAGGATGCGATGCACGCGCCAGAGGGCGTCGTGGAGTTGAATGACGTGAGTCCACGGCGATTTGTCGATTTTCAAGTCGGTCATCATTTGTTCGCACCAAAGCGTCCAGCCCTCATAAAAAACCGCATGTGCAAAGAGCGGGCGCCACTTTCGCGCGTGGGTGTTGGCGGTGACGAATTGCAAATGATGCCCCGGATATGCCTCGTGCGCAGAGGTCAGCGAAATTCCGAAGTGCTGCTGCACTTCGGCCAGTTTGTCTGCCTCGCTGATTTTTGTGAGGCTCAAATCATTGACCCAAAAAATGCCGCGCTGGCGTTTCTCGAATGGCCCCGGTGACGAATACGCCGCCGTCGGATACAAGTGCCGCATAAACTCCGGCACCAATCGCACTTGCAATTCGTCGCCCTTCGGAAAGCTCACCGCCTTCGCCGCCTTAAAGCCTTTCGCCACGCGATTGGTTTCCGCGCGATACAAGTCCAATAATTCGCCGCCCGGATTCCATTCCGCCCGAGCCTTTTCGATAATCGCCTCCGCTGATTTGCCTTTGCCGTACTTTGCGCAAGCAGCTTTCAACAACCCGCCAATCCGCTCCGCCTCCGCCAAGGCCACCGCCTCCACTTGTCCGAGCGTGTAGTCCAAGCCCAACTCATCGCGCACACGCCGTTGCAAACGCTCCGCGCCCAACGCAAACGAATTGCGCGGCGCAACCGGTCGCGCCATCACCGCGTCGTGATAACGCCCCACCGCCCGCTGTGCCGAGGCAATCAGCTTCCCATCATTCAACCCCAAAAAAGTTTCCACCGCCTCAAACAACGCCCCCGCGCCCGCGACGGATTGCTGCATAATTTTCCGCCACACTCGCTCCGGTCGGTCAATCATCTTGGCTGATTGCAACAAATAACGCGGCGTTTCCCTCAACAACCCGCGCACATTGCGCTTCGCGCGCGTGGGCTCATCCTCGCCGCGCTGCAACTCGTGCAACAGCACGCCAAACACATAATCCACTGCATCCGGCTCCAGCCGATGCACCCCGCGTTCGTAATCCTCACACTCCGCCAGCAACATCGCCCGCAGCGCCAAGCGATCGGGATGCTGCTCGGCGGTCAATTCGTGGGCCGCCAATCGTTCCAATTTATCCAACGTGCGTTTGCGATGACTCTCTCCCCGCTTGGCCGCCGCCAAGCCGGTGGTGCCCAGCTTCCCCTCGCCCGCGCGCAAGCCCAGCGTGTTGGCCCAAACCGGATTCTCCCGCAGGGCGACCTCGAAATATCCATCGAGGATTCCCTCAAATTGATTTTGTGTCCCGTTGCTATTTTTCATTTAATAAATTCCAAACTCGATACGCCTCCGACGCACTCCACGCCTGCGCGTCGCAGCCACGTTGCGTGTGCGGGGCATCGCCATCGAGCACCTCCGGCAAATGCCCGAGGCAGCCCTCATTGAGCAGCGGCTCCATTGACAGCAGATACGACCGTGCCGCCGTGACGCTCTCCGGCGAAAAGTCCCACGCGCGTACCATCGCTTCGCAGAATATCGGCAACGACCAAACCCACGCCGTCCCGTTGTGATACGCCGGCTTCCGTCGTGTGTCCTCATCTCCCTCGTATCGTCCCCAATATGGCTCATCGGGATTATTCAGCAAACCTCCTTCACTCGTCCGCACCGGCAACGGAGGCACCACCGGCAACGGCGCCAGAGACCGCACCGCGCCCGGCACCACCAAGTGCCGCTGCGCTGCCACCACCATTCGCCGCGCCGGTTCGCCCGTCACTTCGCCCAGCGCCACCGCCAAAAGCCCGTTGCTCCGCAGCGCATTATCCGGCGTAGCCTCCGCTGCGGCCACGTTGGGTTTAGCAATCAACTGATCCGCCAGCCAATCGTTTTCAATTTTGAAAAGCGATTGAAATGATGCCTCCGCCTGCTCACGAATTGCTTCCCATTCGCCGCCAAGTTGGCGAAGGAGCTGCAGCCAAAGCGCTTGGATTTCCACGGGGTAACCCTCGCGCGGCGAGCCGGCGGGGTGGTTGGTGTCCATCCAAGTGAAATGGGTTGGGCTCCAAATCAGGCCGCTCGCGGCGTCCATTCGGATGCCGTTCGGCGTGCCATCGCGGTAGTGCGTGGCGATGGATTGCAGCACTTCGGACACCGAACGCTCGCCCGCGCGTAATTGATTTAAATCCACTCCAGTGGCAGCGAGTTCGCCGCACACGACGCCGAACCACAGTGGCGCGTCGGATGTGTCGCGATTGCTTGCGTCGTCGCCGCGTAGTGAGTTTGGCAGCGTGCCGTTTTCTTCCAGCGCGGCGTAGGTCAATACGAGGTCGCGCACCTCCTCCACTAATCCCGCCGCCAGCATTCCTCGCGCGACGATGAGCGTGTCGCGGCCCCAATCGAGAAACCACGGATAACCCGCAATGATAGTTTTGCCAGAGCCGCGCTGGACGATGAAATTTTCCAACGAGTTTTTTAGGCGATCGACAAACGGACTCACAAGCTCGCCCCTCCACTCACGGTCACTGCCTTGGAGGGACGAGCTTGCGAGTCCGCCGACGCTCGTTGTTAGCCGCACACTTTCGCCCGGCATTAGCGGCAATTCGAACCAACCCGGGCTGCAGGCATCCCCACTCTCTGAGTGGCCTCGACTGGCTTCGACG
>Ga0114993_10004588_pt1 | contig 13669 bp, 11 predicted proteins | sample ArcticOcean_MG_C_FD_87042 | JGI IMG/M metagenome (GOLD analysis project Ga0114993, IMG submission 87042) | Marine microbial communities from western Arctic Ocean - ArcticOcean_MG_CB2_150 | ecosystem: Environmental > Aquatic > Marine > Oceanic | place: Arctic Ocean: Canada Basin | collected...
AATAAATTTGGTATGCAGGAGGCAAAATTCTTGCAAATTATTTTCGTCTATTATTTTTTGATAAGGTGTAAAATCATTTTCCCAAACTTTTCCTGCAACAAGAAGAATAACATCTGGTTGTTGTTGCTTTACTTCAATTAGTGCCCTCAGTAAAACCTCCAAACCTTTTACTCTTTTTATCATACCAAAAAATAGTAATACTTTTTTATCTTGAGGGATGCCAAGTCGTTCTCTTGAAATCTGTTGATTTTTCTGTACTTGAATAAAAGGAATATAATTTCCATGAGGAATAATGCTTATTTTTTTATTTAATGTTCCTTGTATTTTTACCAGTTCTGTTTTACTAAACGCATTGTGTGTAATGATAGCATCCGACAACTTATAAATAAGCAATGAATGATCACTATTTGCAGCAAAACTATTCACATCATGTACCGTTAACACAACTTTACCGAACAAAATTTTGGAAAAAACTACATTGAACAATACTAAAATATTGGCATAAAAGATATGAAAATGAATTAATTTATGTCCTGTGATACGCGCATGGACAATAGCAAGAATCGATCCTAAAATATATTTTATGCCACTAAAAAATCGTGATTTAGAGGTAAATAAATTATTATACAATTGATGAAATTTCAATCCCTTTATCTTAGGGTTCTCTGTTTCATTATTTGTATACAAGCTTACATCAATCCCACTATTAATTAAGCCCATTGCTTGCCCAAACAAATAAAGATGATGCGAACTTCCGTGTGCGCCCAATGCGTCAATTATTGCTACTCTTCTTTTCATGATTTAGGGAAACAAATATAAACTCTTTTCTAAGACAAACAATTCATATATTTGCAGCAATGATAAAATCAAATTTAACTAAGTAAAATAAATGCTTTTTAACTCATTACAATTTTTGATTTTCTTTCCAATTGTGGTAAGTATTTTCTTTTTGTTGCCCCAAAAAAGAAGATGGATATTATTGCTGATTGCATCCTATTATTTTTATATGTGTTGGAAGGTAGAGTATATCGTATTAATTATTACTTCTACCCTAATTGATTATTTTGTTGCCCAAAAAATGGCTGCTTTGAAAGAAAAATTCAAAAGAAAAAAGTGGCTACTTATTAGTTTGTTCTCTAATCTTGGGATTCTGTTTGGTTTTAAATATTTCAATTTTGTAAATGCGAATGTACAAGCCCTTTTTGATAATTTTAACATCTTTTATGGAGTCCCGGCTTTTGATGTTTTACTTCCTGTGGGAATTTCATTTTATACTTTTCAAACCCTAAGCTATACCATTGATGTGTATAATGGAAAAACTCCCGTTCAAAATCATTTAGGAATATTTGCCGTTTATGTTTCTTTTTTCCCACAGTTAGTTGCAGGGCCTATTGAGAGGTCAAGGCATTTATTACCACAATTTTATGTAGAACATAAATTCAGTTATGATAGGGTGAAATATGGTTTGCAACAAATGTTGTGGGGATTCTTTAAAAAATTAGTAATTGCTGACCGATTAGCAATAGTTGTAGATGGGGTTTACAACAATTTGGATAATTATTCTGGTTTTTCACTTGTGGTTGCAACCTTCTTTTTTGCTTTCCAAATTTATTGTGATTTCTCAGGATATACTGATATTGCAATTGGCTCAGCAAGAGTAATGGGGTTTGAATTAATAGATAATTTCAAACGACCGTATTTTTCAAAATCTATTTCAGAATTTTGGAAAAGGTGGCACATTTCCCTTTCTACTTGGTTCCGTGATTATTTATATATTCCATTGGGAGGTAACAGGGTGGTAAAATGGAGATGGTATTATAATTTGTTTATCACATTTCTTGTCAGTGGTTTTTGGCATGGTGCAAATTGGACTTTTTTGGTTTGGGGCGCACTTCATGGAACTTACTTAATTATGGCGATTGTACTAATCAAACCAAAAAAATATATTTTGAATATGCTGAACTTAAAAGGTAGTTTTATATATAAAATATATCGGGTAACTTTCACTTTTACTTTAGTTGTTTTTGCTTGGATTTTCTTTAGAGCAAATAATATTTCTGATGCCTTTTATGTAATAAATAACATGTTTTCTGATATAGGGGATTATACCGATTTTGGAAAAATGAAATTAAGCTTAAGAGGACTTGGAGTTGGCATGAATGATATACTTATTAGTGTAGGACTTATTACCTTTATGGAACTCTATAATTTGTATGAAAGAAGTGGAGATGTTTGGGAGAAATTAGAAAACAAACCAAAATGGATAAGATGGAGTATTTACTACATTCTATTATTTGGGATTCTATTTTTAGCTCCTTATTCCAGAGTAAGTAACTTTATTTATTTTCAATTTTAGATGAACAAAGAAGTTAAAATATTATTAAGAAAAGGGAGTGTTTTTATGCTCCCCATAATTGCTTGGATTTATATTGTAATTGTTGTAGATCCGTTTAATTATTTTAATGTTTCTAATTTTATTTCTGAAAAGGCAAAAGAAAAATCTGCTCAACAATTAAACTCCCTACTATATAATACTGTTAATTTTAGAAACAATCCGACAAATAGTATCATTATTGGAGATTCTAGAATTAGGAAATTGCCAACTGAAAAAATTAAACAATTAACCGGAGATGATTATTACACCATGCATTCCAATGCTGCAAAACTCAATGAAATAATCGATTTATTTTGGTTTAGCGATTCTCTCTGGTGTTCTGACAATTATACTAATTTAGAAAATGTAATAATTGGAATAAATTTTAATTTGTATAACGAATACGCCTATTCGAATAGAGTTACAGATGTGAAAAAAATATTGGATAATAAGTTCATTTATATCTTTAATTGGAATATTTTAGAAACCATTTATTTGGCATTAAAAAATGAATTTTTTGGCCTTAAGCCAAATGAGAAAAAAGATAAAGAAGAGTTTTGGGATTACACCATAAAAACCATTGCAAAAAATCATTATTCTAAATACAAACATCCAAAAGAAACTCTTTTACGATTAGAAGAAATGGGGGCGTATTGCAAAGCAAATGATATTAATTTAATATTGCTGATTGTTCCACACTACAAAGAATTTCACAATAGATTAGTAGAATTTGATTTGGCAGAGGAAGAAAATGCTTACAAAAATGAGATAAAAAATATTGGAAGAGTTATTGATTATGATTTCCCTAATTCAATAACTAATTGTAAATCTTGTTTTAGCGACCCCATTCACACTACTGACTCTATTGGAGAAATAATGGTTAATGAAATTTTTTCAGATTCGCTTACTATTGGGAGGGGATTATAGAAATAACCCTTGAAAATAGGCCTTATTTATTAGCCAAAAAGTAGAAAAATTTTTTCTAATTTTAGGATTGATTACAAAGCTGATATTGTTTTTGAACAGGAGCCAAAAAATAAATAGGTAAGCGTAAAGTCCTCCAATTTTTTTTAAGAAATAGATGTGATTTCTAGTAGTTTGCTTTAAGAAAAAATTACCTCTATAAATTTTTATGTCTTCTGTTTTAAAGGATTTTGTTAAACTCCCTACTTTATGGTAAAATTTGATATTTGGGACATAATACATTTTATGTTTTCCATTTTTGAAAACTCTATATGAAAAGTCTGTATCATCAAAATAGACAAAATATTTTTCGTCCATAAAACCAATATCTTTAAATATTTCTTTTTTTGCTAAAAGACAACAAGTTGGGGCGTATTCTGTCTTCTTAATTTCATCATATTGTCCTGTGTCAATTTCTCCCATTCCTCTGTGCAAGGGCAAAAATCCTTTACTTTTTATAAACCAACTTCCTGCATACCAAATAAGATTTTTATTATCATGAAACATCATTTTTGGTGTGACCAAACTACAGTTTTTATCTCTTTGAACCTTCAATAATTTTTCAATCATTTCCCTTTCAAATTCTACATCATTATTAATAATCAAAACTTGATTACATCCATCTTCAATGGCTTTTTTTATGCCTTGATTATTTGCTTTTGCAACTCCAAAATTGCATTCATTTTTTATTAATTGTAATCTAGAATCTTGCTCTTTTTCTAAAATTTGTATAGTAGTATCTTTAGATGCATTGTCAATAATATACAATACAAAATTTTGATGGCTTTGCAGCCAAATGCATTCTAAAAAAGGGCTTAAGACAGCAGTAGAATTATATGTGACAGTTACTATACCTATTTTTTCCATCTAGCTAAATCTTTTGACAACAATTCTTCTAAAAGATTGATATCTTGGAAGAATAATTGATTCATTTTCTTTCTTAATTCTATATTTAATTCTGGTTTTTCATCCTTTTTGAATAAAGTATTTTTAATCCTCTTTACTAAGTTTTTTGGAATAAAACACTTCAAAAACTTTCTTAACCCCACAAAGGAATAAACTATTCTGATTAAATTATTTTTTGGTCTACTAAAAGTATTGTGTTTGTTTTCAACTTCCGGCCTAAAACTATTATCAACCCCTAAAAAATAGTACGTTTTTCTAATTACTTCTTCTATATCGTTTTTGAAATCCTGATAAAAAATAATATGGATATTTTCGCTTCCAAATGTGTCTAAATATCTTTTAACTTGCTCAAAATATAAGCCTAATTCGATATATTGTTGATAAAATAATTTTGATTTTTTATTGTTAAGTTTCCTTTCAAAAAATTCTTCCAAAGGGGGAATAATTAGTCCAAGCCGAAAGTCCATTAAATAATGAGAAAAAGCCCTTTCTACTGGATTTCTTAGCATAATAATTATTTTTCCATTGCTATTATATTCCTTTATTTTTTTTGGAACATCCTCATAAAATAAATAGGAAACGCTCGCCTCTCCATATTTTTTTTCTTGAAGTTTTGGAAAAAGATTATGGTATTTTTCTATTTTATCAACTCTTTTTTTTTCATAATATAAACCCTGTTTTTGCAAAGATTCATCTGAAAAAAAATCCGTTTCTTTTTGCCTGCTCATCACAATTTCTGGATGTTCATTTAGATAATGATACAAAGAAGTTGTCCCAGCTTTTGGGGCGCCTACTATAAAAAAATCTACTTTCATTTAGTTACGAATCTTTGTTTCACAGTTTCAGTAATACTTCTTATTCTTTTCAGATTTAAAATAAGTGCGACAAATGCTTTTATTGGAAAAGTTATCAAATAGAAAACGCTAAATATTGGCGGAATCACAAAACTTTTTAATTCATATCCATTAGCTTGCATTCTGTCTCTTGTAAAAATCTGAGATAAATAAATTTCAGCAGTTGTTAGTCCTCCATTTTTCCATTTTTCTATTTTAGTTGAATCTATTTTTAATTCTCCTTTGCTATCGAGTGCAGTTGAAGATCCAATATTTGGAACTTCTAACATCTTTTTATCAAATGCAATCTCAATAAAATTACACAATTCCATAATTTTCTCTTGTGGGTTTTTCAACAGTTCTTCAAACTTAATTTTAATCACTCTTGGATTTTCTTCCATTTTGTTTCCATGTAAAACAGCTGAATTCCAAAACTTTGCAGAGGTAATAGGATGATAATTCATATAAGATCTTATCGCTTCTTTTAGTGGAATTTTACTAGCTCCTAAAAATCTTCTTTTCCATTTATTTTTTTGCGATAGTAATACATCTCTACTATCCCTAACCATATGGATGATCTTGGCATTTGGAAAATGAGATAAAAGCTCTTGAATATAAAATATATTTTTAGGTGTTTGTTCACATATAATTGAACACCCATTCTCATTTGTTATTGTTTGTAAAAACCTTTCGTATACTTCAATTGATTTTAATTTATCTACATCAGATAAAATTGCTTCCGATTTTTTATCAAACTGTTTAGGATTCTTTTTAAGAAATATCCCATCTTTTTGAATAGCAAATAACTTGGACAAAAGACATATAGCATCTTGCCTGTTTATGAAATTATCTATATCATTTTTTGAGCAAAGCCAACCTAAGAAATGTATCTCGTTAAATGTGAAAATATCTTTATGATTATTCAAAACCCTGCCGATCATAGTCGTTCCGCTTCTACCGCTCCCAACAACAAATATTTGTTTTGTATTACTCATTCAAATAAGAGATAAGCGTAACACTATTGGGGTTTATCTTGATTGAATTAGTTGATTGATTTACTCTTTTCTCTTTGGATAACTCACCAAATATGTTTGCTTTATCAAATAAATTTTCACTGAAATAAGCATCTAAATTAATTTTTCTAGTAGCTTCAAAATCAATAATCACATCAATGGAGTTCCAATTCAGAAAACAGGAATAGATTAATTCTTCATTATTGAAAATTAAATACTCAAAAACATTTTCTGATATTAACTTTTTTTTAATATTCAGATTCTTCACATTGAAAATCTGGCCAATGAACCTTAAAGAATAATAGGTGCTTTGCATTTCTAAAATATCCTTATTAATTCTAAAAATAGACCCGCTATAATCTCTTCCTCCCATATTGTGATAAGTTGTGAGATTAATACTATTTAAATCAGAATTCCATAATAGCTCCAAAAAATAATTTGCAACAAAAAGTGATTGTAACATTGTATTGCCTGTTGTCCATGATATTTGCAAATTCCATTCAGTCACCCATATTGGTTTATTAAACAGATTATTATATGTCAGAACCTCCTTAGTGTAATCCTCATTAAAATAACTTAAGGCTCTACCTTTATATATTTCAAATGCTTCTTCTTTAGAGTCCCCTTCTGGGATTTCTGTAAGCATTTGTCCAAATTCTTTCTTCCCTTTTATTACTGTAGCATAAGAATGAATAATAATAGCATCATAAAAGTTCATAGTTGCTAATTTTTTGTTCCAAATTGTATGCCTATGATTTTTTTGACTAACAAGTGGTGCCGCAACAACAGCAGTTTTAATATCAGGGAATCTTTGTTTGATTTTATCTGAACATTTCTTTGCTGATTTAATATATTTATCAATGGTATAGCCTTTTGTAAAGAATGTTCTATTTGATAATTCACTCCCTAATTCTACTCCAACAATTTCAATATTATGTGATTGTATTTTTACAATCATTTTAATGATATCGTCATTATCAATAAACATATTTGCTACTAATACAGCTTTAGAATTGGTTTCTTTTGCTAATACAATAAAATCATCAATATAGTTATGAGTATGTCCCTTTTTATTAGTTGATCTTACTAGACTTCTCGATCTTTTTGGGAATCTACCTCCATCATATTTGTCAATTTCTTCAAAATCAAATCCATATCCACTTGCGCCATAATGATAATAATTCCCTACTGCTCCGCCAGGAAAACGTAATAACTTTGGTTGTAATTCAATAATCTTATTAAGAAAAGAAGTGTCGTTTATATCACAATAAGTAAAGGTATTAGAAGTTGCAAATCCAAATAAATTTTCTCTGCCTTGTTGAGCAAAAGCAAATTCAGAACATATTAACATTAGAACTACTATTTTTTTCATTTGATTAATCCCTTTTGTTTTAATTCTTCAATAGAATTTTCATATTTATCTTCTTGTACTTTTTGTGTTTTTACCCAATCCACAAACTTTGAAATTCCCGATTTAAAATCAATCTGTGGCTTATAACCCAATACTGCATTTACTTTAGTTAAATCAGCAATATTATGTCTTATATCTCCAATTCTGAGCTTGCCACTAACTACTAATTCTATATTACCATTATATTTTTCTTTTAATAATTTCGCTACAACTTTTATGGAAGTTCCTACACCTGAACCAACATTAAAAACCTCATTATTTACTTTATTATTTTCTAAGGCTAAAATTGTAGCATCAATTACATCATCAATAAAAACAAAATCCCTACTTTCCTGTCCATCTTCATATATGTCAATATTATTTCCATTCAATATCCTAGTAGAAAATATAGATAAAATCCCTGTATAAGGATTCGATAACGACTGACCTGGGCCATAAACATTTTGATACCTTAATGAAACAGCTGAGATTTTTAATCCCTCTCCCATTTCCATTATCAATTTTTCTTGCTGATATTTAGTTTCCCCATAATGTGATAAAGGATGTATTTTAGATTTTTCATCAGTTGGTAATAGTTGTAATTCTATATTGCATTTCTCGCAAATAGAATTAAACTTCCCTTTTTTTAAATCATATTCTTTTCGTTTTTCAGGATATGTTATGCCGTGTTTTTTACAAAAATATTTTCCTTCCCCATAAATTGCTCTTGATGAAGCAATAAGTATTTTTTGGATTTGATGATTCTCATTTCCTAAAATTTCAATCAACTTTTTTGTGCCTTCAACATTTACATTATTATATTTTTCTGTATCATACATGGATTGTCCAGTCCCCGTTTCTGCTGCCAAATGAATGACTGCATTTTGCCCTTGTAATGCCTTTTTCCAATCCGCTTTGTTTCGAACATCTCCTTTAATAAAATTAGATATATCTTTAACACTATTGTATAATGCTGACTCCAAATAGTTGCCATGGATTTGTTCAGATAAATTATCTAAAATGGTAACATCATAACCTAAACTAACTAATTTCATTGTTAGATTAGAGCCTATAAACCCTGCTCCCCCGGTAATTAAAATATTTTTCATAGAAGTTGCTTTTTGTGTGAAATCATTTTTTGGTAGGTATTCATAAATCCTGAAACAATAAAGATAAAAAAGTAAGGCCGTAATAATAAAGGTTCAGACATCACAGAAATTAGCATAATATTCATCCATAACCATTTCTTTTCTTTTATTATTTGTTGCTTAGAAAACATATAAATGAATATGAAAGCGGTAGGAAATCCTGTTGCTGCTAACAAAAACATTATAGAATTACTACTACCCTTATCTGTTACATCTACTTTCAATCCCACTCCTGTTTGATTATAAATATAATTTAATGCTGGAGAAGTAAAATAAAACTCTTCTCGAAACTTCTGAAATTGCTCGGAATCTAGCCCAATACCTGTTATTGGATTTTCTAGTGCTATATAAAAGGGTTGTATTAAATCAAAGAATCTCTTCTGAAAAGACGCTTCTTTTTCTCCTTGAACTTTATTTTGAACATTAACTTGAAGTATTAGATATATAGGAATAAGAGCGGATACTATCAATAAAAATAATAACTTATTCTTCTTAAACTGATTATATAAATAAACCAGTACTTGTAATAATAATATAACCAATCCTGTTGTTGAATAAGTTGTAAAAATAACAAGACCTATAACTATCAATAAGATTTTACTTCTCTTAATAATAAACGCTTCTAAGAAGAACAAACTATTTAGAAATGCCTGCAAAATCCCAGGCTCCCAAAAAACTCCTTGATTTCTACAAAACTCTAATCCAAAAACACTAATAAGGCATTTTTTGGGCACATAAAAAAAGATGTTAAGAAATGTCTCATAGTCATTATTAACAGAACTTATAGTAGAAAGATCATTCTTAATAAAGAAATATGCAAAAAAGTTAAGCCCTGCATGAAAGAGAACGATTTTTAATATAAAATACAGCCTATTTATAAAAATATCTTTTCCCTTATTATTTTTAAAATATAATAAAGTTAGAATAGACACTGTACATACTGTAAAGTAATAAGCGTATTTATTGATAATTTGAGTAGAAATAGCAAATATATAGTTAATAAAAAATAAAAAAAGAATTGTAAGACCAGTGAATAGAGCAGAATTAACTTCTCTAGTTTTAAGCTTATCCTTAGAGAAAAAAACTGCTAATAACAATATTCCCAAAAAAATAGCATAGCAGATATTTCTGTTAAACACAAATAATAGCCCCCCAGAACTTAAAATAAGTAATGATATTAAAATGGCATCTATTATTTTATAAAAATATGCAACTTTCATTCTTGCCAATTCATTTTTCTTCCTAGAATATTTTCTAATTTCTTTATGTCATCTAGAAAATAATTATTATAAATCTCTTTTCTTATATCTTTGGACAAAGGATTTGGTGTAACACTACGAGTATTTGCACGATGTATTTTATTTGAAATTATTTGTCGCCATTTTAGTGAAAAAATAAGCTTTCTAATTATACTTCTCCAGAATCCTGATTTTTGCATAAATCGCATAACCCATTTATATTTTACTTTACTTGCTATATTACTTTTAATATTTACGTTTAGAGAAATTTCACTGTCTATTTCTAGAAAATTTAGCACTTTGCGAATTGTCTCTTCTGTTTTTCCTACTAATTCTTCTTCAAATAAAATAAAAAGAAACTGATCTTTAGAAAAGACATTGAGATAATTTTCAATCATTTCGCCATATAAGCCTTGTGAGAAATAAGAAGTTCTTAGTTTCAAAAGGTAATCTATATCTTCTTGATAATTTTTTATCCTTTTGGATTCTTCTTTTAATGCCATTTGAAATGAAAGATCCTCTCTTTCATCTCGAACAGAATGTAGGTATTGTGAATATGCTCTATCAATAGGATTTCTTAATATGACAATAAATTTTACGTCTTTCCCAAGTGATTTTAGTATCCTTTGAGGTACTTTTGCTTCAAACAAATAAGAGGGGGTAAAATCGCCTATACATTTTCTATTTTTTACATTTCGGAAGTACGTATTCTCATACCAATCAATTCCTTTTTCAAAAACGATAGGGACATTAAAAAAGTGAGGTTCTTTAAAAGAAGGCAGAAAAATATCTGGATGTTGTCGTAAAATATCATATAAGGTAGTTGTTCCACTTTTAGCAGCTCCTATACACATAAAATTTGGCAAGCTCATTTTGTCCAGTTTGTTAAGTCCTTATTTATTAATATAGCCAACTTCTTTATGTCTTTTCGAAAATATCTGATTAAATCTTCTCTAGCCTCCTTTTTCATAGACACTTGCTTTATAAATGGTCTACTTAAAATCTCTCTTATCGTTTTTCTTGCTTTTTCAGGCGCTATTTTTTTAACAACTGATTTTAATTTGCTTTCTGTTACAAAAACTTTTTTTAAGGTGTTATTAGACCAGCTTTTACCTCCCACATTATAATGTATATCAGAATTTATTTTCTCATTTTTATCAACACCCAAAAATTGAAAAACTTCTTTTACAACTTTACTAGTTGAAAAACTAAAATCTTCATGTAAAATAATATGCACATCTTTAAATGAATCTGAATATGCTTTTACCATTTCATAATACATTCCCATTGCTTTATACATAACCATTGGCGTTAAAGTTTTGTCCTTTTCCAATCTTCCTTCTTCTATTTCAAGGGAATACTCAAATGTATGTTTCTCTTTTAAACCTCTTGAAACATGTTGAAAAGCAGAATAAGCCCTATCTATAGGATTGCGGAGCATGATTATTATTTTTACATCATTACCTAACCTATTTTTAATTTCACGTATTGCATTCTGATAATAGAAAAGATAAAAGACACTAGATTCTCCAATAGCTTTCTGTTGTTTTGCTTGCTTAAAAAGAGATTGATATTCCTCCCATGTCCAAACCCCAAAATGTAAGCGATTTTTTACTTGATTTTTAACTAAAAATTGAGGTTCTTTTACATTTTTTCCTTCTTCATTAATAGAAGACATAAAAATATTAGGATGCTGATTTAAATAATTATGCAAGGAAGAAGTTCCACATTTTGCAGCACCTACTATTAAAAAATTAGGTAAGTTTTTTTTCATCTTTTTATAAATGGAATATACAATGTTAGAAATCCAAACTGTTTTTTGACGACAAAAACCATACTTAAATTCCAGAAAATTATACTACACATACTAGCAACTGCAGCCCCATTTATTCCAGAAATTCCAAATTCTGAAAAGGGATTATTTGTAGGAATCAATAAATAATTCAAACCAATATTGATTATTGCTCCAACCAATAATATATTCATATAAATAAGTTGTTTCCCCGTCATTTGTAACAAATTACCAACTGAACCAGAAAAAGCACTAATCAGCATACCAACTGAAAGTATAATAAAAGCATTAACTCCTATTTTAAATTCCCCCCCAAAAATACCTAAAAAGAAAGTAGGAAACAAAAAGAAAATAATAACCAAAGGAAGAGTACTCCAAAAAATAATTTTAGTAGATTTTTGTGCCACTTTTTTCAAGCCCTCCATATTCTTTTCTTCATACATTTCTGCAAATTTTGGAGCAGCAATGCTATTTATCGCCATCAATGTAATACTCGCAAACATAGATAGTTTAAATGCTACACCATAAATTCCCACATCTTCTGCTGTCATCATATTTCCTAACATTAATTTATCGGTCCAAGCCATAATAAATTGAACCGATTGAGCTAACATTAAAGGAAGTGCAATTACTAAAATACTTTTTAGAGTTTGATACTCTACTATTTCTTCTTCATAGTTATTAATTTTTTCTTTTAACACATGCCAAAAAGATATAAACGATAGAATAGATACAAAAAGTAAGCTAATAATATAAGCGTAAAATGGAATAGATGGAGCTTCACTAAATTGCAATAAAATAAGAATTATTATAATAGCAAACATTGCTTGGCTCATTCTGTAAAAGAAAGAAAATGCTGCAATTTTCTTTAGCCCTCTTAAACTTTGATAGTGCAAAGCAAAAAATACCATAGGTAAAATAAAGAAAGAAAAAACTCTAATATATGCTGAATGAATTTTAAGAAAATCAGCTATGCTATCTGAAAGAGAATACATTATAAATGAAAAAAATAAAGAAGAAAAAACTAATATGGGATATACTTTTTTTAAAAAAAATAATAAGCTTTTCCACTTTTTTTGTTTGGCAAATGAGGCAATAAATCGAATAGATGCAGTATCCATCCCAAGTTTTGCAATAAGGGTAAAAATACGCAAAACTACAACTGCTAACATGTATTCCCCTAAGCCTTCTGCGCCAAAATATTGCGCTATAAGTAATGTAAGTAGGAATCCTACTACTTGCCCGCCAATACGCAAAAAGAAGGACACTCCCCCTTTTTTTAATAATTCTGAGAAATCTTTGTCTAAAAGAGCTTTTTGTAGGCGTTCTCTCATTGTTTTATTTTACTAAAAACCAAGGGTTCAGCAAATCCTCTTTGTTGTAAACTACCTCTTTTTCAGTATTGTATTGGGTAACGGAAAAGCCCGCCATTTTTGCAATAGCATGCCCGGCTCCAGTATCCCATTCCATAGTTGGGGCATAGCGTGGATAAGCATCTGCCTTGCCTTCTGCTACCAGACAAAGTTTTAATGATGAGCCAACGGCCATTACCTCAACTTCACCATGCTCATTCTTTTTCTCTTCAAAAAATTGTTTCGTTTCTACTGACATATGGGAGCGAGAACCTACAATTACATAATTATCCCTGTTGTAATTGATAGGTAATTTATCCGATTTGGCAATGAGGTTGTCAAGATTGTCGATAACAGTCTTTCTCCCAATTTTATAAGCGCCTATTCCTTCTAAAGCAAAATAGAGTTCTTCTTTGACAGGGACATAAATCACTCCCATAATTGGAGTTCCATTATGGATAAGAGCGATATTTACAGTAAATTCTCCATTGCGTTTTACAAATTCTTTGGTGCCGTCTAATGGATCAACTAGCCAAGAATACTCCCAATTTTCTCTTTCTGCAAAAGGAATTTTTACCCCCTCTTCACTCAAAAAAGGAATCTCTGTGTTTTTCAAATGCCTCTCAATTACTTCATTGCAATTTTTATCTGCAAGGGTTA
>Ga0114993_10004589_pt1 | contig 13659 bp, 13 predicted proteins | sample ArcticOcean_MG_C_FD_87042 | JGI IMG/M metagenome (GOLD analysis project Ga0114993, IMG submission 87042) | Marine microbial communities from western Arctic Ocean - ArcticOcean_MG_CB2_150 | ecosystem: Environmental > Aquatic > Marine > Oceanic | place: Arctic Ocean: Canada Basin | collected...
CCGGTCCCCGCATCGCAGCGGGCGCTCGACAATGCCGGCATTTCACTCGACGACATCACTGCCGTCAAAACCCACAACCCGTTTGCGGTGAACGATATCGTGTTCTGCCGCGAAACCGGCTTCGACATCACGAAGATGAACAATTACGGCTGTTCGCTGATCTGGGGGCATCCCCAGGGACCGACCGGCCTCCGCGCCATATGCGAACTGATAGAGGAACTGGTCATCCGAGGCGGCGGGTACGGGCTGTTTAACGGCTGCGCCGCGGGCGACAGCTCAATGGCAGCGATAATCGAAGTAAGGGACGCAGCATGACCGATACGGTCGATACCTCCAACAGCGTCGAAGGACGCGTCGTCATCGTGACCGGCGCGGGACATGGCATCGGGCGCGCATACGCGAAGCATTTCGCGGCGCACGGTGCGATCCCGGTAATTGCCGAGATCAACGGCCAGAATGCCACAAAGGTCGCCGAGGAGATCAAAGCGGAAGGCGGTCAGGCCCTTTCTGTCCAGACCGATGTCACTGACGAAGAGTCGGTCGCCGAGATGATCGCTCGCGCGATGGAGGAATACGGCCAAATTGACGTGCTGCTCAACAACGCCGCCATCTTTTCCACCATCAAACGGTCACGGTTCGAGGAAATCAGCCGCGACGACTGGACCAAGGTACTCGACGTCAACGTTATCGGGACCTGGATTTGCTCCAAGCTTGTCGTGCCGCACATGGAGGCTGGTGGTTACGGCCGCATCATCAATATCTCATCCTCGACCGTCCCGGTCGGCCTGCCGCTGCTTATGCATTACGTGACCTCCAAGGCAGCCGTGGTCGGCATGACCCGCTGCATGGCCTCGGAGCTGGGCGAGCGCGGCATTACCTGCAACGCGATCCTGCCGGGCATGACCGATTCCGAAATCGAATACGTCGGGCGCACCGAGCACAGCCTGACCGCGGTGATGGCTATGCAGAAGATCAAACGCATTGAACAGCCCGGCGATCTCGTCGGGATGGCGCTGTTCCTCGCCTCTCCCGCCAGCGGATTTATGACCGGCCAGTCCCTGCTGGTCGACGGCGGCATGGCGTATACGTCATGAAAGCACTCGTTCTCAACGGGCCGGGCGAACCTTTTTCGCTCGAAAACGTCCCGGACCCGACGCCGGGGCCCGGCGAAGCCGTCGCCAAGGTCATCGCCTGCGGCGCCGGGCTGACGATCCAGCATGTGAAAGCCGGCCGGGCCAAGGTCGATTACCCGCGTATTATCGGCCATGAAATCACTGGCATTATCGAGGCGGTTGGCACGGGCGTCACCGAGATCGCCGTCGGCGACCCAGTCACCGCATACTTCTATCTGACCTGCGGCCACTGCAAATGGTGCCAGATTGACCGCGAAACCCTGTGCGAGAATTTCAGCGGGTATATCGGCAGGGCCTGTGACGGCGGCTATGCCGAACTGATGAAGCTGCCGGCGAAAAATTTCGTCAAGCTGCCGGAGACTCTGGACTGGCAGGCCCATCCGGCGGAGATCGGCGTCATCACCGACGCCATCGCGACCCCGGTGAAGGTGATCCGCCATGCAGGGATCAAGGCCGGCGAGACGGTCGCCGTGTTCGGCGCCGGCGGCGGACTCGGCATTCACATGCTGATGCTGGCAAAATGGGCGCATGCGAAGGTCATTGCCGTCGACATCGCCGCCGACAAGTTCGATGCGTGTCGCAAGGCGGGTGCTGATATTTGCCTCAATCCCCGCGACGGCAATGCCGTGGAGGCGCTCATGGATATATCGGGCGGTGGAATCGATGTCGCAATCGACTTCGTGTCGTCGAAGGAAACGCTGGAAACCGGTGTCCAGGCGCTTGGCCGCGGCGGCCGGATGGTGACCCTTGGCGGCTCGGGAGGTGTTTTCGGGGCGCACGCTCATGCCATGCTGGAAAAGGAGTTAGTGCTGATGGGCAGCCGCTATGCCACCCGTCAGGAAGTGATCGAATCGCTGGAGCTTTGCGGTCGCGGTGATGTCTGGCCGTTGGTAGCTGAAACCACCGATTTCGCAGGGGCGGAAGCCCTGCATGAACGAGTCGAAAAAGGTCTGGTTACCGGCCGTGCCGCGATCATGATTGGCGGATTCTAGCCGGGTGACCGGCGCGGACGATCTGCCCACGGTGTACGATTCCGTCGTCCATATGCTGGCGGACGCAGCGTCTCGTCGCCCGGATGCAATCGCATTAAATTTTGGCAAGACCGAACTAACCTATGGCAATTATGTCCGAAGCGTCGGCAGGCTTGCCCGGCGCCTTCAGGACCTTGGCGCGCGGGGCGAACGGGTTGCGCTGGTCATGGGGAATTCCATCGACATGTCGATCGCGATGTTCGCCGTCCATGCCGCCGGCGCGCAGGCGGTGCCCATAAATCCGCTCTATACCGCGCGGGAAGCCGGCTACATCCTCAATGACTCCGCTCCGGTCGCGACGATCCACGATTCAGCAGCCACCAAGCTGGTTTCAGGGCTCGATGACGCCGGCATCCTGATTGAAGGCGGCGGCACCGACTTCATCGACGCGGACGATGGTAGGGATGCGCCCCTGCCAACGCCCTTCCCTGCGCCGGACGACCTGGCGACGTTACAATATACCGGCGGCACCACCGGCTATCCCAAGGGGGTCAACGTTACCCACCGCCAGATGTCTGTAAACATCTCCCAGCGCGAAGCGATCCTGCCAACGGCACCGGACCGGGAGATCATCGTCTGCGTTATGCCGTTATTCCACGTGTTCGCGGTTTCCATGTGTCTGCATCTCGCCGCCTATTGCCGGGGACGCCTTGTCATTCTGCCGCGCTATCACCCCGCTGAGATCTGTGACGTGATGGCTGCCGAGAAAGTCACGGTCCTGCCGGCCGGACCGACCGTCTATTCTGGGTTGCTCAATTTCGTCGATTTCAAGGTAGCTGACTTGAGCTCACTGACCTGGTGTTATTCCGGGTCGGCGCCGCTGCCGGAAGAAACACTGCGGCGCTGGGAAGACGCAACTGGCTGCTTCATCCTCGAAGGCTACGGCCAGACCGAAGCGGGGCCGGTTCTTACCTACAATCCCGCCATTGGCGTCAAGAAACCCGGATCGGTTGGCGTGCCACTGATGCAGACCAACGTCCAGACCGTAGATCTGGAGACAGGCGAATCCGTTCTCCCTGCCGGCAAGGTCGGAGAAATTCGCGCGCGCGGACCTCAAATCATGGCGGGCTACCGGAACCTGCCGGAAGAGACCGCAAAAACGCTGCGCGAAGGCTGGCTGTATACCGGCGATATCGGGGAATTCGATGCCGACGGCTATCTGTTCATTCGCGATCGCAAGAAGGATATGGCGATTGTTGGCGGCTATAACGTGTTTCCCCGTGAAATCGACGAGGTGCTCTACACCCACCCCGCAGTCTCGGAAGCCGCGGCCATCGGCGTGCCGGATGATTATTACGGCGAGACGATAAAGGCCTGGGTGACGCTCAAACCGGGCAAGGCCAGCACGGAAGACGAATTGCTCGATTTCTGCGCTGTCAATCTCGCGAAATACAAAGTGCCGAAATCGATTGTTATTGCCGAAACGATTCCCAAAACAACTGTCGGAAAGATCGACAAAAAGGCGCTGCGGTAATACATAATTTCCATGGAACATTCCCATCATCCTGTTCACATCCGCGAACGCATCGAGGAAGGACCCAAATCGTCCTATCTCAGCGACTGGGTCTATGGCGGCATTGACGGCGCGATCACAACGTTCGCGATTGTCGCCGGCGTTGTCGGCGCGGAATTATCGACCCGCGTGATCCTGATCCTCGGCGCCGCCAATATCATCGCCGACGGGTTTTCCATGGCCGCGAGCAATTACAGCGGCACCAAGGCGGAACTCGACGATTATCGCCGTCACCGGGCCTACGAAGAAGAACAGGTCGACAAAATCCCGGAAGGCGAACGGATGGAAGTCCGCGAAATCTTTCGCGCCAAGGGGTTTGAAGGCGACGACCTTGAACGCGTCGTCGATGTGATCACCGCCGACAAGGTCCGTTGGGTCGATACGATGATGGTCGAAGAATACGGCATGCCGACCACCTACCGCGACCCGCTTCAGTCGGCAATCCGCACCTTCGCAGCGTTCATTCTGTGCGGGCTAGCGCCGCTGCTGCCATTTTTCTTCGGGATGGCCGATGCATTCGAAACCGCCATTGTTTTGACCGCCGCCGTGTTTTTCGGGATCGGGTCGATCAAAAGCCAGTGGTCTACCCAGTCGTGGCGGCGTTCCGGCACCGAAACCCTCGTCATTGGCCTCGTCGCGGCCGGAATCGCCTGGGGGATCGGCCATCTGCTGAAAGAGGCCTTTCTGTAGGCGCCTCTGCGCCCGCCACTACTGTCCTGGATCGTTGGAAAACGGCGAAAACCCGTCCTTCAACGCGGCGGATCCGAAACCCTCACCTATTTTCTCCAACCCGATGATTTCCAGCACATTCCTATCAGGATCATGGAAATAGCACTGTTTGCCGTGAAATATGCCTTCATGGCGCTCTTCTTCAAAAATGATCTCCACACCTTGATCGGCCAAATGCTGCTTGGCGGAATCGTATTTATCGACGTCGACGCGGAACGCATGGTGGACGAGAAACTCCGCACCCGGATTCGGATCGACCGGCGTCTTGCTTTTGGTCAGGATGACGAAATCGTCACCCGACCGCATGAATATCATGCCGATCGGCGGTACTCTCTGGACCGTCTCCAGCCCCAGCACATCGCGGTAGAATATTTCGCTTTTCTCCGGGTCGCTGACGGAGATCGTAAAATGAACGACGCCTTTTGTTTCGATCATGGGTTTCCTCCCTGCAGGTTTTTCATTCTATAATAGATAGTAACCAAACGAAAATAGGGGCGAACCAATGCATCCGGTGAAACTGTTCTGTTGGCACTTCATGTCATACCCCTACCTGCCGGAGGATTTCGACGAAAAGTATGAGTCCGGCTGGGTCACAGTGCCCAACTCGTTGTGGGACCGTGAGCAGGCGAAGGGCTTGTATCAGGAGTATATAGACCAGCTCGTCTATGCCGACGAGCTAGGCTTCGACGGAATGGTACTCAACGAGCACCACCAGAACATATACGGCCTGATGCCGTCGCCTAATATGATAGCAGCGGCTCTCAGCCAGCGCACGAAAAATGGCAAAATCGTCGTGCTCGGAAATATCCTGCCGCTGCAAATGAATCCGCTGCGCGTGGCGGAAGAATACGCCATGATCGATTGTATGTCCGGCGGGCGCCTCATCGCCGGGTTTGCCGTTGGCGGTGGCCCGGAGGCCTTCAATTACGATGTACCGTCACCTCAGGCGCGCCGCCAGTTCTGGGAAGCCATAGACCTGATCGTCCGAACCTGGACCGAGGATGGTCCATTCGAGCATGAAGGCCCCGAATATCCGCTGCGCTACGTCAATGCGTGGCCACGGCCGGAACAAACTCCGCACCCCCCGGTCTGGGTGCCAGGCGCGCGGTCCCGAGAGACAATGGAAAATGCCGCCAAACGCGGCTACTCCTATTTTCTGTCGTCGCGTAGCCATGGCGATCAGACGCGGAAAGCCGCACAAGCGTTTGCAGCAACCATGGCAAAATACGACCGTACCTATTCACCGTTCGATTTCGGCATCCTTCTGTCGGTCTACGTATCCGAAACCGACGAACAGGCAAAGATCGAAAGCCAGGAAGGTATCTGGTATTTCCTGCGAAACTGTCTAAAGGGCCATCTCCGGACCAAGGGACGTACGCTGACTTATGGACCGGGAGTCCCGTCTGCCAGCCCTGATAGCTGGCGCGGATTCTTGGAACAATGGCAATTCGGCGCCAGCCAGCTTGGAGACACGCAAGACTGGGAGGAACTCGACCAGCGCGCTTCCATCATCGTCGGCAGTCCGGAAACCGTCCGCGATAAGCTGCTAGCCGTTGTTGAGCGCGCGCAGACCGGCAATCTTCTTATCCAATTCCATTTTGGCAACATGAAGGACGAACTGGCACGCAAGAGCATGCGGCTGTTCGCCGAACAGGTAGCCCCCGCGCTAAGAGCAGAATCAGCCGACATATTTGCCCGCGACTTCCCTGCGATGGCTGACACGATCGAGATGGAGCCTGCCAAATGACAACGAAATCTATTTCGGTTGCCGGAAACAGTGTCTGGGTCGAAGAACTCGGCGACGGACCGCCGGTGCTCTACCTTCATGGCATCCTCGACCTTCACGGTATCGAGGCTGAACCAATGGCGTTTCATCGTCACCTTGCGGAATCGTGCCGAGTAATTGCCCCGGCGCACCCGGGCTGTGCGGAAACCGGTGAAGACGAAACCATCACGACAATAGACGACGTCGTATTCCATTACCTGCGCGTGATGGATGCGCTCGACCTCGACACATGCGTCCTGGCGGGCAGTAATATCGGCGGCTGGATCGCCGCAGAGATTGCGGTCCGTCACCCCGAACGTATCGAAAAACTCGCCCTGATCGGCCCAACCGGCCTGTTCGTGTCCGGACACCCGATCGCGGATATTTTCTGGTATGCTCAACCCGATGACGGCGTTCGCTATGACGGCTTGCGGAATCTCCTGTTCGCCGGCCCCAGAACCGAAATTGGCCTGTCGATGATCCCCGACGCGAAAGACGAGATCGACCGGGAAATGCTCAAGTACAAAGCATTTCGCTTTGCCAGCCTGATCGGATTCAGGCCGCCGTATCTTTATAATCCGAAGCTTCACATACGACTCGACCGCTATACCGGGCCGGCGGCAATATTGTGGGGGGAACATGACAGCCTGGTGCCGCGCGCCCACGCAGACACCTATTCCGATCGCTTTCCGAATTCCCGGCTGGAAGTCCTGCCGAATTGCGGCAACAGCCTGATCGTCGAATCGCCGGAGCGGACAGCAGAGCTCATCAGCAGCTTTATCGCGAACTGAAACTCAGGACTGTCGCTTTCCAATACGCGACGTCAGTAATACGACGAGCGTGACCACGACCGCACCGGGAATATTGACGATCAGATCGAGGGGCCAGAACGATGCCGCACCGCCGGCGACAAGAATCGGATACAGCCAGAGGGGGATCGGCCCCTCTGCATAGCGCTGGATGAGCATATTGACCGCGTAGATTCCGAACAGGCTGAAGAAACCGATCTGTACGACCTCGTACAGGCTGCCACCGATCATCGGTGTGTAGGCGAAAATCAGCGGAACGATATAAAGGCCCTTGGCTATTTTCCAGGATTCGAATCCGGTTGCCATCGGCGGCGAGCCCGCGATACCGGCGGCGGTAAACGCGGCCAGACAGACCGGCGGCGTAACGTTTGAATCCTGGCTCAGCCAAAAGATGATCAAATGGGCGGTCAGAAGAAACGTCGTCATCGTCGCGGGGTCGACGAGCGCTGGTCGCACCACGACAGCAAGTTCAAACGGCAAGGACCCAACGAGCTGCTGAGCCTCGTCCGGTGTCATGCCGGTCCCGACTTTCGCGACAAGTGGAGAATCAGCCAGTGCAAACATTGCCGCCTTCGCGGGATCCGCTATCCCCGCGACGAGCTGTTCGACGATCAACCCGTCGGCCAGCATTCCCGATAACGCCGGCGCGGACAGGATGGCGAGAACAATATAGGCCGCGGTCACAGGCAACCCCATGCCCAGCACAAGCGACGCCAGCGCGATAAGTATCAGAGCGATCATCAACGAACCTTGCGACCATTGCGCAATCATCAGGGCAAACGAATTCGCAACCCCAGACGTGGTGACCGCATTGTTGATCAAGCCGACGGCAACCAGAAGTATGGCGGTCATGGCCGCGGTTTTCATGCCCATCACCAACGCTTCGCCGATCTTCTTTGGCGTCATGCGGTTTGGCGTGAACCAGCTTGTAACGATCAGCGTCGCAATGGCGATACAGGCGGCATAGCTGGGAGTGCGGCCCGATACGAGCATATAGGTCATGATCCCGAGCGGCAGGACGAAGTTGAGCGCCCCGGCATAAAGCTTCTTGCGATCTACCATATTCGCCTCCTCCACGCCGATATCGTGCTTCATCGCCTCGATCCGGACGATGAAGGCGATGGACATGAAATAGAGGATCGCCGGCACGATCGAATAGAGGACGATCGTGCTGTAAGAAATACCCGTGTAGGAGACCATCACGAACGCGCCGGCCCCCATAATCGGCGGCATGATCTGACCGCCGGTGGATGCAGATGCCTCGACACCGGCTGCAAACATGGGGCGAAATCCGTTTGATTTCATCAACGGGATGGTTATCACGCCTGTCGATGCCGTATTGGCCACCGCCGACCCGGAAATCGTGCCGGTCAGGGCCGAGGCGAAAACCGCCACGAACGCCGATCCGCCGCGGAACCGGCCGGCGACAATCTTGGCGAATTCGATCACGAAGTCGGACGCGCCAGAAACAACCAGAAAGGCGCCGAAGATCATGAACAACGCGATATTGGCCGATGAGATCGTGGTGATGATCCCGAACATGCCTTCATCGTTGTACATGGAGCGGAACAGAACATCGCTCAGCGGCAGGCTGGCTGCACGGAAAGCCCCAGGCAGGACTTCGCCAAGGAACAGGATGTACGACATCGCGACAATGATCAGGACCGGGATGATCCACCCAGTTAATCGTCGTGTCAGATCGATCGCCGCGAATATCACGACGATTCCGGCAATCCAGTCGAGCGGCGTCAATTGCCAGTTCTGACCGGTCTTGGCCAGTGTGCGCGCATAAAGACCGTCTTCCGCATAGGCAATCCAACAGGAAGAAGCGAAGACAATAACGCCATAGAAAACGTCTAGGCCAATCGCCCAGGGTCGATCCTGGCGGAACTTAAACATCGGCGATGAAATCGCCGCCAGGAACGCAAATCCGCCGAAATGAAGACAATTCTGCCAGCTACCGGATTCCGTCAGATAGAGATTGGTCGCGATATGCCAAAGACCGAAGGCGACGATCAGCGCAGTCGTCAGCCAGTACCGATGGTGTGCCAACGCGTAGTCGAAATCGAATACGCGTTCACGAAACAACTCCGGCACGGCCTTTGTCTCCGGCGATGACGTCGTCCGGGTATCACCGCCGGCATCCACTACTTGCGGGTTTCCGTCTGAGCTCATTGTAGATGCCCCAATCGCAAAATCGGCGGCTGCCCGGAGACAGCCGCCGATTTCAAAGGCGGTAGGAGATCACGGACAGACCGTGACCGAAATCACTTCGCCATCAGGTGGCTGGGGATTTTTAGCCCGACTTCCTTGTAGTACTTCGCGGCTCCCGGATGCAGAGGCACCGGCAGACCGGCCATGGCCTTTGACACATGCATCGCCTTGGTCGCCTTATGGATCGCCTGCAGGAACGGCAGGTTTTCGTAAATCGCCTTGGTCAGCTTATAGACGTGCTCATCGGAAACATCCGCGTTCACCGCCAGGAAATTCGGCTGGGCGATGGTCTTGACGTCTTTGCTCTGCCCCGGATACGTGCCCGCCTTGATTGTGTAAGGCACCCAAAGGTTCCGGCCGCCATCCATTTTCTTGGCTTCCGCGGGGGTCACATCCAGGATCGTGAACTTTCCGCCATTCGCCGCCATCAACTTGGTGACGGCACCTGTGGGCGGTCCCGCGCCCAGACCGGCACCCACCACCTTGCCGTCGGCAAGGGCGTCAGCCGAGGGCCCGAAGCCCGCGTATACCGGTTTGTAATCTTTCTCGATATCAACGCCGAGACCTTTAAGGAGGACTCGGTTCGATCCGATGGTGCCGGAATTTTTCTTGCCCATGGCCATGGCCATGCCCTTCATGGCAACCATGTCGGAGGCGGTTCCGGATTTTACGTATTTGTTGGCAATGATGAACTGCTCGACATTCTGCCAAAGCATGGTCACCGCCCGCACGTTCTTCTGCGGCGCCGAGACCGGACCGGTGCCTGTCGCCGCATAGGAGCCGAACAGACCCTGCAGAATGGCGAATTGCGCCGTGTTGGCGCCAAGCGCCTGGACATTCGCACCGGAACCGGCGGAATTAACTGCTGTCAAGCTGAATTTCTGCTTGGGCAACAGCTTGATTTTGGTCAGTGTGGAGATCGCGGTGCCGACCGGATGATAGGTGCCGCCGGTCGAAGCCGTGTTAAAGACATAGTTTGTGTCGGCCGCAACCGCAGCCGTCTGCGGGCTCATCAGCGCCGCAACGGCGGCACCGACGATACCGATCCCTTTGAGATGTCGGGAATATTTCATCTAATCCTCCTGATTTCTGAATTGGGGTTATTTTTTATTTCGCCGATCATACACGTTCGTATGCCTATGTCAGCGGGTTATAGCTTCTATTTTCAATCGTGATTGGATCATCGACGATCTGGTTCGGCAATGGGGCAACTCGACGCAATAAGTCCGACCTTACCAGCGCTCCACCGACGGCCTGATATCCATCTCGAACGTCCAGGCATCTTTCAGTTGAGCGTGCATTGCCCAGTAAGCATGGGCAATATGGTTGGGATCGAGCATCCCTCCCTCGGGCAGAGCATCTACCTCGTCGGGAAACTTGCTCCGCACCGCGTCTGAATCGATCATCCCGTCGACGATGATATGACCGACATGGATACCCACGGGTCCGAGTTCCCGGGCCATGGATTGCGCCAGTGCCCGCAATGCATGCTTTGCACCGGCAAAGGACGCAAAATTCGCTCCACCGCGAACGCTTGCCGTCGCCCCGGTAAAGATGATCGTCCCACGGCCGCGTTCGGCCATGCGGCGCGCCGCTTCACGGCCGGTAACAAACCCGGCAAAAGCAGCACTTTCCCAGACCTGGCGGTAGATTTTCGTGGTCATCTCAAGGACGGACGAACGATGCTGCGCGCCGGTGTTGAAGACAAAGGCCTCCACCGGGCCAATTTCGTCCTCGATACGGTCGAACATGTCGATCACGGCCTCTTCGTCGCGCGCATCACAGGGAATGCCCTCGGCCCTGCCTCCTTCCGCCTCGATTTGCGCGACCAGCGCACCCAGCGGTTTTATCGTGCGGCGTGACGGAACCGCCACAAGTCCTTCGCTGGCAAAACGCCGCGCAATCGCACCTCCCAGCGCGTCCCCCGCGCCGATGATGACTGCCGCCCCATCGGCCATGATCAGAACGGGATCACGATGGCGCCGAGCGGTGCATCGCAGTTCAATAAATTGACGCGCTTCTGCTTCATCCGAAAACTCTCGGCCACGGGAATCAGCGTATGGACATATTCGCCGACGAACAGGCGCTGATCATCACCGTGGAATTCGACCAGCGTAAAATTTGAGCGCACCATCACGGCATCTTCCGCCCCATCGTCCACCTTATCGTCGAACATGACGTTTCCCAGCATGCGACGAGTCCGCACGGGTGGTTGGTCGGCATAATTGGCAGGATGCCGGAGGCGCCGCACACGCACGTCGATTAGCTGGCGATCTTCATAGGCAATCGATACTTCACCCAGCGGATCCTGCTGGCCGGGGGCCGCAGGAATCCAGTAAATACCGTCCTCCGTAAACAACGCCAACCATTCTTCGAAGCATCTTTCATCGAGCAGGCGGGCCTCGTGGAACAGAAATTCCTCCACCTTGCGGACATATACGGGATCAGCGGTCATCGCGGCTCAGTTACGCCGGTTTCTCAGGACGGCGACGACTTCATCCACTGTCATGACGTCGCCAAATTGCTGGATCACGTTTTCGAGCGCAGACCGGTGTTCGTCGTCGGACAGCGCGGCATTGCAGTCTTCAACCATGACCACGTTGTAGTCTAGCATCATCGCGTCGCGGCTGGTGCTTTCGCAGCAAATATTAGTCTTGGTGCCACCGATCAGCACGTTGCGGATACGGTGGCTCGATAGCAGGCTCTGCAGCATGGACGATCCAGGCGTCAGCGCAGAATAGCGGTTTTTTCGCACCCGAAAATCTCCGTCTTCAACACCGAGTTCGTGCCAGATCTGCTCGCCGGGGCCGTCGGGTTTCAGCGCCTCTATGGTCTTTTCCTGGATGTCCTCCGCGACGAAATTCCGGATGAAATGCTCCCAGTCGCTTTTGCCGTTGGCGGACACGGTCGCACTGGTGATCCAGATCACCAACCCGCCCAGCTCCCGCAATTCGCTGCACAGCCGGTTTATCGGTTCGCAAATACCGCGGGATTCAGGCACTTCCGCCGGCGCGCCCGGTTCGCAGAACATGTTCTGCATATCGATTACGACGAACGCCGTTTCCGTCGGATCGAGCGTATCGAACAGATGATGCCGGCCGCGCCGCGCAAGTACCCGGTCTATAATCTCATGGCGAATGGTAACTTTGTGCAAATCCAAGCTCCCCCTAATCGCTCACTCGGACGAGAGCGATCAGAAAATAAATCTGAAGAAAAACAAGTAAGAAGTTACCCTTAGTGACACCTAACACGGCCCAAAGGCATTTATGAATTTCTGAGGTATAAGTCTGCAGGCAGCAAATTCAATTCGGAATCGGCCAGCCCCCCCCCTTAAAGTATCGTTACATTTAACCTCTGTAGTGATTCACTAATAATTTTTCAACTTCACCGGATGAATTCTCCTGCCGTTTTTCAAAACCCGATACAAGGTATCTCCGACCTTAATAGTTTTGTAACAGGTCTCACCAACGCTGGTATGTGTACACTAATATGCACCGTCTTTTACCCACCATTTCCAAGTCCTGTAAAATCCACCCCCAACCCTATCGACGAACATCTCAAGAATTCAGTCGTTCTTGAATTCCACAGTAATCTTATTACCGGAACGAGAATTGTAAGTAACTGAAGTCCCCGTGTACGAGGATGTTATCTCGCTTAGCAGCGACGTCGTTTCAGCCTGAGCAGCTGCAGAATCGGGGAACGCTAGTGCCAAATTTATGCAAGATCGGTTTTAAACGCAAAATGGCCGCACACCCGTCAGCATGCGGCCATTCACGTCGTCTACAGCTTGATCAGCCGTTGGAAATATTCCAGTTTTCGTTGATTACAGTACCTGATTCGCGGATGACTTTGGCGATCGGGCAGAATTTCTGAAGATCTTCTTTGACCTTTTCGAACTCGGCCGCATCGTTCGGCGACTTGATATTGATATTCAGCGTCATCGACGGGAACGGCACGGCAATCTCGTCTTGAAGCATGACGCCCCGGCGGTCGAACTGCGCCTCGACATCGATATCCATGCCGTCGATATGAAGATCATAACCTTCTGAAATACGCTGTGTGATCACGTTCGTGCAACCGATCAACGCCGCCACCAGGGTTTCCGTCGGGGTCATGCCGAGATTGGTTCCGCCCCGTTCGGTCGGCTCGTCGATGACGGTTTCCACGTCCCGAACGCTTACGTCGCTGCGGGCGTGATGCGGGCAGGTCGCCGACATTTTCATCGTAATCTCAGATTTAACTTTCGCTTCGGCCATTGGTCTCTCTCCTTCTGTGACTGTTGAGGTGCGCCATAGCTAGATTGATCCGGGCGTCGGCCATGAAAGGCATTGTCGAGCAGCGCCCGTATGCCGTCCCGGTCGACCGGTTGCGGGTTGTAATACGGTGACTCCGTCGCAATGTCAGCCGCCCGATCGAGATTTTCTTCGTCGAGACCCAATTCCCGCAGGCTTGTCGGCGCGCCGAC
>Ga0114993_10004600_pt1 | contig 13640 bp, 13 predicted proteins | sample ArcticOcean_MG_C_FD_87042 | JGI IMG/M metagenome (GOLD analysis project Ga0114993, IMG submission 87042) | Marine microbial communities from western Arctic Ocean - ArcticOcean_MG_CB2_150 | ecosystem: Environmental > Aquatic > Marine > Oceanic | place: Arctic Ocean: Canada Basin | collected...
ACACAAGTCCTAGTAGAACCTTTCCGTGCTAATGCTTTTAACCAGAAAACAAAGTCTGGAAGTAATCTTCATAAAAATAAATTTTTAAAAGAAGTATTAAAACAGTATGAAAGTAATACTGATGAAGTATGGAAAAGTATAGTAACACAAAAAGGAAGCGTACAACATTTAGAGTGCTTAAGTGACTGGGAAAAGAATGTATTTAAAACAGCAGTTGAAATAAATCAATCATGGATTATAGATCATGCAGCTCATAGACAAGAGTATATTTGTCAATCGCAAAGTTTAAATCTATTCTTTCCACCCGACGTAGATAAAGCTGATCTGCATAATGCACATATGCTAGCATGGGCAAGAAACTTAAAAACTCTTTATTACTTAAGAAGCGAAGCTATATCCAGAGCGGATGTAGTATCTGATCTAGTAAAAAGAGAAATTTTATTTGAACAATCTGATTGTTTAGCGTGTGAGGGTTGATATGGGTTTATTAGACGAAAGAAATTATTACAAACCCTTTAACTATCCTTGGGCTTTTGAAGCATACAAGATGCAACAACAAATGCATTGGATGCCAGATGAAGTAAATCTGCATGATGATGTTAGAGATTATAGAGAAAAACTTCCAGTAGAAAGTAGACGATTAGTAGATAATATATTTAGATTCTTTACTCAAGCTGATGTAGATGTAGCTAGTGGCTATGCAAGACACTTTTTGCCTACATTCAAGCAACCAGAAGTAAGAATGATGTTATCCGCTTTTGCAGGAATGGAAGCTGTTCACATGGAAGCCTACGCTTTATTACTTGATACTCTTGGCAAAGAAGAAGAAATTTACCAAGAATTTATGAAGATTCAAGAAATGGCTGACAAACATGAGTATTTAACTGACTTTAATATGGAGAGTCCTCATGAGATAGCTAAAACACTTGCTGTCTATAGTGGTTTTACAGAGGGAGTACAATTGTTTAGTAGTTTTGCAATACTATTAAATTTCCCTAGACATAACCTTATGAAAGGTATGGGACAAATTGTAACTTGGAGTGTACGTGATGAGTCACTTCATGTAGAGAGTATGTCAAGATTATTTAGGACTTTCATTCAAGAGAATCCTACGATATGGAATGACAAACTCAAGTATGAAATCTATTGTGCCGCAGAAAGAGTAGTAGAGTTAGAAAATAACTTTATTGATACTTGCTTTGAAAAAGCTGAGATACCTGATTTAACTAAAGAAGATGTTAAAGAGTATATCAGATTTATAGCAGGTCGCAGACTACTTGGACTTGGTATGAAGAATATTTTTCATACAAAAGTTAATCCATTACCATGGATTGATTATCAATTAAACGCAGTTGAGCATACCAACTTTTTTGAAAACCGTGCTACCGAGTATGCCAAGGCTAGTACACAAGGAAATTGGCAGGATATATTCAAATGACAGTACAACAAATTTCAACACCAACTGTAACTATTGATGGAGTAGTTCATGAGATAGACAGTTTAAGTGACCAACACAAAGTAGTTATGGGGCATGTACAAGTTGCAGACCAAGAAATAGCAAAATTACAAAATTTAATTGCTATTCTTACTACAGGTAGACAAGCTTACATCAATGAGCTAGGTAAAGAGTTAAACGGAAAAGATCAAGAATTTACAGACGACGCGTCTGGTGATTAGTGAAAATCTTTATAGGATATGAGAGCGCACACCCAGAAATGTATGAAGTGTGCAAAGCTTCTATTGAAAGATTTAATACCTCACATCAGATTCAACCTCTAATAAAAGAAGATCTAATCGAAGCAGGACATTACCGTAGACCCTATCAAGGGGAATCTACGGAGTTCGCGTTTACTCGTTTCTTAGTACCTTTTCTATGTAATTATACAGGATATGCTCTCTTTTGTGATGGAGACTTTTTATGGAGGTGTGACCCACAGGAATTAACGCATTTTAAACAGAATAAACATGATGTTCATGTCGTTAAACACCCTAACTTAATCACTAAAAACATTCCTAAAATGGATGGCAAAATAAACAGACCTTATGAAAGAAAATACTGGTCTAGTTTAATGTATATAAATTGTGCAGGAGCAACCAGATTAACACCAGAAAGTGTATCTGCAGCCCCAGCGGGTGATTTGCATAGTCTTTCATGGACAAGTAAAGAAGTAGGTAGTCTTCCTGCAACTTTTAACACTCTCGTAGGTTACTATAGTTTCCCTAATCCAAAAGCAGTTCACTTTACAGACGGAGGTCCGTGGCTTCAAGGCTATGAAGATGCTCCCTATGCAGATGAATGGAGCGCACTTTATGAAACAACAAGACGACCAATATAGCTTCCTAGAACATAGAAGAAGCCAAGAAGCAGCTCACCATAAAAGACTATCAAATGAAGAATTTGACCCAATCTCGTCTATACTCACAGTCGAAGTAAATACTACCGAACTTTGTAATCGAACTTGTGTCTTTTGTCCGCGACATGATCCTGAAGTCTTTGGGAACAGAAACTTGCATATGACTCCGAAAGGAGCAGCAAGGATTGCCGAAGAACTTGCACGTAATAACTATCGTGGAAAGATCTCTCTTAGCGGTTTTGGAGAAAATTTACTTAATCCACAGTTTAAAGAAGTAATTAAAAGTTTTAGAAAATATCTTTCTTCCAACATAATCGAGTGCAATACTAATGGGGATAGATTAACTCCTAAGTACGCAAGTGACCTTTTTGAAAATGGTTTATCCTTATTATACATTAACCTGTATGATGGAGCGCATCAGACGTACACCTTCGATAAAATTATGAAGGATATTCCAGGAGACAGGTACAAGTACCGAATGCATTGGAGTATGAAAGATCATGGACTCATTCTTAATAATAGAAGTGGGACAATAGACTGGCTAGGCATAGAGGAGAGCGATATCAAAGCTTTACAAGGTAAGCCCTGCCATTATCCTTTCTACAAGATGTTTGTAGACTGGAATGGAGATGTTCTCTTTTGCTCCAACGATTGGGGTAGAGAACACATTATAGGTAATTTATTAAACGACACGCTAATGAATGTATGGTTTGGAAAACCCATGAAGAAAATTAGACGTAGATTAGCAAAAGGAAATAGAAGTGTGTCACCCTGCAACGGTTGTAGTGTAGACGGCTCTCTTTTTGGCAAACAATCATTTGACATAGTACAGGAATATGAGAATAGGAATAACAGGTAGTACAGGATTAGCAGCAGCTATAGCGGGTGCTTTGCAAGACCATGATATTACACACGTTAGAGTAGAGGAAGCTCGGTTAGTGTGGGAGGATTTGGCAGCAGATGTCTTTATTAACTGTGCTCATGTGGAGTTCGAACAAACAAAGCTTTTAATGCAAGCTTACGAGGCTTGGAAAAACGATAGTAGTAAGTATATAATCAATATTTCAAGTAGAGCAGCTCAACCTAATATTTCAAAGGGGTACATGTATAGTGCGCAAAAAGCTAGTCTTAATCATCTTGCTAATAACCTTGTCTATAATAGTGACAAACAATGCCGTATAAGTACAATCAATCTTGGTTTACTAAATAGTAAGTTCTACTTGCCTAGTGTATCACATAAAGAAGTAGCAGATATAGTTAGCTACTTAATAAAAATGTCAGAGTTCACAGACTTAGAATATACTGAACTAACAGTACAAAATCGGGCAAATTATCAAGAAGTTCAATCAGATAAAGAAGCACTCAAGGATTTAGAATGGCTCAATTAGAACAATTCGCTAACAAAAATCTCATCTTAGTAGGAAACTCAGTAGAGATTCTAAACTATGAGAAAGGAGAATTTATTGATTCCCATGATATAGTTATTCGTATGGGTAGAGGAATTCCAAACCCAGGCGGGTTAGAAGATAATGTGAAGGCTATTGGCTCTAAAGTAGATGTATGGTGTACTGGATTTCTAAGAGAGAATATGATCATAATGCCACATATTAAAAAAGTTCCAATTATACTACTTAATAGAACACGAATGTATATGAAAAATCCCCGAGAGGTATGGCATTTAAAAGACTTTTACACAATGTTTACAGATGAAGAATTACTCGAAATTTATGATGAGTTTAAATATGTGGACACCCGATCAAAAAAAGGAATGTCTGAGGGTGACGCACTAGACGCTGAAATAAAAGAAATCAAAAATAAAACTGAACCTAATTACGGACGTCCGTCCAACGGTTTTATTACTTTACTTTGGTTAATTCGAAAAGCTAATAATTGGAATAGTTTAACTTTGATAGGATTTGACTTCTTTGCAAAATACTATCCAGTTAAGGTAGGAAAGGCAAGACCACAAAGTTGGCATTTACCTTATAATAAGCACACAGCAACCCCGCATAGAGGTCTAATTGAAAGAGAGTATGCTTTAGATTTAAACCGAGATGGAGTAATAAATTGGATTATCCTTTCTGATTTGAGGGAAGAAGTCTTAAACTTTTAAGTACTTTTCCAGTTGTATTTTGTTGTCGGAAGGGTGTTGAGATTTTCGCGAACTTTATTGATATCCTCACCTAGAAGATTGAACCAATCTGCAAATATATAATTCTTTGACATTTTACCCATCTGACGGGCTTCTTTGTATAGTGGGCGGCAGGAATACCATTCTCTTATTCCATTAAACAATATCCGCATTTTTCCAACACGACTGAGAACTTTCCAACCATTACCCTCAAAATCTTTACCATATTCAATTCTTAATAGCTCTCCTAAAGGATCGGGCGGATAACCACTAAGTACATGAGTAAAATCATGAATATCTGCAATGAACTTTCGAAAAGCTTCATCTAGTTCATCATCTTCACTACTTCTAGGAACATCATCACTTAACTTTCCATAGTAGTATTTATCTATAAACTCAAGATATTCGCTAGCCAGAGTATTCTCTGTGTTCGTATACTGTGAGATATTAGTTATAATACTATCCCCTTTTAAATATCTTTTTCCAGTAGGTGACATAGACCAGACGATCATAGTTTTATCTAGGGAGGTTTTATTGAAGTAACGAATAAATGTGGCTATAAAGGCAGTATCGTAATTACCTGCTTTCATTTGAATAGAAATTAGCTTTAGAATAAAAGCTAAACTTTTGAACATTTTAAAACACCAAAAGAAAGTTATCAAATATAAGAGTAATATTACTATTCCTAAATCCATTATATTTTACCAAATAGGTACCCAGCTTTAGTAACAGATTCAATCATTTTTTTCTGTCTTTCTGCTTTATCTAATAAATTATCACAAGTAGCAGCTCCTCTTAAATTAAGAGGTATATTGTCTATTTGTTTTGCCCATAAATCCCATGGCATTGCTAAGAAATATAATGTTGGTATATTCCAATAAGGAGTATATAACATGGTAACATTTTCCATCCGAATTGTATACGCTTTTCGTAACATAATATTACAATTGATTGCGTCTTTTGGTCCGAGAGCTTCTCTTAAAAAGAGCTCATCTACTTTTCCATTAAAGTAAGTTGGAGCATATCCAACTCCTATATTATAGAAAGAAGAAAATAAGTCTTTATTAGTTGTAGAGAGAATAAAAGAATCTGGATCATGATGCCATGTACCAGCTGACTCAAGTCTACGACCACTCTCTGCTATTTTTAAATTAGGCTTTGGCTTTGGTTGACGTGTTGCTCTACCGTTTTTAAAGAAATTTCTATAATCTAGCTTATCTATCTTCTTCCAGTCTAAGAGTATCATACTCTTATCATGGTCTTTCTCCTTAGCTTCTATATCTAATATATTATAGTAGTTTTTAAACGTAGGATGGTCTAAATAAGTCCATTGTTTTCCAAAGTATGCAATATTTGCGCCCATTTGTGAAAGAGTGGGTAGCTGTCCTTGGTCTAAAGTCTTTTGATTAAATATGCGTGGAGTATGATCCATAACTAAAACTTTTTCCATATTATGAGATTTATGGCTCCAATGGTTTTTTAGTTGTAGTATCATTCTTGCTTGAGTCTGTGGTCCGTGCCCCTTTTTCATAGCACCTTTAATTTGCCAAGCACTTTGATAAATATTTACTTCTCTAAAATTAGCTAAAGCCCATCTATGGACAGGTTGCATTTTATCCCAAGTTTGTGGTGAGGTAAAGAGATGCAGGCGAAAGTTCTCCGCTTTATCAAGTAGAGACGAAAGTGTGAACATAGTGGTTAGTTCTTGTGTATTTATTGCTATATCAATCATGTTGTTATTTTGTATTCCCAAAAATTATCTAGGTAGCTTTGTAACCTCTCTTTTGGATCAGAATCAAAATTAAATATAATTCCTGATCTTTTACTAGATAGTATCTTTCTTAAAGCAGTTCCTGAGCCTTCTTTGTGCCCTGCTACTGCTTGGTAAATTGCTTCATAAGTAAGATGGTTTTTTTCTCTTGTTTTTACTGGAACTGCTATTGAGGAAACTTTCTTTCCTAAAAGTAGTGCTATTAGCCCCATTTCACTATTTGGACACATAGCCATTTCTTTACAATTCAAAAGTAGTTCAAATCCCCCTGCTTTTTTATTTAAAATTTTATCTTTCCCATATCTTATTTTCATCTTTGCTATCCAGAGATGGGCGGTTATAGGATGAGGCTTAATTACATAGCCCTGTTCTACTAAATCGTCTATCTTTTTCCAATTCATTACATTTTTCTGTATTAAATTGCTTCCTGGTGGGAAGATAACCTTGTCATAAAATTCTGTATTCCATTGTAACACATATTTATTCTCTAGGTTATTGATGATTTTTTCTATTCGATCTTCATCAATTATTATTTCTGAATCATCTGCAAGATTGCTCATCAATCTATTATTTATTTTTATACTATTTACTCTTATATATATTGCTTTACTTAAAAAGTCTGTATATAACCAAGATCTAATAGTCACATTCTCATTAGTATTATACCAAAGATCATATTCAAAAGGACTTCCTCTCCATTTTTCTGGTATAAGCAAGTGCTTAAATTTATTTAGCTCTTGCAGTTGAGACTTAGGTCTCATTGTACTACCCGACTTCATATAATGAGTAGGTAAGTCACCTAATTCCTCATTTATGGAAAGAGCTTCTAGCGGAGTGCTATTTTTAAACTTTGCCATCTCTTTCCCGCTTTTTAAGTTCGTGAACTTGTTGTTCTAAGACTTTTGTTCTATTTTCAAAATCTTCTATTGTATCAAAGAGAGCTGACATCATGCTCTCCATTTTTCTATTTACATACTCAGGGGTAACATCCCCTCTTTTGTGTTCTCTATCCATCGCCATGTTAATTCCATTTTGAGCCATCCCAGTAAGAAGCATCATAATCTGTAGCGCTTGACACTTCAGTATCATATATAGTTCCTGCTGAGCTGGCAGTTATTCTTTCAAATATTTGAGTTGCTGTTGCTGTCGCAAAAGTAGTCAAATGTCCCGTTAAGATCGTAGTATCGGTTGCTCTACTTGTATTATAAACTGTTGAAGTTGTTTTTGAAGTAGCATAAACTGTACCCGAGTCTCTTGTAGTATCAAACGTAGTAGTAGTGGCTTGCGAAGTATTAAACGTCGAAGTAGTACTCTTACTAGTTGATGTAGCTCTACTGCTTGCTGTACTATGCGTAGTATTATATACTGTATCAGTACTCTTACTTGTATTAGTAGCTCTGCTACTTGCTGTACTGTGTGTAGTATTATAGGTCGTAGTAGTACTCTTACTAGTTGCTGTAGCACGACTTGTAAGTGTACCAAGCGTAGTAGCATATACTGTAGTGGTAGATTTACTCGTTGCTGTAGCTCTACTACTTGCTGTACTATGCGTAGTATTATACGTTGTAGTTGTAGCCTTACTTGTTGATGTAGCTCTACTGCTTGCTGTACTATGTGTAGTATTATAAGTCGTAGTGGTACTTCTAGATGTGCTTGTAGCACGACTCGAGATTCTAGAAGTACCGTAAGCGGTTTCATAATTAGTGCTTCTTGAAGTATTTGTATTCCAAGTTGTAGTTTTACTAGTGTTGGTACTCCAAGTTGTAGTTTTACTAGTATTGGTACTCCACGTCGTAGTTTTACTCGTGTTAGTACTCCATGTAGTAGTATTACTTGTATTAGTATTATTTGTTTGAGCAGTATTATTAGTAAATCCTGTACTCCAAGTCGTAGTTTGACTTGTATTAGTATTATTAGTTCCAGCAGTAGCGTTAGTAAATCCTGTATTCCAAGTCGTAGTTTGACTTGTATTAGTATTATTTGTTTGAGATGTAGTGTTAGTAAATCCTGTACTCCAAGTTGTAGTTTGACTTGTATTAGTATTCCAAGCTGTATTAGTATTCCTAGTCCTAGCAGTACTCCATGTTGTAGTCCAAGAAGTATTAGTATTCCAAGAAGTATTAGTAGGATTAGTTTGAGCTGTAGTGTTAGTAAATCCTGTATTTCTAGTAGTAGGATAAGCTGTATTATTAGTTCCTGTAGTATTCCAAGAAGTAGAAGTAGGATTAGTAAACCCTGTACTATTAGTTTGAGCAGTCTGCTGCGAGGTAGGATTAGTTCCAGTAGTACCCCAAGAAGTAGCTGTGCTTTGTGCAGTATTCCATGAAGTCGCTGTATTCCTAGTGGTTGACCTGTCTGTGTTGTTAGTATACGCTGTACTCCACGAAGTATTTGTAATAAACTGTGTAACGCTCTCTTCGCCATTGTGGAAGGTAACATTGGAAGTAAGATTAGTACCTGTTGTATTATTAGCAGTATTAGTACTTACTGCAGTATTATAACCTGTAGAATTAGTTCCACTGTCTCCAAAAGTTGTAGTGTTAGTTTGACTTGTATTCCAAGCGGTATTAGTAGTCCAGGCTGTAGCCCAAGAGGTATTAGTATTCCTAGAAGTATTAGTATTATTACTTCCAGAAGTACCCCAAGAAGTATTAGTACTTCTAGTACTATCATACCCTGTACTCCTAGTAGTATTTGTACTCCAAGAAGTATTAGTATTATTAGTTCCTGCTGTACTAGCAGTTTGTGCTGTAGTTTGTGAGGTACTATTAGTAAATCCTGTACTATTAGTTTGAGCAGTACTAACTACATAATCAGTAGTCTGTGAAGTATTACGTGCAGTATTTGTATTCCAACTAGTATTTGTGGCAACTACATAATCAGTAGTCTGTGAAGTACTACGTGAAGTATTTGTATTCCAACCAGTATTTGTAGCAACTACATAATCAGTAGTCTGTGAAGTATTACGTGCAGTATTTGTACTCCAAGAAGTATTTGTAGCAACTGTATATTGAGTAGTCTGCGCAGTATTATCTGCGTACTGAGTAGTTTGTGAGGTATTATCTGCGTACTGAGTAGTTTGTGAGGTATTATCTGCGTACTGAGTAGTTTGTGAGGTTGAATTAGTAAATCCTGTATTTCTACTAGTTGTTATTGTAGTATCATAGCTAGTAGTATAAGTAGTGGTAGTATCATATACTGTGGTAGTTGCAAGAGTAGTATTATAAGTGGTAGTAGTTGTAAATAAAGTAGTAGTATCGAATACAGTAGTCGTTGCATGACTTGTCAGATACGTGGTAGTAGTAGTATATAAAGTAGTTGTATCAAACGTAGTAGTTGTAGATTTAGTTGTATCAAATGTTGTTGTCGTTGTATACGTGGTTGTACTATCGAACGTTGTTGTTGTCGCCCGCGTCGTGTTATACGTGGTTGTTGTTGTAAACAACGTAGTCGTTGGAAAAGTTGTAGTAGTTGCAAGAGTAGTTTCGTATGCAGTAGTGGTAGTATATAAAGTAGTTGTATTAAATACAGTAGTTGTATCTACAGTAGTTGCCCACGTAGTAGTTGTAGATTTAGTTGTATTAAAAGTAGTTGTGGTATCTCTAGTTGTATCGAATATAGTAGTTGTATCTCTATTCGTATTGAATGTTGAAGTTGTACTATAAGAGGTTGATTGATCTCCTGAAACATAGGTTGTTTCAGTATTTGTTGTTCTAGCAGTAGTATGAACAGCCGAGAACGGCCCCTCTAAACTACTACCATCATTTACGTAGACTTCATTGACACGACGAATCGTCCCGCTATCATTTATAGCAAGAAATCGTAATGTGCGGAGTGTCCCCCCATCATTTACGTAAATTGACATCTAAACTCCTATGAATACACGTACCATACGTGTCCGCTAGATGTTGCTCCTACTCCTGTTGGCGCTGATGAAGTAATAGTATAAGGTAGTCTACCTGCAGTAATCTCCCCACTAGTAATCTTACCAGCTGCAATATCTAAATTACTCACTGCTCTACCAGAAGTAATAACTTCAGTACCGTCTACACTTAAACCTGCGTCCTCGATATTAAATTGTAATTTTGTTCCCATTTTATGCCTCTATTGTTGTTCTTACAAATTTGTAAGCCATTGTATCGCCCGAAGCAGGAGTTACTCGTAATCTTAAATCACTGCCACTTATGTCTGCATCAAAGGCTGCTTGTGCGCCATTATCAAAAATTGACGCAAATTGTGTTAAATAAACTGTCGAACCATCATGGAATAATACAATTTCCAGTGCTTGATAGTCGCTGTCCGTTGAGTTTGTAATTTGTACAAAGTATTTTGCAGTTCTGAAGGTTGCGTGAGCAAAACTATCGAGTGTAAATACTGTGGTTGCTGTACTTGCTCCCGTACCTACATCCATTCCTCCAACTTCATCTATATGAAATTTCTGAGGTGGATTAGTGTCTTGTATACCAAGTTTTCCTGCATTGTTTGTAATATCAGCTGTTGAGTTACCCCAAGTATTAGTACCTTGTGTAGTAACATTACCCGAGAAGGTAACATTACCTGTCATGGTCTGTCCACTAAGAGCCCCACTATGAAGCTCACTAGCATTAACTGCATTAGCCGCTATTTGAGTGGCTGCTACTGCGTTACCTGCTATTTCTGCAGTGCCTACTGCGTTAGAAGCTATTAAGTCAGCAGTAATTAAACCGCTGGAAACCATACCTACATTATTGATAGCGTTATCTGCTATCAAAGCTGCTGTTATTTGATCGTTTGCTATATGAGCTGTATCAATTGATGCAGCCGCGTAATGCTCACTATCAATAGCGTCATCTGCTATTTTTGTTCCGTCTACCGCATCTGCGGCTAATTGAGCAGTATCTACTTGACCATCATCAATGTGTCTAGTAAGAATAGAGTTCATGGCGATCTTAGTGCCATCAACTGCGTTGTCTGCTATATTTCCTGTTGCGATTGTATTCGCTGCTATTTCAGCAGTTGTAATACTTGCCGCTATAATCTTACTTGCATTAACAGAGTTAGTTGCCATCTTAGCTAAAGTAACATTTAAATCTACTATTGCTGCTGTATCTACTGCATCATCTGCTAACTGGTCTGCTGTTACTTGTGCGTCATCAATGTGTCGGGTAAGTATCGAGTTCTGCGCGATTTTTGTGCCGTCTATGGCGTTGTCTGCTATATTACCTGTTGCAATTGTGTTTGCTGCTATCTTAGCTGTAGTTATCTGTAAGTCTGCTATATGAGCTGTATCTATTGATCCATCTACATATTGGTCGCTGTCTACAGAATTTGCTGACATATGTACTAAGTCTATTGAACCATCAACGTATTGATCGCTATCTATAGAGTTAACTGACATATGAGCTAAGTCTACTGCTCCTGCTGCTAATTCATCACTATCAACCGCATCATCTGCTAACATGGAGTTTTCTACTGCTCCTGCTTGAATTGTTGCAGCTGCGGTTACATTTCCTGATCCGTCAAAGGATGCTGATGTCCAAACGACATCTCCTGTCATTCCTATTGTTCTTCCTGTAGCTAGGATTGTTGCTGTGCTGGCATTACCTGTTACTGCACCTGTTACATCTCCCTCTATATTTGCTACTAGAGTGCCTGTTGCATAACCTGTTCCTGCAGTATTAACTGTTGTTGTAGGAACGGCTTGATTATCTTTAAATAACTTCCATTTTCCTGAGTCACCCGCATCTCTGAATAATCCTGCGTATAAGTCTTGTGAACCACTAGTGTCATATAAACCATAAAATCCTATGTCAACGACATCACTTCCACCGTTTGTTGATGCAAGAGAAATTAGTGGATCTGCGGCAACGATAGTTGTCGAAGATACTGTTGTTTCTGTTCCTGATACTGTTAAGTTGCCTGAAAGCGTTACGTTACCAGTAAACGTTTGCCCGCTAAGGGCATCGCTTTTAAGCTCACTAGCAGATACAGCGTTTGCTGCAATCTCACTCGCAGTTACTGCGTTTGCTGCAATCTGGTCGGCTGTAATTTGATCGTCGTCTATGTGTTGTGTTAAAATTGCGTTATTTGCTATTGCTGTACTATCTACTGAACCAGCCGCATAATGTTCTGCATCAATACTATCTGCTGCAATATGTTCGCTATCTATAGCATCATCTGCAATTTTTGTGCCATCTACTGCATCTGCGGCTATTTTTGCCGTAGTTACTTGCAAGGCTCCAATATGAGCTGTATCTATAGAGCCATCAACGTATTGATCGCTATCTATAGAGTTTGCTGACATATGCTGTTGATCAATAGATAAATCTGCATAGTGTTCACTATCAATAGCATTATCTACTATCTTTGAACCGTCTACAGAATCACCAGCTAAATCCGCTAGTACGATAGTACCGTTTACTATCTTAGCTGAAGTAATTGAATTGTCTGCTAAATCTGCTGTTACAATAGTACCATTTACTATTTTGGCACTTGTAACTGAATTGTCTGCTAAATGAATAGTATCTATACTACCACTTACTAACTCTGCACTATCCACAGAATTTGCAGCCATTTGGTCTGCTGTAATCTGTGCATCATCAATATGCTGTGTTAGAATAGCATTGTTTGCTATATCTCCACCAACAATTGTGCCATTAACAATCTTTGCTGAAGTAATTGAATTATCTGCTAAGTCTGCTGTTACGATTGTTCCATTAACAATCTTTGCTGTAGTAATTGAATTATCTGCTAAGTCTGCTGTTACGATTGTTCCGTTCACTATTTTAGCTGAAGTTACTGAGTTTGCTGCTAACTGATCTGATGTTACTTGTGCATCATCTATGTGTTGAGTTAGAATAGCGTTATTTGCTATAGAAGCTGCTACAATAGTACCTGTTAAAATTTCTCTTACAGTAATATTGTTTTCTGCTATCTTAACACTTGTGACTGCGTTATCTGCTATTTGCAATGTTGCTATAGCGTTAGTCGCTATTTCGCTTGTGTCTACTGCGTTTGCTGCTATTTTTGCTGAGATAACTGCGTTTACTGCTATCTTACCTGCTGTTACTTGTAAATCTGCTAAATGGATAGTATCTATACTACCCGTTACTAATTCACTTGAATCTATTGAATTTAATGCTATCATTGCAGACGTAATAGCATTATCTGCTACTGACGTTACTGCCGTTCCTTGTAAATGAATTGCCGATACCGCATTCGTTGCTAGTTCACTGGTGCCAATGCTATTTGCGGCTACCTCAGAAGTCCCAACGGCGTTCGCGGCAACTTCACTAGCTGTAATCGAGTTACTTACTATTTCAGTAGTACCTACTGCATTAGCTTCTAAAGAAGCTACTAATGCCATTTGTTTACCTATGAGTGCCATTTTATGTTTGCTCCAGAT
>Ga0114993_10004605_pt1 | contig 13633 bp, 12 predicted proteins | sample ArcticOcean_MG_C_FD_87042 | JGI IMG/M metagenome (GOLD analysis project Ga0114993, IMG submission 87042) | Marine microbial communities from western Arctic Ocean - ArcticOcean_MG_CB2_150 | ecosystem: Environmental > Aquatic > Marine > Oceanic | place: Arctic Ocean: Canada Basin | collected...
GATCCCAGGGTTAAGCGGGTGGCCATCTGCCCGGGCGCGCGTTGGCCCAACAAGCGCTGGCCCGCTGAACATTTTTCGCGGTTGGTTGAGGAATTGCGCGCGCGCGACAAGGGCATGCGATTTGTGATTCTGGGCAGCGCGGGCGATGCTGAGTTCAGCCGAGTTATCGCCAAGTCAGACCCGGATGCCTGCCTTGATCTGGCCGGTAAAACTTCCCTGCCAGAATTGGTGGAATGGTTGCGCCACGCACGCGTGGTGGTGGCCAACGACTCCGGGCCATTGCACATTGCGGCGGCATTAAACAAGCCGCTGGTTGCGCTATATGGCCCCACTCATGCTGGGCGAACCGGGCCATATGGCATGCCTGATTCGATGATGCGAGCCGCTCTGCCTTGCGCCCCCTGCCAAGTGCCGACGTGTGCCAATCCGGTGGAGCGCGAGTGCCTGCGAGTCATTTCACCATCAACGGTTGCCGATGCCGTCCTGGCGCGACTGTGAACAACTCGTTGAGGAACGCACTTGCACGCCAGGTGATCCGGGGTAAACTTGGGCCGTGAGGAGGTGTTTGATTATCGTTGCTGCGGTACTGCTTTGCACAGGTGGACTGTGGGCGCAGGGTTTAAAAATAAAGCTGCTCACTGAGCACCTTGAGTTTCTACCCAATGAATCATTGATGGTTGGGGTGTCGATTGAGAATTTCTCAGGCACACCGGTTATTCTCGGGCAACATCGCGAATGGATTCGTTTTCTGATTCAGGATATTAAAGGGCGCCCCGTGGTCAAGGATCAGAATCCGCCGCCCGGCGATATTTTCATCGTGCCCAACGCATCTAAAACCACCCGCTGGATCGACTTGGCCCCGTACTTCAACGTGCGCCAACTGGGTGCCTACTCAGTCACGGCGCAGATCAATGTGCGCCAGTGGAAGCAAGACATCCACGCCAATCCCTGTCGCATTCAAGTCGTGGGTGGGCAAATTCTGGCGTCGCAAAAGTTTGGAGTGCCCGATCCACTTCGCCGCAATACGCCCCCGGAGATCCGCGCGTTCAAGCTTCTGCGCAAACGGACCAATGGCCGGCTGGTGCTTTACCTGCGCGTGGCGGAAGAGAACGACTACGCCGTTTACAATGTGAAACGACTTGGCCCCATGGTGCAGTTGTTGCCTCCGGAATATCAGTTGGACTCCGAAGGTAATATCCACGTCTTTTTCCGGAGCGGTGCGCGCACTTATATTTACTGCGTGGCCGATGTTGATGGCGCGTTAAAGAAACGCCAGACCCACGAGACCCACCTGAAGAAACGACCCGCCATGAGCATGAGCAAAAAGGGTGTGATTAAAATCAAGGGCGGTCGCCGCGTGTTTGCGCGCTCTGATTTCCCCACCATTCCAGAGCCGCCCAGGCGTCGCCTGCCTTCGCTGCGGGACTAGCGGAACAGTTTGGCGCTAGTCTGGATTCGCTTGCCCAGCTCGATGGCTACTGCGGCGGCACGCGCGCGGTGCCGGGTCTTGGTGGTGAGCTTGCCCGGTTTTAAAAACATCCTCGCCGCCGCCATGATTTCGCCGTCAACATTCTTCACCGGCATGACCACCTCAACCGCGTCGCTGCCTTCACTGTAGACCACTGCGCCCTTCTTGATTGCCTGATCGCAGTTTGCATGGGCAGGTTTTCCCAATTGTTTAAGATCGGTTGCGGCGGCAATCTCCGGTGCGCTTTTGCCCGGGCGCACCGCCGCCAGCTCCATGCGCAATAGGTACTTGTTCGTCCTGGCAATGTCGTTGACGACAGACTGGGCCAAGCTAACCGGCAGAGTGACACTCGACATGGTGAACAGGCAATCGGTGTCTCCCCGGGCCCAAAAACCAACCTTGCCCGGGCCGGGCGGGTTGTTGATGAATCGCAGCGTCTCGAAATTCTCCCCATTGAGCTTTCCGCTCAAGGTGTTGTTTTTGCAGGTGAGCTCAAGATGAAACCAGCCGTCCTTGGGCAGGGAAATGCGGCTTGAGTGGCCGCCAAACTTAGTGCCCTTTTCGCAGTACGAGAGGTACATGCGCGATTTGGCCGGGATGACGGCAAATACGAAAGAGGTGTTGTCCGGTTGCGCGCGGATCACGATGCCCGCTGCCCGCACACCGTTTCCGCCATCGATTCGGAACGAGGTTTTAATCACCAGGTTTTCAAAATTCTTGCCCTCGAAAACCAGCGAGGGGAAACGCTCGCTGTTGTTCGTGCCGCCCGAGTGTCGCAAACAGTGACGTTTGACAGGGCGACTCGGATCCAGCGTGCTGGGAACTTCGGACTCTATCACCCGCCATTCCTTGGCCTCTCCTCCGCTTGCTCGGAAGCCAGAGGGGGTCTTGCCCCGCGGCAGGTTGCTGAAATTCAAGGGGTTCCCCGCTCCCAAGATTGGCAGGTTGATACACAAAAAAATGAGTGTTAAACCAAGTCTCATCAGCGGGAGTCTATCACGTGCACCCGTTCTCGCAAGCGCAAGTCATTCACCAGATCATGTCCGCCACTGTGTGTCCGGCCGGGATGAAAGGCAGCACGTGTTCAGTGTAAGGCACGATCACGTCCAGAACATATGGCTCGTCGGCCTTTAACATGCGCCCAATCGCGCCGCTCAAATCCTCCCTGCGGATGACCCGCTCGGCCTTCACGTTGAAACCTTGGCAGATCTCTACATAATTCGGGTAAATCTGTCGCCGATTCTTTGGGTCGCCCAGATAGGTGTGGCCACGGTTGCCTGCGTAAAAGCGGTCCTCCCACTGCACCACCATGCCGAGGTGTTGGTTGTTTAAAATAATCGCCTTGGCGGCGATGTTCTCAATGTGAGCGGTGGCCAGTTCCTGCACATTCATCAGGAATGAGCCGTCGCCATCGATGTCGATCACCTGCTTGTCTGGCCGGGCCACCTTCGCGCCCAGCGCGGCGGGGTATCCGAATCCCATCGCTCCCAAGCCGGCGCTGGTGAGGAGTTGCCGCGGAAATTTGCACTGGTAATATTGCCCGCTCCACATTTGATGCTGGCCGACGCCGGTGGTAATGATGGCGTTGCCCTTGGTTTGTTTATACAGTTCCTGTAGCACAATCTGCGGCATGATGATCTCTTCGCGTTTGCTCAAGTCATCGCGCAGATGCTCAACCTCCAGCGACTGGTCATTGGCGTTGTAGCGGAAGGGTGCCTTCTTTTTCCACTTGGAAACCTGCTTGTGCCACGCGGTGAATTTTTTACGGATTGGCCGACGCTTGAACATCGCGGCCAGTCTGCCCAGCGCGTATTTAACATCGCTGTGCACAGGCAGTTGCACGTGTCGGTTCTTGTTGTGTTCCGAGCGGTCGATGTCCACGTGAACGATGGTGCCGTGCTCGCAAAATTTTTCCACCTTGCCGGTTACGCGGTCATCAAAACGCACGCCGAACGCCAGCAGCAAGTCCGCGCCATCGGCCAACTTGCGTGACTTTCCGTTCTTGTCTTTTTTAAATTCGCCGCTCACTGCCCAGTTGGCGAATGCCGCGCCGTGCATGCCCAGCCATCGCAACGACAGCTCATCAGTTTCCGGGTAGCATCCCACGCCCATGATCGTCGTGGTCACGGGAATCCTCGTGGCTTTGACAAAAGCGCGCAGTTCCTTGCTCGCCTCGCCAGTGATCACGCCGCCACCGCAGTACAGCACCGGCCGTTCGGCCTTCTCGATCAGGCCGATGATCTCATTCAATTCCAGCTCATCGGCGCGTGGAGACTCGGGGTAGCCGGGCAGATCCAGTTTGTCTGGCCACACAGGTTGCGTCTTTTGCTGTTGTAAATTTTTTGGGAAATCCACGACTACAGGTCCCGGACGACCTGATTGAGCAATGAAAAACGCCTCCTTTATTATGCGCGGCAGCTCCTTAACATCCGTCACGAGATAGCTGTGTTTAACCACCGACAGGGTCATCCCATAAATGTCAGTCTCTTGGAACGCACCCTTGCCGATCATATCCTGTGGCACTTGGCCCGTCAGCGCCACCAGTGGCACGCTGTCCATCCAGGCGTCGGCGATGCCGGTCACAAGATTGGTCGCGCCGGGACCGCTGGTGGCCATGCACACGCCCACTTTGCCAGTTGCGCGCGCGTAACCGCCGGCGGCAAAAACGCCTCCCTGCTCATGCCGCGGCAGGATGGTGCGGATTTGTCGCGACCGCGTAAGCGCCTGGTGTAGCTCCATGCTTGCGCCGCCCGGGTAGGCAAAAATTGTGTCCACGCCCTCGCGCTCAAGTGCCGACACCAGAATGTCGCTCCCCAACATCGGGCTGCCCAGTTTGCGTTTGCGCGATTTTGGGGCTGCCTTCTTTTTTAACGTCTTGCTCATTTTTATTTTTTCTTGGGCTGCTGTCGCGGGCAAAAAAAATCCACGACCGGCCAGCCGTGGGTTTTGTCGAAATCAGTTGTTATGTTCGACAAACAACCCCGGACGGGCTGGGCAATACCAGCACAGCCACATCCCGCAGATTCAATTGTCGAACTATCATTCGCATGGTCGGGACTAGCGTTATCACAAATTTCCGGGTTGGTCAATCGTGTTGGGTGCCGGTTCCTGCATTGTCAGACAGTGGATCGAGCCGAGTCCCCAGGCGAGATCAGTGGAGTCGATGCCGACGATCTCGCGATTGGGGAATAGTTCCCCCAAGATTTTAAGTGCTTGGGCGTCATTGGAATCGCGGAATATTGGCACGAGCACGGAACCGTTGGTGACATAAAAATTCACGTAACTTGCGGGCAGGCGTTCGCCTTCGTGATGCACCGGCGAGGGCAGGGGCAGCTCCACGATGCGCAGGGGTTGCCCGTTCTGGTCGTTCATGGACTGTAGCCGCTCGAGGTTCAGTTGCAGCGGCAGATGGTTTTTGTCAGCGGGATTATTCTCGACGGCTACGGCCACAGTGTGGGCATCGACGAAGCGTGCGAGATTGTCGACGTGCCCGTCAGTGTCGTCGCCGACAATACCGTCGCCGAGCCAGAGGATTTGCGTGACTCCAAGGAAATCTCGGAGGCGCTGCTCAATATCCCCACGCGACAGGCCGGGATTGCGGTTTTGATTTAAAAGACAACTTTCGGTGGTCAGTAGGGTGCCTCGGCCGTTCGTGTCAATGGAGCCTCCCTCCAAGATCATGTCCGGATTAAAAGTTTTCAGTGAACGTATCCAGGCGATTTGGCCGGGGATTTCGTTGTCCAAGTCGAAGGGCGGATATTTTTCTCCCCAAGCATTAAAGCCCCAGTCGACGATGGCCCGGCTGGTTTTGTCGACGACAAAAACTGGGCCATGGTCGCGAGCCCACGGTTCGTAGGCGGGAAAATGATGAAAGTGAATTTGGCCGTTTAAAGAACCGCCTTCGCGAAGTGCGTCCCGGGCCTCATTTTCCATTTTCTCATCCCAGACATTAATGTGGACTGGCTCGTGTGGGCTGATGGCGCGAACCATCGCAGCGAAAACCGGCGGGATGCGGTCGTAAATTCCTGGGAAGCTGATGCCCTCGCGGCGGGGCCAAGTGAGCCAAGTGGCGGCGTGCGACTCCCATTCTGCCGGCATGCGAAAGCCAAGCGCGGCGGGGGTCACGGCAGGTCGGTTTTGCGCGCGGCGGTGTACAGCCCGTACCACTGCTCGCGCGTCAACTCGATGGTGTCGGCCAGTGCCAGTTCCTTGATTCGCTCGGGCCGGGTCGATCCGACGATGGGGATGATGCCGGACGGATGACGCATCAGCCATGCCAGTGCGACCGCGCCACGGCTTACTCCTAAATCGCGCGCCAGCTTGTCGAGTGCCCGGCGGATTTTCCCGGCCCGATAGCCTTCTTGGCTGGGCAAAACCTGCTTGGCACCATCGCCGAGGTGTCCGCCGCCCAGCGGGCTCCAAGCCATGGGCGTCATTTTTTCGGCCAAACACTGGTCGAGTATGCCATCCTCGAGCGACTCCAATTGACTGAGACTGATCTCGACCTGATTCACCAGCAGTGGCTGTTTCAAGGCACTTTGCAGCAGGGCGACCTGCGATGGCCGAAAATTGCTCACGCCAAAATGTTTCACTTTGCCCGCCTTCTTGAGCTTGGTAAACGCCTTGGCGACCTCGGCGGGTTCCATTAAATAATCCGGCCGGTGCAACTGGTAGATGTCGATGCAGTCCATGCCGAGCCGCTGGAGGGAGGCGTCGCAGGATCGGACGATGTAGTCCGCAGAAAAATCGTACCGGTAGGGTGCTCCCGGATGCGGCGTGTTGGGCGGTCGAATGCCGCACTTGGTCGCGACCACCGCGCTCTGGCGGAGCCCTTTAATCTTGCGCCTCGCCTCGCCGAAAATCTCCTCCGATACACCATCGCAATAAATGTCCGCCAAGTCAAAAAAAGTGTAGCCCGACTCGTGCGCGTCGATGAGAGACTGAATGCCGCTTGCCCGCCCGCCCGGCTTGACGTGGCTCCGATCCCATGTGCCGGCAATCCGCCAGCAGCCATAGGCCAGACGGGATACCTTTAGTGTGCTATTGCCAAGTTTGGTCTTTTGCATTGGGCGCCCCGAACTTAATCAACCTCGCCAATGTCGCAAGGTAAAAACTCGTGAACAGCCGCGGCTTGCCTTTCGGCCTCCATGCGGCAAGCTTCGTGTGTTGGACGGAGGGTCAATAAAACTGCGGCTGAAACCTTGGGGCGGGTCGGCGCTTGCGGGGGGCGTGTGGACGCTGGCATTCCCGAGCCCGTCGCTTGCGCTGGCTGGCTGGCTGGCGCCGGCGCTGCTGCTGGCGCTTTGTCATTCGCCGAGGCCGCGTCGGGTGTTTGCGCTCGGCTACGTGGCGGGGCTGGTTCATTGCCTGTCCTCGCTTTACTGGATTCTCAACATCCCGTATCCGCCTGGGGCAATCACTGGCTGGCTGGCGTTATCGGCTTACTGCGCCCTTTACCCGGCGGTGTGGGTTTGGTTTTGCTGGAAAACATTTCCCGAGCGGGACGCTGCGGGCATCGCCGAGGCGTGGCTGCGACTGCGCCGTATGGCTCGGCGGGATCGCGTGCTTTGGCCGCTCCAGTGCGCGCTGGCTTGGGTGGCGCTGGAATGCCTGCGTGGCTGGATGCTCACCGGGTTTCCGTGGAATTATCTGGCCCACTCGCAATTGAGCATCACGCCTCTGGCGCTCTTTGCCTCGATCACCGGCGTGCTGGGGGTTTCGCTGGTGGTGGCCTGGTGCTCGGTGAGCCTGTTGGTCGCCACCACGGGCAGCGTACATTTAAAAGGCGCGAGACGTTGGCGGCGCATCGCCAAGGACGCCGCCCCGGCCATTGGATTCCTCTTTTTTGCGCTGGCAATTTCCTGGCTGTACACCAACTCGCGCGAGAAACAAATCACCGGGCGAGTCCAGCTGCGCATCGCCATGGTGCAGCCGAGCATTCCGCAGCAGGTCATCTGGGACAGTTATGGTGATGAAAAGAAAGCCGTCGCGCGCTGGGAAAAACTGAGGAAGCTGACGCTTGAGGCCAACGCCACCGGGCCTGATCTCATCGTCTGGCCGGAAGCCTCCGCGCCCTTGACCGCTGCGCGGATGCCTTCAGGCGCGCTGAAATTTTCTCCAGTGGACGAACTGGCCTCGACCTTGGGGACGACAATGGTGGTGGGAGCTGATGAGGCGGTGGTGGAATTAAAAGATGGCCAGCTTGTGCGGAGCGAATCGCGCAACAGCTGTTTTTTGTTAAACAGACTCGGCGAGGTGGAAGGCGCGTACAGCAAGCAGCATCTGGTGATGTTTGGTGAATATGTCCCGATGGAAAACTGGTTTCCCTTTCTTAAAAAACTGGCCCCCGTGGGAACCTTCACCTCTGGAAAAGGGTCGGCTGTGTTTGATTTAGGTAAAGCCACGGCCGCCCCCATCATTTGTTTTGAGGATGTCGTTCCGTCACTGGTGCGAAGGGCGGCGTCAGAGGATGTGGATTTTCTTCTCAACCTGACCAACGATGGCTGGTTTGGAGAGGCCAACCAACAACGGCAACATGCGCGCGCGGCGGCGTTTCGCGCCATCGAGACGGGCCGCCCACTAGTGCGTTGCACCAACAATGGGCTGACCTGCTGGGTGGATCGCTTCGGCCGGATTCACCGGCTGGAGCAGGGGAGCATTCACGCGGCGGGGGTGCGTGTTCTGGAATTGTCGCTCATGAAACGTGCTGGCAGTCGGGCAACTTTTTACCAACGCACCGGCGACTGGCTGGGCTGGGGGAGCGTGGGGGCCTGCGTGCTGATGCTTGTCTGGAGTTGGCGTTCAAAAAATGACTCGGCAGACGAGCCGGACTTGGCGTAAAGGTTTTCTCATGTTCGACGATGCCAAGGCGCAATTGACCGAGACACAGGAGCGACTCTCCAAGCTGCGGAGGTTTCTTTGACGTCGCCAAGATACAGGGGCGTCAGGCGGAGCTTGAGCAGAAAATGTCCGCGCAGGATTTTTGGGATCACCGCGACCGCGCGCAAAAAGTTGTCGATGAAGTTTCCCGTCTGAAAAGAACGGTGAATCCATTGATCGCCGCGGAGAGCCGTGCGGCGGACTTGGAAACCATGGTGGAACTTTGCGAGGCGGAAGAGGTATCCGTGCAGACAGAAATCGTCGCGGAGATTGCGCAGGATCTCGCCAAGCTCGTGCCCGAGGTGGATCGCCTTGAGCTGGCCGCGCTGCTCAGTGATCCCCTTGACAAAAACAACTGCATTCTGTCCATCAACGCGGGCGCGGGCGGCACGGAGTCATGCGACTGGGCCAATATGCTTTTGCGGATGTACCAGCGCTGGGCCGAGGAACGCAACTGGGAGACGGAGTTGGCCGACGTGTTGCCCGGCGAGGTGGCTGGCATCAAGAGCGCGACTATTATCATCACCGGCGAAAATGCCTACGGCTACGCGAAGGCGGAGCGGGGGGTGCATCGGCTGGTTCGTATTTCCCCGTTTGACTCGAACAAGCGCCGCCACACAAGCTTTGCCAGCGTGGACGTGATCGCGGAAATCAAGGACGAGGGTGACATTGAGGTGGATCCCTCTGAGTTGCGCATCGACACTTATCGCAGTGGAGGCAAGGGAGGGCAGAATGTCAACAAGGTGGAAACCGCGGTCCGCATCACGCACGTCCCCACTGGCACCGTGGCGGCCAGCCAAAACCAACGCAGCCAGTTCCAAAATAAGCATAGCGCGATGAAGCTGTTGCTCGCCAAGTTGCACGCCCGTCGAGAGGACGAAAAGAAAGCGGAGATGGATCGTTTTTATAGCGAGAAAGGGAGTGTGTCGTTTGGAAGTCAAATCCGAAGTTACGTTTTCCAGCCATACCAAATGGTGAAGGATTTGCGGACAGGAATCCAGGACAGCAACGTCGCTCGCGTGATGGATGGGGCGCTGGACGAGTTTGTCAACGGTTGGTTGCAGGCGGGGTGCCCCACGAAGCGAGTGGTCGCGGATGACGACTGATGAGTATTCTGGACGAAATCGTTGCCCACAAGGCGGTTGAGATTAAAGGCCTTCCGGACTTGCCGGTGACGGCTGAGAGCTTGCGGGGGCAACTGGCGGATCGGGGTTGCCGTGATTTTTTGGATGCCTTGAGAAATCCGCGGGTTGGCGACGTGGCCCTGATTGCGGAGGTTAAAAAGGCGTCTCCCTCGGCGGGGGTGATTCGCGAAAACTTTGATCCGGTGGAAATTGCGCGGGAGTACGAGGTGGCGGGTGCGAGTTGTTTGTCGGTTTTGACGGATGAAAAATTCTTCCAAGGCTCACTGTTGTTTTTGCGCGACATTCGCGAAGCGGTTTCGCTGCCGCTGCTGCGCAAGGATTTTATCATCGATGAACGCCAGATCGCCGAAGCCGTCGAATGGGGCGCGGATGCAATTCTGCTCATTGTGGCCATTCTTGACGATGAACGACTGGCGCGATTCCATGATCTCGCGACAGGCGCGGGACTGTCGGCGTTGGTTGAGGTGCATGATGCGATTGAACTGAAACGCGCGCGGGCGATTGGCGCGGAATTGATCGGCGTAAACAATCGCGACTTGAAAAGGTTCACGGTTGATCTGGGTGTGACCGAGCAGTTGGCTGTTGCGTTGGCGGGATGGAGCGGCGTGCTGGTATCGGAGAGCGGCATCCATTTGCGGGGCGATGTGGAGCGGCTTGCGGCATCCGGTGCGAGCGCGATTTTGGTGGGCGAATCGCTGATGCGAGAGGCAGACTTGCGCGACAAGGTTTTGGAATTATTGGGGAAGAAATGAGTAATCTGCTGCACGTCTTGATTATAGAGGATTCCGAGCTGGACGCGAAGGTGCTCGAGGGGCTGCTCAAGGCCGGCGGCTACGAGGTGACGGCGCGCCGGGTGGAGACCGCAGAGCAAATGAACGACGCGCTGAACACCGGCTTGTTCGATGTCATTCTGGCTGACTACAATCTCCCGGAATTTAATGCGCCCGAGGCGCTGGAACTTTTAAAGAAGAGCGGGCGGGATCTGCCGTTCATTGTCATATCCGGCGGAATCGGCGAGGAGACAGCAGTGCTCATCATGAAAAACGGCGCGCACGATTACCTGATGAAGGGGAAATTGGCGCGATTGGTGCCGGCGGTTGAGCGGGAACTGCGCGAGGCCCGCGACCGGGCGGCTCATCGCGACACCGAGGCGACCTTGCGCGCGGCCGATGAGCAGATGCGGGTGGCCCGGGAAATCCAGCAGCGCCTGTTCCCGCGTGAATCGCCATCGCTGGAGGGCTTTGATATCGCGGGCGTCTCGCATCCCGCCGAGGAAACAAGTGGAGATTATTTTGACTATATCCCCATGCGGAACGGATCCATGGCGCTGGTGGTTGGAGATGTTACCGGCCACGGGATTGGCCCGGCGTTGCTGATGGCCGAGACACGCGCTTATCTGCGCATCCTGGCGTTGAACCTTGAAGACATCGGAGAAATTCTGACCCGCGCCAACCACGCCTTGGCCGGGGACATCGATCAGGAACGGTTTGTGACCCTGATCATGGTGCAACTGGACGCGTCGGCCGGGACGTTGCGTTATGCCAGTGCCGGGCATACGGTCTGTCCGTGGTTCAACGCGCGTGGCGAATTAAAACACGAGCTGCGGCGCACCGACATTCCGCTGGGCATGCGGGCGGAAACCTCCTATTCGCCCAGCGAGATTATGCGGATTGAGCCGGGGGATTTGATTGCTATGATGACCGATGGTGTTGAGGAATCGCTTTCACTGCGGCAGGAACTGCTGGGCAATGACCGCATCCATGACCTGCTGCGGGAAAACCAGTCGAGGCCCGCCGCCGAGTTGGTGGAGTTGCTGCATCAGAGAGCATGGGATCACATCGACGGCTTGGATCAGCAGGACGACTACACCACGATTATTCTCAAAGCCGTAGAAAAAGTTTGAAAAACTGTCGGCCATCTGTAGGGTGTTCCTTTCTTGGCGGGCCGTAGCGCAGCCTGGTTAGCGCGTCGCACTGGGGGTGCGAAGGTCGAGAGTTCAAATCTCTCCGGCCCGACCATTTTATTTTCCACCCTGTGGATAATTTTTTGTTGGTAAAAATGGGGGATTTCAGGCACATTCCTGCGCTATGAAACAAGTGCAAAAAATTGTTCTGGGTGGGTTGGCGGCGGCCGTGATGATTGCCTGCGGTAAATCCTCCAGCGATGGGGCGACTGCCACGCCGACCAAACTGGATTCGGCTCAAGTTGGCCAAATCATCACAGCGATCAAGAGCCCTAAATGGGCCTATACGGTGGGCACGTACAACCAGTTGAAAAAAGCTGGCGAGGAAGGCTGGGAAGTTGTGGCCTTTGAAAAGGATCCCAAGGGTATCGTTCGGTATGTCATGAAGAAGAGGATCGACTGACTTGGCCTGCTCATTGGCCGCTTGCCTTGGGTATGCTGCTTTTGAAATGTGCTGGGCGGATTTAGTTGGTTGAAAATGAATCCGCTCGCAATTAAGCCCGAACAGGCATCGGTCATGCCGCCCGCCTTGTCCGGATCAGACAGGGAGCGTCTCGACGCGCTATATCATGAGGTGCTTCGAAAGCGGGAAACCTTCGTCGGCTATCCGTGCACAGGGCACTTTGACTATTCGGATCTTTTCCACTTCCTGTCGCTGCCCATCAACAATGTTGGGGATCCCTTCAGTCCCTGCGCTTACCATCTGCACACGCGGGTTTTTGAGCGGGAGGTGCTTGACTGGTTTGCGGAGCTGATGCATGCGCCCGCCGATGACTGGTGGGGCTATGTCACCAACGGTGGCACCGAGGGCAATCTTTACGGCCTCTACCTTGCGCGCGAGCTGTATCCCGAGGGCATGGCGTATTACAGCCAAGACACCCACTACAGCGTAAGCAAAAACCTCCGGCTCCTCCGCATGAGCCACATCATGATTCGTTCGCAGCCGAATGGTGAAATCGACTACGAGGATCTGCGCGAGACCATCCGCATCCATCGCGAGGTGCCGCCCATAATCTTCGCCAACATCGGCACGACCATGAAGGAAGGGCACGACGACATCGGACGCATCCAGGCCATTTTAAAGGAACTCGCCATCCCCGCCCACTACATCCACTGCGACGCCGCCCTGTGCGGGTTGACTTTGCCGTTCATTAACGACGCGCCCGCGTTCGATTTTCGCGCGGGCATCGATAGCATCTCCATCAGCGGCCACAAGTTCATCGGCTCGCCCATGCCCTGCGGCATTGTGCTGGCGTTAAAAAACGTCGTCGACCGCATTGCGCGCAGCATCGAGTATGTGGGTTCACTGGACACCACCATCTCCGGCTCGCGCAACGGCATCACGCCGCTCATCCTCTGGCACGCCATCCGCACCCACGGCCGCGAGGGCCTTGCGCGATGGGTCGCTGGTTGCCTTGAACGGGCCGATTATGCCATTGCCCGCTTTCGGAAAATTGGGCTGGAGGCTTGGCGCAATCCGCACGCCATCACGGTGGTCATCCCGAAGCCGGCGGAATCTGTCCTGGAAAAATGGCAGATCGCGGTACACGAGGAGCATGGGCACGTGATCGTGATGCCGCACATCACGCGTGAAAAAATCGACGAACTGGTGGGTGACATCGCCGCGGCGCGCATGGAGGCGGAATGAAACAGATCACCATTGTCACCACCACCCGTCACGGACTCACCGCCGACATAGCCGCTTTACTCGCCGCGCGGGACATCAACATCGAGTCCCTCGACGCCGAGGAGGTGGAGGACGCCGCCGTGGTTACGCTTTCGGTGGACCATTACAACCGCGCCCTCGCCGCGCTGCTCGACGCAGGCTATCCGGCGGTCACGGAGGATGCGCTGCTGGTCCGGATACAGGACGAGCCGGGCGCGCTGGCCAAGGTCGCCGTTAAATTCAAGGAGGCCGAAATCTCCCTGCGCAGCATCCGGATCATCCTCCGCCGCAACGGCTGGGGCATTGTCGCCATCAGCACCGAGCGCACCGTCGCCGCCAAGGATCTCGTCCGAGACATGCTCATCACCGAGTGAGCGCTTGCCAGTCGCGGGCATTGGGGTAGCCTGTCGGCATGAAAGCTCGCATTGCCTTTGCTCTCTTGGTGTCCCTGCCGTTTCTCCTGCCCGCAGCCATTCCGTCGTATCTCATGCTGGAAGTCGTGGATGCCAAGA
>Ga0114993_10004607_pt1 | contig 13630 bp, 10 predicted proteins | sample ArcticOcean_MG_C_FD_87042 | JGI IMG/M metagenome (GOLD analysis project Ga0114993, IMG submission 87042) | Marine microbial communities from western Arctic Ocean - ArcticOcean_MG_CB2_150 | ecosystem: Environmental > Aquatic > Marine > Oceanic | place: Arctic Ocean: Canada Basin | collected...
ATTACGACTGCTGCATATTTACAAAATTTTAGTATCAGTTCTCAAGAGGCACAAGTAGAAGGCATAAGATTTAAACCTTCAGGTGATCAATTTTATATTGTTGGTTCTTCTGGTGATGAAGTTAATGTTTATAATTTAACAACTAATTGGGATATATCAACAGCTACAGCACATCATACTATAGATGTGTCTGGTCAAGATACTGATCCAAATGGTTTGTATGTCTCACATGATGGTAAGAATTTGTATATTGCCGGCGATGCTGGAAATACTGTTGATCAATGGGTAACAAATCTTTCAGGATCTTTAGCACCAGAGACTTATCATGCTGGCGTTAATAGATTTTATGGCACATTCCAATCAGTAGGTGATAGCAGCTTTGATGGAAAAATTGACATTAAGCCAAACTCAGAGGTTTTAATTTTATCAAGTTCTTTGAAATTAGACGGTGGAGGCGCAAAATTATCATCCATTTATTCTAATAATATTTCAGATATGTCAGCAAGTTTTGTTAGAGACCTTGCTGTTGGCGCAAGCACACCGTCAAATTTACAAAACAATATGGGAATCTTTTTCAGTCCTGATGGTAGACGTATGTACCTGACTGATTTAAGTAATGAGCCAGAACAATGGTCATTATCCACCCCCTGGGATATATCTACGGGAACTAGACAAGGTGAAGTAAGTAATCTTGCTGGTGCTAGTTATTCTTCTTATGTTGCATTTAGTGATGATGGCTTGACAATGTTTGCATTTTCTACTCATAATTCTTCAAAAATAGTAGAACAATTATCTTTAACCAGACCATGGGACATATTACATACAGCACCAAGTAATGTGAAACAATATACGTTAGAGGGGTTACCAGGATCAGGAGCAGATGGCGGCTTTTGGTTTGGTAAAGGTGGCACACGGATGTTTGTGGTTGATAATACCACAGGTAAAAATGTTGTTCAATATAATATGTCTGGCAGTTGGGATATTGGTACTATAAGTGGTGTAAGCGGAAGAACATTACTATTTACTAGTGATGGTGGTTCACACGGTCCTGCAGACGCAAATCCTGCGGATATTGCATTTAATGGTGCTGGAACAGTTATGTATATTCTGGGTCGCTCAAATATGGTTTCGTTATATGAGTTAGGAAATGCATGGGAAATAAGTAGTGCACAATATATAAAAGATCTTCCTATTCTTGCAAAAGATACAGAATGCCGTGGATTATATGTTTCACCAGATCAGAAAAATTTGTATATTGCAGGTGCATCTTTAGCTTCAGGACCAGGCAAAGAGTTTCAGTATGCATTAACGTATGATGAGATTTCAACTGCAGGTACGATAAGACATGATGGTGATCTTCACGTATCATCGGATTTAACAGTAGTAGGGCACATAGAATCAGAATTTGTAAGTGGTTCGCAATATTCAACTGCATCATTTGGTGTGCTAATGTCCGGTGGTTCTGTAGTTGGGGCTGATGACACATCATGGAATGATGGAACAGCGACAAGAATAAGTGGCTCATCAACTTCAACTGGTTCGTTTGGTGCGGGTTATATAGATAATAAATTGGGCATCGGGACAGCGAGTCCAGAAGGTGCTTTACATATTACAGCAGGTAATTCTGGTAATGCAACTGTTAAAGGTATTTCTATTGGAATGAGCGGAGATTATGCCTCTATAGAACTAAAGGGTACTTCAACTTCTGCAGGAGGTGGATTCATTGATTTTGGATATCCAAGTCATGATTTCCAGGGTAGAATTATTTATAATAATAGTGATGATTCAATGCTGCTTTATACTGGTACTGCTTTAGCTCTCACTATTAACTCATCTCAAAACGCTACATTTGCTGGAACAATAGGTTCAGGGGCAATCACATCTACTGGATTAATTACCGGCACAGACTTATCTATTAGTGGAACAAGTACAACGATAGGAACAGTTACATCAGGTATTTGGAACGGAACAGCAATTGCAATTTCAGATACAACTGGTACTTTGGCAGTAGCCAGAGGCGGTACTGCATTAACTAGCCTTTCTACATTATTAAACTCTAATGTTACTTCTGTTTCTGGTAACGCAGGCACAGCTACAAGTGTAGCTACAACACAAAACAATTCTGAAGATGCAACCCATTATCTAACATTTGTAGATGGTTACAGTGGAAATCAAGGTATAGAAGTAGATACTGCTTTACACTTCAATCCATCTACGAATACTTTAACTGCCACAAATATCACTGGTACAGCATCAACTGCAACAAATGCTACAAATGTAGTTACAACACAAAACAATTCTGAAGATGCAACCCATTATCTAACATTTTTAGACGGTTACAGCGGAAATCAAGGCATAGAAGTAGATACTGCTTTACATTTCAATCCGTCTACGGACACTTTAACTGCCCCAAATATCACTGGTAATGCATCTACATCAACTAAAATTTCATCTATTACGAATAGCAATATTGTACAATTAGCAGATTCACAAACTTTAACAAACAAGACTTTAACAAGCCCTGTAATAAATGTAACCAGCGATGCTGAGGGTGACATATATTATCGTAGTTCAGCTGCTACATTTACACGATTGGCCAGGGGCACAAATGATCATGTTCTAACAATGAATGGTAATGTACCAAATTGGGAAGCTGCTAGTGGTGGTGGAGGTGGTTCTGTTACTCAAAGTTTTTCAGATGGTACTGCTGCACTAATTAGTGGCTCATCAGCTTCAACTGGTTCGTTTGGACATATAATGAAAGGCGGAGTCAATTGGGACACAGCAGTAAGTGCTTCTGCACAGGCAGCAGGATTTGGCTCTGGTGGAGGTGGAGGAGGTAGTGGTGATATTACAGGTGTTACCTTAGCAGGTGATTCAGGTACAGCGGAAGATCTGACAGCTAACGTAAACCTTACAATAGCAGGCGGTGCAGGTATAGATACTTCCGCTTCTAGCACCACTTTGACTATAGCTGGTGAAGATAGTACAGCAGCTAACAAAGGCATAGTAATTGTTGCCGGTACATCTAACGAAGTAGATGTATCATATAGTTCAGGAACTGCAACAGTTGGTCTACCTAATGACATTACGATTGGAAACGATTTAATAGTTACAGGTGATATTACGCTTGACGATGGTGGTTCACTAAAAGAAGCTGGTGGAACTGCAGCTCTAACATTTGATGCTTCTGGAAATGTTACAAAGATAGGACAAGATGTACCATCTGATCAAGACTTATTAATGTGGAATGCATCTTCAGGTTTATGGGAAGCAGGTTCTGCAGGAGCAGCATCAAGTCCCTTTACTTCTGCTGGTATCAGCGGTTCTTGGCAAAGTAGCAATTTTTTATCAGGAACAGTCCCATTATTTACAGTCACAGAACAAGTTACTGCGGCAATTACTCTCGTTGGAACTAATAGTGATGAAAGTGGCACAACACATTCCTTGCCAAGTGGTTTACTAGAAAATGATATTGTCATTGTAGGATATAGTACATATCATTCTGCATATGGGGGATCTGCACCACCCTCAGGATGGACACTTATTTCTAATCGTAATTATTGGGGTGCCAATACTACTATTGTATATTATAAAAAGATGGGTTCAACTCCTGATACTACTGTAACTATGGGCGGCCCTGGTGCAGACTATATGAGTGTAGTATCAATGGCATTTCGAGGTGTTGACACAACTACACCTTTTGATGCTAGTGCTACAGATACACAGGGAAGTTCGGGAATGCCAAATCCTCCTGCAATTACGACAGTTACAAGTGGTTCTGCAATTGTTGCATTTGGTGGAATAAGATATGATCAGTTTGTGCCAACAGTTCCTTCCGGCTTTGATGATATTGTTTATGATTATGGCGGAAATGCAAATTCTACAGCAATGATGGCATGTGATTTTGATAGTACACGTGTACCGGGAGCAGTCGATCCGGGTGCTTTTGGTGGAGGTTATAGTGACAGCTGGACATCTACTACTATTGCTTTAAGAGCAATGATAAATACTGTATCATACGATTGGGACGATGTAGATAATTCATCACTTTTCGGAGGTACACTCCCTGAATCATTATTGGATTTGTATCCATTAAATTTAAGCGGCTCATCTGCTGCTACTGCTTCTATTGTAGGATCACAAGGCGCACTACTTTCAGTAGCTAATACTGCACAAAATGTTGATCATGGTTTAGGTGCATACGCGGGTAGTACAGATTATATGTCATATAAAGATGATGTCTCTGGTTCTTTTGGTCTATTATTTAGAATGGGGGACTTTATAGGATTTCCTTCTTTTGAGGCTTATACTGACCAGACATTTATGATGGGACATTATCATTATCCTCTTTTACAAAGATCAGGAGTAATGAGAATTAGTGGAAGTATTTCTCAACAAAAATTACACAGAGGTAAATGGAACCTCGGCACAACATACTCACCAACGTTATCAGTTTTTGGTAGCGGTTCTAGTGTCACTGACATTGTAGCAGAATCAGGACCAATATTTAGTACATATGAAAATACATCAAATCCTTTTCGTGCAAGTGAGAGAGTCTTATTCCAAATTTCAAACAATACAGGTATCTCACAATTAGAAACTTATGATGATGATTCAATGAGGATTGGAACTTATATTGATCCTTTTCTTACCAAGGATGGTAATGTAAGAATTAGTGGTAGCGCATTAGAACAAAAAATTCATCAACAACATTGGAATTTAGGCACATTATCTCCGCCAGTTTTATCTGTTTATGGAAGCGGATCTAATGTCGTTAATATTAAGGGATCATCTGGACCACATATATCTAGCAGAGATACGTTAGCTAGCTCAAGAGCAAATAGAACATGGTCAGATGATGAATCATATTTTAGTATTGGTGACTTAGTTGGCTATCAAGCACTTGAAATTTATGAGGACAAGACACTTAGATACAATTTAAAACATTTAAAAATGTCCCGTGAAGGACACATGATACTTAGTGCATCTGCACAGGAAGTGGAAAAACTTAATGAGCCACATTGGACTTTAGGAAGTAAGACGATACCAGCGCTATCAATTTATAGTAGTGGATCTAATATTACTAATACTGTCGGATCAACAGGACCAGTAATTTCTACAGCAGAACCAAACACCGGACGTATTCATAGAATGTATACAAGTCACACATATGATATACCAAGTATATTTAGTGTGTCTAACGGTATTGGGCTTCCTGTAGTTGAAGCTTTTGAAGATAACACAATTAGACTTGGTACATACAATAATCCTATTCTAGATAGAAATGGTATAGCAAGAATAAGCGGAAGTATTTCATCTGCTAAAAATTATCCTGGCCCATGGGCATTGGGTACAAAAGATATTTCAACATTGACTGTAATTGGTAGCGGATCATTATTTGAAGTTACATCTGATAGGGTACCAATGTTGTCAGTAGAAGATAGGACAGGATCGTATAGAACAAATACAGCATACTCGTCGTCAACAGATGCGCTATTTTCAGTGACTAATGTTGCGGGTATTGATGTATTTAAAGTTATGGCTGATGGTACAGTCGATTTATCGAATTATGCTAAAACTGGTGGCATAAAAAGTTTTGAAGTATCCCACCCTGACCTTGATAATTTCGAAAACGATTATCTTAGCAATGAATCAAGAGGAGAGTCGTTATATTTTGGAGCAGGATCAGTAACCAGAGGAAAGTGCTATGTCTTGTCAGGATCTAATAAGACATGGATTGAAGGAATAACTACAGAAGCTACTACTACAGGTAACTTATTGGGAGTTGCTAAAGCTTCGGGCACAGCAAGTACTGTGGGTATGATGATAAAAGGGATGGTAAGAGTAGATTCTTCTCTTTTAACTGGTACAATTGAACCTGGAAAACCGGTTTATGTTAGCACTACTGCTGGTAAGTATGATTTTACACCAACAACAACATCCACTCATATTGTTAGAACGGTGGGCTATTGTATTGATATTGCAGGCAGTGACATTTTACTTTATTTTAGCCCGGATAATACTTCTGTTACATTATCGTAAAGGCAAAATATGCCAGATATAAGCAAAATAATAGCAACACCAATATCATCAATTAGTAAACTAGGACCAGTACAAAAGTCAGCAATGACAGGCATATTTCGTTCACAATATACAATCCCATCATCAACTAAAGTTGTAACTTATGCAGATAGTAGATTAAAAGTAGATGGTACTCAATCTTCTTTTAATGCAACAGAAAGTACACAATTAATTTTTGATTTATCAGATGCATCATTATCCGGACATCCATTTACTTTAGCAACTGCAAATGATGAATCAACAAACTATGCAAATGTAACATCATCTGGCACTCCTGGGAACCATGGAGCTACATTAACAACAACACTTCCAGCATATGCCAGTAATCAAACACTCTGGTATTATTGTTCTAATGGTCTACATAGTAATGAGGGAGCATCATTTGCTATTACAGGAGCTTCAGCTAGTGGTTGGGATGGATCAGCTGGCGTTATTTTATTAACACCTAATGCTACATTTCACAGTCCTGGTTCTGGAGCGAGTTTTGACTTGATTACAAATGGATCAACAAATACATCACCATCAGCAGCTCAGCAATTAGCAGCAATTAATCAGCCTTCCGGGTCATCTGATGGCGACACTAGCTACATTAGGTATCCAAATTCTAATTCATACGGCTGGTACTTTGCTGCTCCTATAATATATAGGATAACTGCCGGGACAAGACAAGATGGCGGCAACACTACCCCATATTACTCTTCTTATGGTTGGGTAAAAGCAAATAATACTTATAGTAATAATGGAGATGGAAGCACAGCATGGACTAAAGACGACCTTGATGATGTTTACATAGGAATTGAATCAAAATATGCTGATATATGGTTTAGTTTTGATAGAGAAGCACACACTAACACAGAAGATGATGTTCCAGATAATGCTACTATTAGTAAGATAGAAGTAAAAGCAGAAATAAAAGCATCTAGTTACCAATCATACAAGGGTGTAAAACAACACGGATATGTTACACAAGTATACGGTTTAGTATATTACTCTTAAAAGACAATGAATATTTATAAAAAGTTTTTATCTACAGAAGAATGCAATGAAATAATACAGATAGGTAATAAATATACTTGGTCTGGTAGACGAGATTCCATTGATGCTTTGGATGAACAACAAATTAATATTTACACTCATATGTCTCAACATAGTAATGATAATAATAAAGAATTATTGGAATATTTTCGACCTTTTGGTGAGAAAAAATTACCTTCGTTATTAGATAAAGTCAAATTAATAAAGCCACCTTATTTTCTTGATTGGTTTTATTTAAGAAAATATGAGCCCATCATAAGAGACAGCCTTATGATGCATAAAGATAACAATTATTTTTCAGTTACCATTTTTCTTAATAATGATTTTGAAGGCGGTGAATATTATTTATTTGACAATGACGACTCCATTAAATCTGATGATTCAATTGAAAAACTAACACCAGATGAAAGAAAGCTGTATGTTGATAATCATGCAAACCTCCCTATCGTATCAGTAGAATCTGGAGATTTAATATGGCATTTTGGTGAAGCTTATCACGGTGTAAAAAATGTGACGAAAGGAGAAAGATATACATTAATTTTATTTTTTAAATTTGAAATAGATATACAACTTGATTCAATATTATCACCAGGGTTCCAAACTCAATTACATCATAATAAAAATAACAAAAATCAAATTACACAGGAGTTACACTATGAATAGAATAATTAGTCTATTATTAATTAGCATACTTTCGCTACTACAGGCTCAATCATCAATTAATATAAAGAGTGGTATAGTAAATGAAGTAACCGTAAGCGATACAGTTACTTTTTCTCAACCATTGTTAATTGCTTTTGTAAAAAGTAATGATAAAAAGTGGTTTACTTCATTTTTTCTTCGTGAAGAATCATTATTTATTGAAGAAATGTTATATAAACCGTATGATGATAAATTCACTATCATCCTTGGACAACAAGCAATTCCATTTGGAGCAAATGTTTCATTTTTTGATTTGACGCGATTTGATCCATACACATATCAAACAGGATTTAAGCATGATATCTATATGGTAGGCCGCGGAGTTTGTGCGTATGGTGATGTTGGTTTATTGTCGCTTGAAGGATATTATGGCTCTCATTCAGTATGGGGAGAAGGTTATGTATCAACAAGGGCTTCTTATTGGGGTGATAACTATAACATAGGAGTTTCAGTTGATAATCAAGATAACAAAGCTATTGATGCAAATGGATTTAGCAAGTATGTTGATTACGTTGCTGAAGCTAGTAAAGATAACCAATGGATTAGAACAATAGTAAAACCAGGTCTTTATGGTGTTTCATTACTGGCCGGTTATGAAAATAATGAAGTGAAATCTAAACCTTTATATGGTGTCTTGATACCATTTGGGGAAAAAAGACCAAGCCCACAAGCTGGAAATTTCGTATCAGCAGAGTTTAGTGGAAAGGGTGATGTTATTGTTAAAGTAAATTGCACTTTTGGTTGGAAGCTTGAAGGTTTTTCTTGGAAGGATTTAGGTTTTGAAAGTAAGGAGTTGAATAATGAATAAGTTTTTAAAAGGGTTATTGTATACTTTTGGAGCCGTTTTTTGTTGGTCTACATTAGAAGTAACAGCAAGTCATATATTTGCGGAAGGTGCTGGCCCAATAACAATGTTAAATTTAAGATTTTTAATTGCTACAATATTATTTGGTGCAACGATATTATACAAAAATAAAATATCACTTATTAAGGATAAAAATTTATTTTATGTAGATCGCAAAGATTACTTTATATTTTGGCTAAACGGAGCTATACTTGCTTTTCATTTAGTAGTATATTGGTTTGCTTGGGAATTACTTGATCCTAACTTACCTGTTATTTATGCAATATTTTATATGTACCCATTCCTAATGGCTATTGTTGCTGTCTATTTTTATGGTGAAAAATTTAATAATAATAGAAAAATAGCATTGGGTCTCGGCACAATTGGCGCATTATTAGCTATTGAATTATTACCATCGTTTTCAATAGAAGGATTAAATGGTCTCGGTATTGGTTTAGATGTGTTAGCTTGTTTGTCATGGGTTGGCTATCTAATGATTGGTCAAACCATTCTAAAAAAGTATAATCCTGTAACAATGGTATTTTATGACTTTTTAGCTTGCTTTATTTATACATCATTGATACAATGGCCAAGCACAACAATTGCTGAGGTATCAATTGGTTACCCATTCTCTCTTATTGCTATCATTTATTTTGGTGTAATGGCAAGTTATATTGCATATTTTCTATACTGGACATCAGTTAAGTATATTGGTGCTACTAATACTGGTATAGGTGAATTAGCAACACCTATTTTTGGTGTAACACTTGGATACTTTTTCTTGTCTTGGTCACCGAATGTTTATCAATTAATAGGATTAGTTTTAATTATAGGTGGATTATATTTATTATATAAGGAAAAAGAAGTAGTTTATGATCAGAAGAATATAAAATATGAGTAATAATGTAAGATATATAGATTTGGGAGAAGTTTCACCGGAAATCTTTTCATCTATGTGGGAAGTTGATTTAGTTATCGATATAGCAGAACCTACATTATTTAAATGGAAAGCTGACAGAACATTATGCCATTTTTGGCAAGGCCCCTATTACGCTGGATCGTCAGGTTCTATCGATGAATGGAATTATGACAACACGGATATAAGTGCTGTTTTAACTTCATCAGCGCTTTCAGATATTAAAATGATGAGGTGTTTTGAAGCAATATCATCTATGGTTACTGGATCGGTTAGTAATAGAATTTTATTTGAAGAAACAACGATAGAATCCGATCCGAGTATTTATGATGAAGAAGGATTTGAAGTTGCGTATTATACAGAATCTCCCGATGTAACTAATTGGACATTAATTCATCCTGATAAAAAAACTTGTTTCGAAATTGATGAAATAATGCACACTACTTTATCATCAATATTACAAGAAAAAAATATACAAATGAGTGGCTCCGGAAATGACACATATTTTTTACATCCTGTATCAAACACATATAAAAAATGTATTGGATCACTAGCAAGACCTGCACCAAATAATTTCGGATATTCAGATTTTGCTATTACGTGGAACTTTGATAAAGATAAAACTAATAGGATTAGAGCAGTTGCAAGTGGGTCAGGATTAAAAATAAAAAAATTCACTATTGATGATATTGGTGACAGAGTATCAGGATTGTATGAAGTAACGTCATCAGCTACACTCTCTGGGTCATTAAATCGAAATATAATAGAATCTGATTTTGAAAATAGACTATGTAATTCTTTAAATTTGTCTATGGTGACTGGCAGCTTATCATCTCAAGAAAGTCAATCATTATACAATCGGGGCAGTCAAAGATTGAATGATACAAATTGGCAATATTACGGAAACAATGATCATTATACTTCATCATTGTTATCAAATACTATAGGTGGATGGTTTTGAATTTTAGTATCTGGATTAAATAAAAAACTGATAAAAATAATATTTATTAATGTAATTATGAAATCTCTAATTGATATATATAATAAAGCGTTTTAAGGAGCTTAAAATATGAGTGTAAGAGTAGGAATGAAACCAATTGTGACAGATGGATTGAGTCATGTTTATGATCCAATTTCAGATATATCTTATCCATCAGGTTCTGAGACCGTTTACAATCATCTTCCAAATGAAGTATGTACAGCACAAGGTTCCGGTACAGACTGTATAGATCGTGATTGGGCAAAACAAAATATGACAAGTTACGGTGTTGAGACAGATCATCAAAAATTAAAAGGGTACTTAACACTTGATGGATCAAATGATCAAGTATATGATGGAAGTTATATGAAACTAAACTGGCCGTTTACTTGGTGTTGCTGGGCTAGAGCTACTGGTACTGGAGATAGGATGCTGATGAATAGAAGCAAACACTATCAATATAACAGTTATACGCCCACCACTGGGATTTACATGGGAATGTTTGGCAGTAACGCAACCTTAAAGGTACAATTATACTCTAGTACTACACAAAATACTTATAACACTTATAATCAGGATGTTACATGTGCAAATGTAGCTGATAGCAAATGGCATTTTTGGTGTGCACGTGTTACTGCAAACAGTAACTTTAAACTCAATATAGATTATGACTGGTCTGTGGGAACGAATACTAGCGCTACATTAAATGACCCAACAAATTCACAATATTTACATATTGGATCAGCATGGTGGTACAGTAATTACAGCGCTGGAACAGAATCCAAATTTTGGCAAGGTGATATAGGCCCAATATACGCTTATGATAGAGAGATATCAGATGCAGAAATTAAACAAAATTATGAAGCAGGATACGATAGGTTTGTAGCCACGTAAGGGGATTAAGATGTCAGATTATTCAAATAGAAATTGGACTATATTTAGCACTGATGATACAGGAAGCTTAGCACCATCTCCAGGTATTGTTGGTAGTAATATTAATTACAGAACTAATAGAACCGGATCACTTACATTTTTAAAATGGGAAGGATCTTCAATGCCGACAAGTTTATCAGCATTAGGTTCTAGAGTAACATCATCATGTGCATGTACAGAAGTTGCGTTATATCATACTTGTAGTATGATTGTAACTGCGTCCGGACCTACAGGCTCATTTCAATATTCAGAAATAATGACAGTTTTGGGTGGCGCAGAATGGACACCACAGTATTATGTGTCAGGATCAGCTATCACTTCATCACAAGAAATTCCGGAGTAATTCTGCAATTTGTTATTGAAAGAAATCCATTTGTTTTAAAATATAAAGTTACAGAACTTTCTAATAAAGAAAATAATTTGCTAGTTGAAAGTGCGATACAGAACTTTGACTATAGTGTGAACAAGAGTCAGGTTCCATTGCCTGAATCAGATGTTACAAAAAAATTAACTAATTTATTTTTTAAATTATTACAATCTTGGTTTGAAAATATTGATAGTGTAACTAATGATTCAATAAATAAAATTCCAAATCCTGAAGCTATTATTGTTGGAGGAAGTCCAGAATTTGGTTCTTACGTATGGGCACATGTTGCTACAAAAGATCAGAATTTTTGTGAGTGGCACAATCATGTAAGAGGAAATACAATTAATATGGTTTATTATGCTGCAGTCCCTGATAGCACAGCTACTTTTTCAATTAAAGATGAATTCAATAATGGGCATGAAATTGATGTAGAGAAGGGTATGATGTTATTACATCCGGGATGGTTGTGCCATAGACCTAATCCGCCCAAATATTCTAATAAGCAACGTGTTTCTATTAATACTGGATATTTTAGTTTATTAAGACCGCTACTTAAAATTCAAAAATTTGTAGAAAGTGGTGCAATTGGTACATATGAATTTATGCCCTTAGGTCAAACATACAACAATGAGTATATTATATGGTAAAAATATTAGATAATTTTTTAGAGCCTGATATTCATGAAGTACTTGAAAAAAATATAATAGAAATAAACAACTGGAAAATATCATCTATTGATTATGAGCCTGAACATTATGAAATCTTAAATAAGCCTCAACCAAAAAACAATAAGCAAATGGTTCATATATTTTATTTTGAACCAGAGGCTATACTAGATAAGGATACCATTAGTATTGTTCATCCAATACTAAGTATTATTCATCCATTTGTTATTTGGAGAATAAAAGCAAATTTACTTTATAAGACGCATGATATAGTTGTGAATAACTTTCATACTGATATAGGAAAATTCTTGCCAGATAAACGAAAGAAACTATGGACCACAGGAATTTATTACGTAAGTTCAAATAACGGTTATACAGAATTTGAGGATGGTACAATTGTTGAGAGCGTAGGTAATAGATTTATAGAATTTCCTGCAGATACACATCATAGAGGAACATCTTGTTCTGATGAGGAGTATAGAATAACAATTAATTTTAATTATTTTAAATAAAAATTCCTTTTTCAACTATTGATTATATATATAATATAGAATGTTTTACAACTGTTTTAGTAATTTAACAAATAACAAGGAGTTTAATAATGGCTGATAGCAAAGAAGTCAAATTTTCTGATGATGAAATGCAGCAATTAAGTGATGTGCAAACATCATATCAAAATATTCAGATGAGAATGGGTAACTTAGCAATGCAAAAGATAGCTCATGATAAACAACATGATGCATTAGGTGATTTAGAAGATACTCTACTAACTGAACTAGAAACACTACAAGGAAGTGAGCAAACACTTGCTCAATCTTTCAATGAAAAGTATGGCGTAGGTCAATTAGATCCCACAACAGGAATCTTTACACCAGCACCGCAGGCAGAGCCAGCTAAAGAAGCTGCTGAAATACCTGCACAGGATGACTAATATATTAAAAGTAAATTAACTTTTACATCTTTTTAACTTTTCATACCTTTAGAGTATATTTATTTTTAGAATTATAGTATTAATTTTATAAAAAATAACCTGGAGAATTCAAATGGCAGAAAGAATAGTATCACCGGGCGTATTTACTCGTGAAAAGGATTTATCGTTCCTTCC
>Ga0114993_10004615_pt1 | contig 13613 bp, 28 predicted proteins | sample ArcticOcean_MG_C_FD_87042 | JGI IMG/M metagenome (GOLD analysis project Ga0114993, IMG submission 87042) | Marine microbial communities from western Arctic Ocean - ArcticOcean_MG_CB2_150 | ecosystem: Environmental > Aquatic > Marine > Oceanic | place: Arctic Ocean: Canada Basin | collected...
CTCCATGAGGAGGCTGACGCCTGGGAGCGTCTATCGAACAGCAACTTCCTGGGTGGGCTGCGGGGTGTCGCGCCCTACGCCTTGGCTGGTGTCGGGATCGTCCTGATCCTCAAGTAAAAAAGGGCGGGCCACCTTTCAGTAGCCCGCCCCTCACCTACTCCTCCTTGTGGATCTTAGTTATAATGTTGCCTCCACATTTCTTATCCTCGCCCCAAGCCTACAGCACTCGTCGTAGAACGCACTGGTCAAGTGATCACTCACCTTCAGATGGGCGCACTCGTGGATGAGTAGCTCATCGACTGACTGCTGTGTCTTGTATGAGAAGCGGGCGATGTTCAGTGTCACCCGATTCCCACCACAGTGCCCTGCGTATTTAGCTCTGCGTTCATTCTGTATCTCCAGATGGGCACCGGACTTAGCTACCACCGATATGAATTTCTCCGCATAGGCCCTCAGTTTCTGAACGCTTGGATTGGACTCATCAGCCAGAGTCGGGCTGTATCCATCGGGGCTGAAGTGAACTCTCCCGTCATCAAACTTGCTAGATGATGGGACCAGGGCGTTGGCAGATCTAATTGTCTCCCATGCGGCCTTGGAGAATTGTCTGCCGTGTATCACCGCATACCCAGCGTCGATAGCTCGCTTATTACTTTCTGGCGAGGATGGGTTGAAGGTCACCGCCTTCCCCACTCGCTTCTTGAGGACTTCACGCACCGCCTCGCTGTCCTCCATCTTCTCAAGGGCGGTGCCTAGCCACCCACCCTGAGCCTCCTCCCTAGTCAACTCAGTCGCGGATATTTCCGCCACCCTAGCCTCAAGCGTATTGAGGAAGCCCTGCCCCACCGAAGTGCGGTCCATCGACAGAGGCACCTTCTGCATCACCTCAACGTGATAAGGCATTTCGACGGTATCGACCGGGATGCCCATCTCGTAGAGGGAGGGCACCTCACCCCCCACTGGGCGGTACACGTTGACCGTCGTCTGGCGGCGTGTGCGCCTGAAGCCTCCTTCCTCCCCACGAATCTCCGTGGGCAGGGTCGCGGTGGCAGAGGCGAAGGGTGTGCGCCCCTCAAGCGTATGCCCGTTCACCACGGTGGTGACCCCGTGTGGGGGGATCAAGGACTTGGCGAGGTCGAGGGCCTCAGAGATCTCGTCTCTGGTCATTGAGATGAGTGCGGTCAGGACACTCCCCTTGACGGTGGCCTTAGATGAGTGCCGCCGTCCTTTCTCACTAAAGAGGATAGTGCCTGTAGTGCTTTTGATCGAAGCCTCCTTGGCGATGCTTAGGAGGAGCTTCTCGCCCATGTTGAACCTGCCACGCTTGGACGGGTCGTCTAACTTGTAGCTTTCCTTGTAGAGCGTGTAGGCGTCCGCGAGATCACGGAACCCATCGGGCGAGTTGTCGGTGACAACGAGCTTGGCGAGGTGCTTGTTGGGGACGGGCTCAAGGGTCACGCTCACTTGATTCACATCCTCATCCCAAGCGTTCTGGATGGGCTCTAGCACGAGTCGCCCAACGCCATGCCTGCGGGCGATCCCGGCCAAGCCCTTGCGATCCACGGTAAACCAATTCTGTGCTGACATCGTAGCTGTTCCCCTGTCACGGTGAATGTCGATTCCTGTAAAGCTAACATGGCTGTCAAGGGGCCATCAGGTCATTGTGTCAGCGGGTCGCCTTCTATCGGCCTAGCTGTCCTTCAGTGCATGGTCCCTCCCTCAGTGCCCGCTAGGGGCGGGTGATCTCGCATCTCGCCCTCAGTATCCTCAATCTCCTCAAGGGTTTTCAAGTAAACGTAGGCGGGGCCGTCTTTAATGATTGAGCCAAGTACATTGAATATAAAATATTCTTCTGCGTCCTCGAAACTGCACCCCTCTCCTGAGCTTAACTGAATTGTGAGTATACACTTGAGCGCGTCATAGACAATCCGCTCACTAGACTCACCGGGAACGATCACTGTGCCAATCACACAGTGGTCAAATCCATCCGCTTTCCACATTGCCATCAGCCTGTCGTCCGCACTGTAACAGCCCTACTGCGATGTCCGCACGTTGGGCACTCTTGCGTCTCTACGGTGCGCGGGTTCCGTAGGCCGTCCTCGTCCAGCGCGTAGATAGCCGAGTCTACCCCTGGCACATACCGGAGCGCACCGACCAAGAAGAGTTCTGAGATCCGTTTCTGGATTGTTGATCGACCGTACCGCGAGAACTCAGGGAGTGCCTCTGCTACCTTGGAACTCATCGGCCCGTGCCGCCTGTACGCATCCACCACTTCGACCTGTATCCTTCCGAGCACCGGGGCGATCTGGTCCGCTGCGTCTCGCGCATACCTCCTATCAGATGTGCGGACGAGTGGTGCGAACATATCTATCGTTTCAGAGCATCTCGCACTATCCCGCCCTGCCCCGCTTTCGTTCGGGTCGCCGGGGTCACGGTATGATTTCAAGTCTTGATTCACCATGCTTTCTCCTTTGGCCTTGTCTTTAAACTCCACGTTTTTAGCGCCTCCCTCCTCTTGGTCGCCGGGGTCACCACTCATTGCCGCTTTTCCCCTCGGGATATACTGACCACCCACTCAATACCTCATGTATCCAACGGGGCCTTTTTTCGACAATCACGGCTGAAGAAGCGCAGGATAGAATGTCCAGCACCATAGATCCCATAGCATCCCTAGCGTCAGAGTCTAGGCCCATAATGAGAAGCCTCTTGTCAAACATCGACTGGAATTTGCTATGGAATTGCTCAGTGGATTCGCCATCTTCTCCTTGCCACTGGCGAACGGAGGTGATGTGCATAGCCGCAGCCCCGACAAGGAACACCAAGTCTTCGTCAGGCGCTTCAGCAAGTGCCTTCCTTACCCTCTCAATCTTTTTCAAGTCTTGATCCACCATGCTTTCTCCTTTGGCTTTGTCTTTGTCTCCACGTCCTTCGCGCCGTTCTCAAGGTAACCTGATATGATATCACGCAGCAAAAAGGCCAACGAGGTTCCGCGAGCTTCAGCCAAATCGTGAAGCTCGCGGAACGTCTCCTCGTCAATCCTTAGCAGGTAAGGATGTTTAGCCACTAGAAGGGAAAGTCGCCATCGTCTTCTTCCTCTACCTTCGGTGGTGCTGGCTGGCGCATTGTCAGTCGCACATTCTCAAACGCCTTGCCCGTCTTCTGGGCAGTACGAGCCCACAGGGCCACACTCAAGACTGGCATCTCACCAGACTTGGCCTGCTCCAGCATCTGCTTTAGGAAGGGCTTAGTAAATTCGATCTTCCCTGTCTTGTGCGGATGTTTATCGGTTGCGCGTTCGTCATTGGGGAACAGAGCGAAATCAATTTTCAACTCGTTGTCGTATCGACCAGCCATCTTAAGCGTCCTTATGTAGGATGAGTGCCGCAGGTACTACGGCGTCTAACATCGTGATCAATGCATTCATTTCTTTAACATCTCCGCTCTTAACACTCGTGCGGATACGAGCTTGCAGCGTATCGTCAGCTTCCCAGTCAGCCGCATACAAAGTCTTGCAGATGGCGGAGAGCTTTTCGCGTACCGCCGCCGGGTCTTCAGGCTTGTCAAGGGCAATGCTCTCTGCCTCCTCATAGCTTTCTTCTGCGGCGGCGGCAGGGGCCTTGGCTTTCCTCTTAGCCTTGGCCTTCTTGGGCGTCTCGTCTTCTTTGCCGCCGTAGAGGCCCAGTGTGTCGTCCCACTCGCCGTTGTTCTCCCAGAGGTACAACCCCAGACCTAGCATAGCCAACAGCTTGGTCTGGCACCGTTGCCTTGTGTTCTGGAAGTCCACTGCGCTTGGGTTCTCAACCGCAGCGTTGCGATAATCCATCACCGCCAAACTGCACTCCGCATACTTCTCACCGCCAAACCACGCGCTGCAACATACGGTCGCAGTTCCGTCAGCGTACCGGATGTGGTCGAGGGTTACTCCCTCCTTATCCGTCATGCCGTGCCACCTGATAGAGAGGTGGTCTCCGAAGGCATTCATGGCGGACGCCCAGGCCCGCGACCACGGGATGTACGTGAGATTGTTCTTGCTCTGGTGGTACGGTGTCAGGTTCATACCCCTGAACGTCTGCCACACCTCTGATCTACTCGGTACCGCGCTCATATTTGCTCCTCCTTATCAGGATCTTTATCGGCCATCTTTCTCAAGTCCCCTGCCGTACCTGCAAAACATTCTAGATCGGTGACGCAGTATCTTTCTATAGACTTAAAGATCCCTCTTTCTAAGTTAGAAACTTGATCTCTCATCCTCCGCAAAAGGGTACCCATTATATATGCCTGATGCCACAGAACTAAATCAGGAATGCTGTAAACGTACAGCATCGTTTTAGGTTGTGTTTTGTGGAAGCCTCTCTTCCTAAACACCCTCGGCCCAATCCCCTTTTTGCGATATTTTTGTAGTGTAGCCTTGTGAATCCCCAAAAGTTCTGCGCCCTCCCCCTCTGTTAAGTAGACGCGACCTCCATTCTCAAAGCGATTTAAGACTTCATTTAGGTCGCTCATTCTCCCCCTCCTTTCCATTGACAATAGGGAAATCATTTTCAGCGAATGCGACATTCGCATGAGTCCACTGCGGGCAAAACGGCGCGACATCGCACCAATCCTCACACCTGATGTACCTAGCCTCTGCCTCAACAATCTTGAGCTTAGGGTTGTCGGCCACCATTAGGTGTTTCTCGGCCTCGTGGCGTGAGTCGAAGGGCTTGGGCCTGCCTCTGCCCCCGGTGACCTTGTAGGCACCCCGCGCCCACCGCTCCTCTGTGGTGCAGGGCAGTGTCGATTCCATGCTGTGAATCCTGATACGCTCTGCGAGGTATCGGTCCTGCCTACTCTCAGACCACACAGGCACCTTCAGGGTTACCACCATGCTATCTGGGTACTGGTAGGTGCCTACCTTACTGCGTGCCCAGTCCCGGCATATCGCCACGATGTTTAAACTTGTGACAGCCACGCCGTTCTGCCTGAGCAGCCAAGCATAGAGATTGAGTTGCTTCTCCCAGTCCTCCTTCAGGCCACGCTTCACTGAGTAGGTTGATGTCACCTTGTAATCAATTACGGCCCCATCATCACCGATGAGGTCAACGGCACCGCTAATGCTGGTACCATCGTGATTAGCGTGGAACCTCTTCTCTCTAGTCTTCCCGTCATCAATCACCCCGGTGCCATCGCAAGAGTCGCAGGGAGCACAGCTATCCCCACCCAATCTGCTCCACACCTTAAATTTCTCCCAAATCGTTGTCGGGATATCTGACGGATAGGCATCCAACCCCAACCACCACTCTCCAGTACCATCACACTGTCCGCACTTCGGTGCTGAGTCTAAGAGGTTGTGGACAGCCGTACCCAGTAGCTTAAACATCTCGTCTCGCACATCAATACTGATTTCATCCTCGTGTTCCTGCCACAGGCGGCGAATCTGTGGGGGCTTAATCAACTCCGTAACACTGAAGTCAGCCCCATCCTTCGTATATGGGTCGTTGTGGATAGCATCCACAATCGAACCCGGTGCGCCGTACTTATTAGTGAGCTTCATGGTAGGCTAGGAAATACGCCAGATGCCGACCTGCGATTCCGTGTCAGGGACCCGCCGAACAACAACCTCTGCGCCTGTCCCGTCTCGCTTCTGCTTTTGGTTCCAGCCGTGGGCCGAGGAGCGGATTGAGTTTACGTGCTTCCGGTCTTCGGGTTCGATATAAAAATTCTGCCCGACTGCAAGCTCAGAGAATGGGTAGCTGTGGCGGTCAGACCTAGCGGGAATCGGAACGCCTGAGTGAATCTTTAAGCCATTATCTTGTGCCATTAGTGTGTCCTCCATATGCCTACTCCATAGTCGGTGATACGAACGGAAAATTTCTTCGATGTCGCCCTCGCTACGCGACCCGCGTAACTGCGTATGGCGTTAGCTTTCTCATGCGCTTCCCCCTCCGTCATTGTGAGTTCTACGAAGTCATCCACGCTGATCGTTTCTAGCGGCAAGTATCCCCACTTTTTCGGGGGTCCGCCCTTGCCCGGAGGGGGGCCGATACCCTCGTAGATTCGGTACTTCCGTGTGTCGGTTACCACTGTTAGGTCTCCAATTTGACAGAGATTTTCCGAGGAGTTATCCTCCTGTGTCGGAAAGCAACAGGGGAACGATAACTTCCCGACACTACATCTGCAAGGGGCTTGACACACGTATGCACACACTTACGATACACGGCGAGCCAGCGTCCAAGTCGAACGCCCGGCAATTAGTTTTGATCAGGGGCAGGATGGTTCCGATCAAAAGCAAGAAGGCTCTTGCCTACTCAAAGGCGTTCACTCAGCAGTGCCCGACGCTAGACCCCCAGATGGACGAGGACCTAATCATCGCCATGAAGATCTTCTACAAGAGTCGAAGGCCAGACCTAGACGAGAGCCTCGTCCTCGACCTGCTACAGGGTCCTGTATACAAGAACGATAGGGCTGTCAAGATGAAGTACGTTCAGCACGGCCTGAGTAAGGAAAACCCACGGGTGGTGATGGCGATTGGCCCTCTAGCTCAGGCGTCCGAAGTCATTAAGCGGTACGAGGCACTGCTCACTGAGGACGCCAAGAGCTACCCATGAAGACGCAGACGCCCCCGTCGATTATGAACCTGGCTAGGGGTCTGTCCATAGGTCAGTACAAACGGTTCTGCCCTGAGTGTCAGCCATCTCGAAAGACCACGCACGACAAGAGCCTGTCACTGAAGATTGATTCAAGCGGAGGACAGTACCTCTGCCACCACTGCGCTATCACGGGAGGATGGATGACAAACAAGGACAGCGGCTTCCGCTTCAGCACTAGCCCCGCAACGGCTGTACGGTCCACGATAAATGTTAGCGACTCGACCAACGCTACCGCGACAGCGTACCTCCGTGGCCGTGGCATTAAGGATAAGGTGATTGAAACGCACACCATACGGGGCGAGTACCGCTTTTCGGGGAGGACTGTACCTGCCGTGGGTTTCCCATACCGCGATGACGGGGAGATAGCTGCTATAAAATGGCGCAGCGCAGATGAGACCAAGTCTTTCTCTCAGCAGAATGTGTGTGAGGATTTCTGGGGGCTCGAAGCCTACCGTGAGGGCAACGACCTACTGCTGGTGGAGGGAGAGATCGACGCACTGAGTTGGCTGTCGTGCGACCTGCCGGAGAACATGACGGTTCTGAGTATCCCGAACGGCGCACCGGCCAAGGTGAAGGACACAAAGATCTCGCCGGAGGACGACAAAAAATTCTCGTACCTCTGGAGGGCAGAGGAGCAGTTGAACACAGCGTCACGCATCATACTGGGATTCGATTCGGATAAGCCGGGACGGGCTCTACAGGCTGAGATACTCAGGCGCATCGGCACGGCGAGAAACATATGGATACTAGACCTTGGCGAGTTTAAGGACACCAACGAGGCACTAGCCGCGAAGGGTCCTGCGTATTGCCTGGGGCAGCTTGAGGCAGCGAAGCCTCTTCCGACAGTGGGCCTGTATGGCGTGGAGGAATTTCGAGATGAGTTCACCACGCTTTACGACGATGGTCACGTCACGGGTATGGCCCCCGGCATCGGGTCGCTCGACAAGCTAATGACCATTGTTCCCGGCATGGTAACCGTCGTAACAGGTTTCCCGAGTAGTGGCAAGAGCGACCTCATTGATCAGATCTGTTTAAACCTTGCGAGGGAGCATGGGTGGAAGACGGTGTACTCCTCTTTCGAGAAGCCACCCAGCCTGCACCTCGCCCAACTCTGCGCGAAGCTCGTGGGCAAACCGTTTTTCGACGGGCCGACTGCTAGGATGTCCCGCGAGGAAAGAGACTGGGCGGTGGAGTTTTGTGAGCAGCACTTCCTCTTCATGGATCACAGCAAGGCCGCGCCCAGTACCATCGGTGGCATCTTGGATGTCGCGAGTAAGGCGGTGCTGCGACAGGGTAGCAGGCTATTGGTCATCGACCCATACAATTTCATAACGAAGAGTGCGACAGAGAGGGAAACGGATTTCGTCAGTAGCGCGCTCACCGAGGTACAGTCGTGGGCTCGCAGGTCAGACGCCCATGTATTTTTCATTGCCCACCCCACCAAGATCTCGCCGGACAGACGGGAGGCTGGCAAGAAAGCTATCGTGACCGGCCATGACATCGCGGGGTCGGCGGCGTGGTTTGCTAAGGCAGATCTGGGCCTCACCGTATGGCGGCACCCGGAGGATGAGCAGCCACCAGAGGCGATCATCTGGAAGTGCCGGTGGTCACATCTGGGGAAGCACGGCAGCACACAGCTAGACTTCGATAGACCTACGGGTCGGTGGTCTGACTACACACCGGAGAAGGGTGACCCCACCTACTGGGATCTATCGTGAGATCAGCTTGACAGCTATACGCCGCAGCCAGTTGGGTCGGCTGGCCGCGAAGCAGCGTCCCTGATTCATCGGGCCATTAACGAGACTAGGCGAGTCCCATATCTCCATGAGGGCACTGCACTGCCGACAGGCGAAAAGGTGTAGTGCCCCCTCGTGGCAGATTTCTACAGGCACGTGTCCGTAGATCTTAGCGTGGCGAAGGGCCTGTCGGCGGAGCTTCCTAGCCTGTCGCGTCCTCATCGGTCTCCCACCTCATCCAACTTGCGGTAGAGGGAGTTTTCTATGTCCTCCATCAACACACCTGCCTCCTTGCGGAGGTCACCGTACCAGTTACCTGTTCGATAATTAGATGGCATCGCCCTCAGAGACACCAGACGTGCGTGGGCATTTACTTTGTCGATGATCGTGTCGACAAACTCTTTATGCTCGTGTATTACTTTCGTCATTTTTTACCCTTAGTTCGGATAGTGGTGAGCCACTGGCGGCGAGTTGTTTTCCCGTGGACGGATGGCAGATCTGCCGGATCGTCAGCGGGTTGCGAAGCGGGGCCACGGGAGGATGATGCGCCAGCCCTGAGACCCCACCCATGAGAGCGGTGCAGGTGCAAAGCCCTGTCGCGGAACCTGTCGAACGAAGAATCGCAGAACGGGCACTTCATCGTCCCCTTTTAGTTCTCACATAGTCGGAAATGTCCTGCACTAAAATCATCGTGACCATACCTAATACATAGCCGATAAAAATCGTGATCCAGAAATCATAGACATCACATATCACGGTGTCTCCTCCTCGTCTGCTGGGTGGCCGCCTGGTTCGCTGGTAGGTGAGGGGTCCCGGTCTATGGAGAGCCTTCCTTCGCGCAGTTTGGATACAAGCCTCTTCTGATCCTTCGGGGACAGTTTCATTAACAGTTCCAGTCCCGTGATCGTTTCATCTGATGGTTTCACGTAAGGCATGGTGTTCTCTCCTTTGAGATCCAGTAGGGGGAGACGGGGTGTCGCCCCCTCACTTCACAGTAGCGTTGAGTCAATTGGAGTCAACCAGATCGCCCCCGTGACTACTACTCCTCTTTTGCCCTCTCCCGCAACATTCGCTGGTAGCCTTCGTCATTAGTAAGTCTTCTAGCTAAACTTTCCTTCTTACATTCTCTACAATGAATGTTGCTGACCGCGTGCCAACCAACCAGTCGATGTCCAAAAGCGCACCAGTTACCATGTGGGCATTTGTGTCGATACCTGCGCTTCCCGCATCGGGGCATCTTGCGCGCAGCCGTGCCGCACTTGCAGACGCCTGCGTCGATCTTCATGCTGTACCCCCTTGCGTGGGTTGAGGTGTCACAGGTGTCACAGGTGTCACAGGCCAAGAAAAGTTAAGTCGCATTGGCGGCGTCCAGCCATCGAACTGCACGCTCATGTCATGCTCCTGTCGGTGTGTGATACTAACCTAGCGCAATCGGGCAGTGTGTCAAGGGGTTAGTGCGCGAGTGTCATACTCATGTTGCATCTCCCTTCAAGTGTGCGTTCACTTTCTCGCGTGAGCCCCAGCACCTCGCCGGGACCTCGCGTTGCAGGTACATGATGATGTCGTTTAAACAGGCTCGTGATGTCGAGTCCGCTCGGGCGAACGCCCCAACTAAGTCGTTCTCTAGGACCGCGCAGAGGAAGCCTCCCGGCTCGCGCCGATTATCCCTGTACTGTCGCAAGCCTTCAAGTATCGGATCGGGCACAAACGTGGGAGAGTTTCGTCCGTACAGCCGCATATCAGAGTTGCTCATGGTGTATCCTCCTCGTCGCGGTCAGGGTTATCCGGGTAGTCGTGGTCCGGCTCTTCGTCGAAGTAACTGGAATACTCTTCGCTGCCGCACTTCGGGCAGGGCCACTGCTCCGGTCCAGATTTATTGTTCATCTCCGCTCTGCCGCAGCCCCGGCAAACGTGGTCCATGCAGGCCATCAGGCCCCCCCACTTGTCTTGGCGCGGGTGTGGACTGTTATGTTGGCGGCCTTGAGTCCATCCCTGAGTCCATCCCTGTACGCTTGGAGCAGGCCGTGGAGTTTGCGCTTGGGGACATGGCCCACTTGGAACACGTCGCGTATCCCTGAGCCGCTGGCACCGTGTTGCTCTAGCCGCCATCCACCATATGCACCACCGATATGGTAGTTCCAAGCGGTGGGCACAAGCTCCCCCTCCACCTTTGTCCAGGGTTCCAGCGGTATACCTTGTAGCGTGTTGACGGCGTCCACTACATGGTCGAGATCCTTCAGTGTGATGCGTCTCATGGCGCTCTCCTCGTCGTGTGGTGTGTCGTGTTTCGTGACTGTTTAAACAGCTTGCACGGCTGCGAGGTCGGCCTTGACCGTTTCGACGTGGGCCTCCAACTGTGCCAGCACCTTTGCCTTGTTCCCCTTGAATCCAAACTCTGACTTAGCCATAGCGTAGCAAGTGCGGCCTCGGTTCATTCGGTATCCCTTCACTTCCATCCTGAGTCCAGAGACCATCACCATCAGCCGATAAAGCGGGATGTGTTCGCCGGTAATCATGTAGCCGCCGCCGTGAAATTCAATCATGTTAAATTCTCCCGTAGTGTGTCGTGTCTCGTGACTGTTTAAACAGCGCGGAATCTGTCGGCTGGACCGGAGCGTAGGCCACCAACGTCCAGCTCAACCCATACCCGATCCTCCCCCACTGGGGTGAGGCTGGTCCCCACCACCGTGCCGTACCGTGCGCCCATCATCGTCCGCCACAGGTCGGTGTCGGGGTGGTTTTCCACCCGATCACCCACCGTGAAGGCGTTGCCGTCGTACCCGATTAATTTGTTCATGGTGCTACTCCTTTTCAAATGTGAAGACTTCTTCGCTGTCGCCTAGTGCCGCATCACACGCGCAGTAAATCGCATTACACGCCTCGTACCTGTCGGTGCCAGGCTCGGCCTCGCTGCGAATCCACCGCAGCGCACCCTCTAGCATCTTGATGTGCGCCTCGGCGTCCGCTATCGCCTGCTCGTAGCTGTCACGTTGGATTGTGTCTACGGGCAACGCATCTCGAAGCCCATACAGTGCGCGAACCGCGCTGCCACCGACGACGGCATTGTCCTCGACCAAGATTGACAACGCCATTTCTGCTTCCGTCGCGGCCTTTTGCAATGTGGTCATCATGCCTCCTTTAGGGCGTCGAAGTAATCTGCGAGTGCCCCCTCAACTTGGGGGCGGTTCGTGGTGCCGTGGAATTCGACGCTGTTGGCAAGCACCATCAGGAGTCTTGATATTGGCGGACTCGCATTAGTGAACCGCTCGGCGCGGTGTAGGTTGTCGGAGGCGTTCCGCATCTGCCTGAGCGCACGGTCGGTAAGCATCTCAGGGGTGACTTCGATGTTGTCGGTCATGTCTGGTTCCTTTAGATGTAGTCTGAGGCGGTGTGGTAGTCGCCGTTGGCAAGGGCGTCACTTAATTCCTGACTAGCTTGCGCGTTCTCTTCCTTCCTAGTGGCGACGAGTCTGTCGAACGCTTTCACCGCCGACGCGCGGGTGTAGAAGACCTTGAGCTTCTCGCCTTGGTAGGTGAAGGATCGGATCAGGCGATTATTTTCCTTGTAAATTTTTCTTATGAACGCCATGCGCGTGTCCGCACCGATCAGTTGGGGCACGCTCGTGCCCACGAGCCAGACACGCACATCAGCGTCACCTTTTTTGTTCAAGACAAAGGGGCGCGTCGTGAAGCAGTGGATGACGGGGCGAGCAGAGCCGAAGCAGTTCAGAAACTCTGGCCCGGCGTAGGTCCGCCAGCCGCCCATCTTGAGTCGGAAGTTCATCGTGGTCCGCGCTACCGTCTGTTCCATGCGTTCCCCCCGTCGTGTGGCGTGTCGTGTTTCATATGAGGAATATATATCAGTGGCATATGATGTCAAGGGGTCAAGGAACATTGCCCACACGCTATGCAGTGGCTACCTTTTTACCACCCTGTTTAAACCACCCTTACATCGGACAAAAGAACTATGGCATCTACAGGTGCGACCCTTACACCCAAGCAGGCAGCTTTCGCCAGCGCAGTGGCTCGTGGCAGCACCCTCGTGGCAGCGTACAGGCTTGCCTATGATTCAGGTGAGGACGCAAGCCAGCAGTCACTACGCAATGAGGCGTCACGTTTAAACAAACTACCAAAGATCCAAACTAGAATCGAAGATCTAAAGGCCCACAAGACAAGCGTGGTCAAGGATCAGGAAATGCTGTCGGCACAGTGGATTCTGTCTAAGTTGAGGGCAGAGAGTTTGAACGAAGACAACCCGCCGAGTACAAGGGTCAGGGCCTTGGAAATCCTGGCGAAGTCGGAGGGTCTCTTTAGTGACTCACAGTCGGTAAGCGTAGACGTTAGGTCTAGCGAGGCTATCGAAGCAGACCTCAAGTCTCGCCTCGAAAGACTGATGGCAGGCAGCGGTGATATTACTCTGGTGAAGTAGTCGCTAACCGTGCATAGCACTAAAGAGAAGGCACGTTTTCAAAAGAAATGTACGGGTACCCCTTGACAGGCAGAAAAGTGTGCGTACATTAAAAGCAGTTCCTTCAGATGCAGTGCTCGTAACACTTGATGTGCTATGTTGTAAGCAGGATAAGTAGTACTTAAACCGTTACCTGCGACTTACCAGAAGCGACAGACTGGAATCCGGGGCTACCTGTCCCCACCAAGGGGCGTTTAAACAGCGAGTTGTTTGAGCGTCTAATCGTTTAAACACGAGGCCCGTTTAAGCCTGTCATTGTTTAAACATAGGGGTCGTTTAAACGTAGTGTCGTTTAAACAGAGGAGTTGTTTAAACCCAGCGTCGTTTAAACGTAGGTGTTGTTTAAACATGAGGTCGTTTAAACGCATCGTTGTTTAAACATGGCGACTGTTTAAACAGAGAGGTTGTTTAAACAGAGCGGGTCACATAAAAAAAGAGGCCCCCCCATTTCTGGAAGGGCCTCTTCTTGTGACCTAGTCGGGTTGGTGTGTTACCACTCTCCCGCCATCGGATCTTCTAGTGGGGCAGGGTTCTCGTGGTCGTACAATTCCTGTCCGGTCAGCCCAGCGTGACCGAAAGTCTCCACCTCCCTATCGCGGCGATCATACCAAGTACCGCTAGGCAGGATCATGGTGAGGTCAGCCATGACGGACTCGCGGTTGCCGTAGAGTAGGGAGTAGATCCCGTGCTGCCACCAATCGTCGCCCTCATCCATAGTGTCGATGACGTTCTCCAGGGCGGCACCGTAAAGGTACGCGGCTGCCTTGGGGAGGGAGGCGACAAC
>Ga0114993_10004619_pt1 | contig 13604 bp, 12 predicted proteins | sample ArcticOcean_MG_C_FD_87042 | JGI IMG/M metagenome (GOLD analysis project Ga0114993, IMG submission 87042) | Marine microbial communities from western Arctic Ocean - ArcticOcean_MG_CB2_150 | ecosystem: Environmental > Aquatic > Marine > Oceanic | place: Arctic Ocean: Canada Basin | collected...
CACTATTTCCAATAGTATATATGATCAAAAATGTTATTACACAATTGGTGTTGTCTCCAGTAGTTTTATTGAGATACCAACTAAATTCAGTACTAGTCCTACCTGTTATCATTACTTGTGAAAGAGCGTTACATGTCTGTCCGATGTTGTAAGTGCCCCCGCTTCCTGTATACCCGTAATAGAAGCTAGGAAACACACTATAATTCGATGTTGCCGTGATGTTATTCTGTAATATCATGGTCTCACTGACTGCGCTTGCATTACCAATAATATTAAACCATAAAATTTCCATTGGTAGTGTATTGTAGTTTGTTAAATACAGTTCACCACCTACAGTCAAATTACCAGTAACACTTGCATTTTGGTACATAATCACATCATCAGACATATATGCAGGAGCATTCACCGCAAGACTATCATTAACTGTCAAAGTATTAGCTGTTATAGTGTTTGTATTAATATCACTTGCTGTTAACACATTAACACTACAATCTCCAGACACATTGACATCATTTAATGTTAAATCCTTCGTAACAGTTAGATTATTTAAATTCAAATCGCCTCCGTTAAGACTACGAGAACTCATTATATATATAATAATAATACATAAAATAAAATAAAATATTAAAAGTAAATTAATTTAATTAAGGATTTTTAATAAATTGAACAACACTATTACAGTGAACGACTGCCAAGTGGAAAGTAATATTACCAGATAGTCCAGAGAAAGTCTTCACCACTTGAATATTAGCATTAGCAACCTGAGAGATCTGATTCTGAGGGATATCAAAGATAGAGTTAGCAACCAATTCCTCAGTGGGGTCGGCATCAATTGCCAACATCACAACACGCTCTACGGGACGACCATTGGGATTAATAGTCAAAGTCAAAGTCTTACCAGATGGTACAGATGAAACAATAGCCATATCGCCATATGGAATACCAGCCATAGCATTAGATAGAGCAGAATCACCAATAGCATTAGTGGCTTTAACAGTGAATTCATAAGAATTACCATTAGTTAGACCAGTTGAGTCAAAAGCAAGTACATTTGCAGCCAAGGTGATGAGTGCAACAGCATCTTTATAAACTGTAAAACCAGTAAGAGCAGATTGACCAATATCTGCAGGTGCAGCCCATTCAATATGAATTGCAGTATCATTTTCTGTGAGTACATTCAATACGGGTGCTTGTGGTTTCTTAGTTAGAGAAATAAATGTACTTTCAACGGGTATACCTTCACCAAAGGCATTATGATAATCCACAGCACATTTATAAGTTTTACCAGCATCAAGACCAGTAAAAGTATGTTCAACAACATCAAGTAAGTTAGCAAGATTCAAATGAGTGATTTCATTGGTAGAAGAAGTGAGTGTTAAATGAATATAGAAATTATCACTCCATTCTGCAAAATCAATTGGTTTAGACCAAGTAAAACGAGCATCGTAACCAGTAACACCAACACTTGAGCCATTGACAGCACCAGATTGATTAGGAATATTAGTGGGAACACCAGTCATGGAATTAGACATAGCAGAAGGAGCAGAATAATTAACATTTCCCACTGCAGGCTGGAACATACAAGCCACTCTATAACTATCCTGGTTTACAAGACTTGCATCAGCCAACGTATAAAGACCAGAAGCACTGAATGGCAACACAATCCAAAACAGAGCGTTATCTGATTGTCTTTTAATAACGAATTCAACAGTGTCACCGCCAGCATTAGACAAAACATTAGCAGTTGCTCCCAATGTGACTTTAAGTTTCGCATCCAATCCTGTAATAGATGAGATTGATGGGGATACAAGAAAAAAGGGAGTTGTAACAGTAATAAGATTAGAATAAACGGTTAGATTAGCTACATCGGTCACTTGAAGCTGGAATTGATAAGAAGCTACGGAATCAAAACCAGTTTTAAGACCATACTTAAGATCACTGGGGGTTACATCAACTGATTGAAGCTGACTATCATTAGCATTCTTAAAATAGATAAGAGTGATTTCTCGGATGACACCGAGATTATTGTGAACCCACTTGAGATTTACACCGGGTGAATTGTTTTGAGAATCATGAGATAATACGGTAGATGACATATATAATATACACTATATAAAAATAATTCTTAAATAAATAAAAATAATCTAATTCTATATAAAAAGAATGGATGAAGGTGAATTACGTGATACAATGGCGGATATTCTTGAAGAAAACAATTGCCCAACTCGTGTCTTAAGTAGAGAGATATTATTATATAATCATGTCCGCCTCACAAAGAAGAGGGTTCACTGTGCTTACTAATTGTATTCTTAGCACATATTTTAGTCTTTTTATGTCTTAATAATTGATTCCTGGACACTATTCTATGACAATGATCACATTCCATTTTTTCACACCCATAAGCCAGCATTTGTTTACGATTCTTTTGATAATAATCTTTTTGATATTGTTTCATGTCACTTATCATATTGTATTATTATAGTATTATATTTTTTAATTCATTTTTAATTCATTTTTTCATATAATTATTAAATATGTAAATATATATTATATGTATTACCATTTTCAGGCAGATAATGATGAGGATATTGATTTTAATGAAAAATTATCAAGTAAACAATGTGAAGCTGTTAAATCTAATGGTCAACAATGCCGTAATAAGACTGTAATAGGACAGATATTTTGTTGGATTCATAGAAAGCATATCTTAAATTTACAAATTAAGAATAGCAGTTTGAGAAATGCTGGTAAAGGTTTATTTGCTTACGGTCGTAAAAATGAAATTATATTTAAACCAGGACAACGGATATGTATGTATGATGGTGAAATTATAGATGATGAAGAGCTAGCCGATCGATATGGTGAATATACAGCACCTTATGCAGTCCAATTACATACTCGAAATGGTCAAGAGGTTTATGAAGATGCAGGTATAGAACGAGGATTAGGAAGTTTAGCTAATCATAGCAAAAATCAATCTAAATTAAATGCTCGTATTGGTGTTTCAAGACAAAATAGAGCGCAATTAATAGCTATTAAGAATATTAAAGCTGGTAAAGAGATATTTGTTGATTATGGTGATGATTATATAATTGATAAAGATGTTTGCTCATCTACAAACAGAAAGAAAAGCACTTGTTAGAATTTTGCATTATTAAACGTATTTATATTATAAGGAAACTATTTTTCCAACAGTTTTTCATATAAACAAGAAATAATATAAATTATCACTATAATAACAAATGAAAACGGCGGAAGAAATTCAATTAGCGAAAGAAAAAAGGCGTATGTATATGAGAGAATATAAACGCAAGCAATATGCTGATAATAAATTTCAAACGAATATGAAGCAAAAGCTATATTATCATCAGAAACATAATCCAAACGTTAATCTCAATGATTTGAAGCAAATTACAGTGATGAGAGCAGAATTTATTAAAGTGCTGTGTAATTTACAAAAGATTAAAGAACACCATCCTGATATGTTGAAAGAATATTTAATTAAATATATTCAAGACTTATAATCATATATATTTTGTATAATAAATAAATATTATACAATGAAAAAAATAATAGTTTAATAAGAAAAACCATATAAACAAATTTTATTTTATATTACTATAATAATAATGAGTAATTGCAGTGAACAGAAGAAACCAAAATACCTTAAATTTGAAACTGTGTGCGAGAAATTTGAACAACACCATTGTAAGATTATTAATAAGTCTATTTTTGTGAAAGAAACAGAAAATGATAATATTATTATGTCTAGATCACAAATATTGACATCATACGAACATTTAACTTTTCAAAAGTTGAAATATACGAAGAAGGAAGGTTATACTGTAACAAATCATATGTTTATTAAATCATGGTTATCTGGTTATGAGAAACAAAGAGTATTTCAAGATATTGGTGTATATCCTAATAGTTCTTTATGTCCCAAAACACATTATAATATATGGAAACCATTTATAATGGAAGAAATCGATGAGTATGAAGATTCACCGGATGAATTGGCAGTACTATTGAATCATATTAGAATATTATGTGATAATGATGAAGATGTTTACGTGTATATGTGTAAATGGATCGGACAAATGTTAAAACATCCTGAAATTAAGCCTGGTATCTGTCCAGCATTTATTAGTAAAGAAGGTTCTGGTAAAGGAACATTATTAACATTATTAGCAAAAATGATGGGACCAGATAAAGTAATAGAATCAACTACACCAAGTAGAGATGTTTGGGGTGCATTTAATGGACAAATGGCTAATTCCTTTCTTGTAAATTTAAATGAGTTGTCAAAAAGTGAAACCCTTCAATCAGAAGGTAAAATGAAAGGTTTAATTACTGATTCTGCATTAATTATTAATAATAAAGGTGTAAATCAGTTCAAAGTTACTAGTTATCATCGATTTATGATTACAACGAATAGTGAGGATCCTATAACTACTAAACATGATGATAGAAGAAATTTAGTTATTAGATCAAGTGATGAAATGAAAGGAAATAAAGATTATTTTAAACAAATTCATGAATATATGGATGATGCTAATGTAATTAAAACATGTTATGAATATTTCATTAGTTTACCTGAATTAGATAATTTTACTAAACTACCTGTACCTATAGTAGCATATCAACAAGATATGCAAGCATTATCTATGTGTCCAATTGAGAAATGGATACGTGATTTTACATTCATCAGTTCAAAGGGACAAATAATTAAATTGACTGGTAAAGAAGCATTTGATAAATTTAATCTATTTTGTGATGAGAATAGAATTCAATATAGTATTAATATGTGTCAATTTGGAGTTAGACTAAAACGAATGAATTTATCAGGTGTAGAATCAAAACATACTAATAAGGGTGTTTGTAAAGTATTTAATATTAATAAATTACGTAAAGATCTAAAGATAAATAGCAAAGATATCATTGAGATGATGATGGAGGATGAATATGATAGTGATGACTGTTAAGACCAATGTTATTTGTAATTTAAACCTTTTAAAAAAGTTTAAAAAATCATTTAAAAAATAAATATATAGTATATATTAATAATGAACAAAAACGATTATATCAACTTTAAGAAAACTGACTTATTGAATGAATCAGAAATCCAAACACTAGTAACAAGCTATTCACAACTAGAAAAAGCTGAATTATTAGTTAGTAAACTTAGCATGATTGGAATATGTGAAGATATTATATATATTGGTAAAGTAGAGGTTAGAAGGACTGAAATCATGGATGAACATATTAATCCTTATTTAACTATTATCCTTAGAAAGCTAGTTGATAAGTCTGTACGTGAAATTTATCAAAATAGTACAACTTATCCTATGTCTATATTTCACCAATTACTACAAAAATCTTATTATAGTGATATGTTAGATGATATTAAATATATGCTAATATTTGATGTTGATGGTGATGAAGAAGAGGATGTGGACCCAGAAGAGGGTGAAGAAGAGGATAAAGAGAAGGAAGACCAGGAAGAAGACGATGATGACGATGAAGAAGAGGAATGTATGCTTGTAGCTAATAATACCAAAGAAATTCTAAAATTTATTTAATAAACATTATAAAACATTTAAAAAAGTCTTTTTATAGTATAATAAGAATGAAATTCAATATACAAATGTTAAAAGAAGTGAAGAATAAGAGAAATGAACTAAAATCGAAAGTAATTCGAGTTACAAATGCTAAATCAAAAGATGGTTTACCATTTCAAACCATAAATGAGATATATAAGGACTTATTAACTAAATATAAACCAAATCAGATCATGATTACCGCTAAAACACTAATTGGTAATTGGACAACGTTAAAAGGATTTGTATATAATGGTGATAATCTTAAATATACTGATGATGATTACTTTAGTAATATTCCAAGTGCAATTGCTGATCGATTAATAGATAATTACTATAGTATTGATATAATCGTTAATATTTAATTTTAAAAAAAACATTATAAAAAGCATTTAAAATAATATCTTTTCTAATAATAATGAGTAAAAAGCTAAATTATTATTATACTAATCTGGATAATCAGGGTAGAACAAGCTATCGATGTCTAATTAATGATTCAAATATCATCACTGTATTAAATCAATTAGATTACAAGCAATCAACGAATTATGCGATGCCAATGCAATATATTGCTACTGATAATGATTTATTTCGTTTTAGAACAGATTTGATTCGATGTAATGATGAAATTTCTAATAAACTATATAAATCGAAATTGCACAACAGTCAATTTAAGATAAATGTATTTAATTATAACACAATCAATGATGCAGTATTAAAACATTGTATTATTAACTCCGATCAGAGTAAATATAAAGAGTCTCCTAAAATAAACTTTAAAGAAATGTGTGTATTTCAAAATTGCTTATCAGCTGGTCTAATGACGATTGATAAAAGTAAAGTAGGACAAATATTAAAGTGTTATAGTTATGATTTTAGTAAATATTACTTTAATATGATGAAAAAGTTACAAATACCTATATGTGAACCAAAATATAATGCAATTAATGCAATTAACTTTAATAAATTAGGTTTTGGTATATATAGGTGTAAAATTAATTGTAGTAATAAACAGTTTTGGAATATATTCAATTTTAATAAGGTACATCATTATACACACAACACTATTAAAACGTTATATGAATATAGTGATGTATATGATATAAGCTTTCAATTATTACCAACGGATAACAAATATAATTATAATTTTGTTAGTTATAATAAAACTATCTCTATGATGAAAGTATTTAGGCAATGGTTTCAAACTTGTGACGAAATGATTACACGTTGTCCAGGTAATTTCTTAGTTAAATCATATGTTAGTCAATTATGGGGTTGTTTATGTAAATTTAAGAAAATTTCAGTATCAGAAGATAAAATTAATGATTATGATTGGGATCATCTTGAACATATTGATTATAATAACAAATATGAATATTATAAATATAAATCAGAGCATGGTACATATAAATTAATTAAATCTGATGATCCATTTGATTCTAAACTAGCTAGATTAAAAATATTTCTAACTGAATATGCTAGATTATACATGTTTAACTTTATATCAGAAAATGAATTAGCAAATTATGTAATTCGTTGTCAAACGGATAGTATTACATTCAACAAAAAGTTTAATTTCAAATTATTTGATTATTATCCAATTGAAGAAGCTAAATCTACTGGGAATATAGTATTTAAGAATCTAAATTCATATTTTCATGTATGTAAAAAGTGTTCTTGTGAATATAAATATAAAGATGGACATATTTGTTAATTACTTCTCTTTATTTTTGGTACTACGGCTGTATTCATCAATCATATCACCGAGCCCATCTTCTCGTAAATCGCTTTCTTTTTCATAAGTGGATTCAGATTTTTTATATCCCTTGTACCATACTAAATAATGCATTTGTTTTTTCATTTGCTTTTTACCTATTAAAGCTTTCACTTCATAGGTAGTATTTCCATTTTCAACTAATTTCAACTCATTACTAGCATACGAAATATGTGGCATGTGTTTTAATTTATATCTATAATATGGTGCATCTGGATAATAGATAATATTATCAATTGTTCGTGTATCTACTGACCATCGACGGTCACCTTCTCTAAATTTAGTGTCATTAATTTTATTGCCGTGTACGTCTTTTGGCTTTAACAGTATATATCTAACGACATCACCGATTTCAAATTGTGACTTCTTAGCTTTACTTAGATCAAAATATGATTCCTCTTGTACTTTTCTAATTTTATCCAAATCTCTTTCACGATATTCATTTAATTCTTTCCTAATTGTAGGTAGTATAGATACCCATTCATTAAAGGGTCTTTTTAACTTTGTTTCCTGACTGGATAGGTAATTCATAATTAACTTTCCAAGAGTTCTATTTAAACGTTCAACTGGTGACATCTGAGTTTTCCTATCTGCAGTGGCCGTACTGTGATATATTAGTTGTTCTTGTAAATACTTATCAAAAGCTCCTTTAAATTCCGATCCTCCGTCAGATTTAATTGAAATATCGGGCAATGTTAATATACCTCGTTTAGTTATTTTGTTTAAAGCTTCAACCGATTCCTCTGAATTAGTTGTTTTCATTTGTTCGATATCAAATTTGTTGGTGGCAATATCCATGATAACAAATAGATATTTATAACCTGCTTTAGTTTTAGGTAAATGCAATAAATCCACCATATAATTAAATTTTGGTTCAGGAACAATGCTATTAACAAACTTATTATATACTTTTGATTTGGGTCTAGCTTTAGTGAGTTCAATTTGTGAATCGTCAACATGTAATTCATTTAATATATTTTTAAGACTTTTACCATTATTTTTATTTAACATTATATATGGTTGAGAGAATATAAAAAACAAATTCAATAAATATTGTGATGGAAAAACATTTAAATAACACGCAATATCCCATTATATCTCGTGAATAAAAGAAGCATGAAGTGTAATCATCCAAGCTATAAAACTAACACCAATTACTATCAAATATATCATGATATTTTTCACAATTAAATAATAACATTATTAAAGCCAGATATTATAACATCAGACTGTTAATGTGTCATCTGGTGCACCTTTTAAGATGTCGGTACTATGTGTTTTCAAAGGATTGTAAGTACCACTGTCTAATATGTATGTATTCTTTTTATTTTTACGTGGGTTTAAAGTGTGTAAAAATGATATCGGATCTGCACGATCGCGTATCAGGTGCTCGTTATTTTTCTGCTTGCGAAACATTGTCGAAGGTACTACAGCTGGATTTAAAGTTATAACTTCTTTATTATGTCCTTTATTAGATTCATGGGCTATTTCACCTGCTAAACTGTGACCTATGATGGAGGTATTCTTAGCAGTTTTGTATTTATCAATAGCCTGATCGGTTATTTTGCGACCGTGGTTAAATCTACGATTATTCTTATAACCAAGCATCAATTTTATATCTGTTCCTACATCATGTAATCCCTTCGTGCCTCTGTGTGCAATTACAAGATGATCTTTTTCTGGATGATAGTAAACCTGACTTCTACTCCCAGATAGAGATGTATCTAACACATACCCGTTTGTGTCAGTCGGTATGCCATAACTAGAATCTAAAAGCTTGTGTAACGTTGAATTGTTTAAATTCATAGCACCTCCAAATATAACATAGTCATAGCGCTTCTTTAATTTCTGATTAAAGTAATATTCCATGTGGTTTATAACTATATCCAAATCTAATATCATTTCTTCTTGTGATGTATCTTTTATTAGATCATTAATATCATCTAAATATTCCGTTACATCTAAATTGGTAATTTTGGAAGTATTTTGTTTGATATGTTCCAAGTTTATCTTTATTAATTTATTACTGATAGGTTTGAATGTCTGTATTAACATATCTTTTACTAATTTTAGACTAGTTATAGACTTATACATAATACCATTATCACTGTTCATCAGGTTTAATATACCCTTATTAACTTTTCCGTGATTTAGTTCTTTATTAAATTTTCTTTTAATCACTTTATAATAATCCCCATTCATTCTTGCTTCTTCTATCTGTTTATCAAATTGTTCTTCAATTTTACTATCGATTTTATTCACATTATTAATAATAAAATTATAAATTATATTGATATCTGTAAATAAATTATTATGTGCATAGCATAAATCCAATTTTACAAGGTTATTATCATGTAATAAGCACTCACCGAAAGTAAAGGTATGATTGTCAATAGTACGTGTCCCTTTCTTTATATCTTCGTACTCCCAACGAATAGGTAAACCGTTAAACATTCCATTTTTGAAATCAGTGATATAATATTCAGGAGTTTTATAAGCTTTATTAAAGATATCAACAAACTGCTTATATACAGCACTAATTATTTTCACAGAATCATTCATTTTGATATTCTCATTCAAATCATAATCATTTGCATATAAAACATGCTTTATACTGTTTGATCCAATAAGGAAACCATGATTAGATTTTAATTCAAGGAAGTGAAAGACGTTAGTTATATTTTTATCAATGTGTTGAATATTTTGTTTTTGCATATAATGTAATAAAACAAAATAAATAATTTATAGCATATATAAATAATTAGTTTTAACTTTTTGGGTTGGTTTATATAGTTTATGACTAGTGTAATGCTTAATCATACTTCCACCAGACATAGGACGGTAATTATTAATACCAGATTCAACTAATTCAACTAATTTATCGAAATCCGATTCTAATTTATGAAGTTGTGTTGATATACTATTAATACTAGTTAATATATACATTTTTTCGTCCATATCTGCATATAATTTCTTAATTGTGTTAATTTCAGCATCAGTAGCACCTGAAAAGTGATCTTCTGATAGATTTTCAGCCATTGGTATTAAATTATTTACTATATTATTTAATTTCTTAGCAATTAATATTTGTTCATTAGTTAACATTGAAATTGGTGTATCATTAGCAATTGAAACACCATGTTTCGACCTTTTATGGTTATTTCTATCTAAATACGATTGTACAAGATCATCTTGTGTTATGTCAGTTAATCTTCCTTGATCTCCTTTTTGTAAAGATCTATATCTGATAATAGGAACATCATTATCTTTTAATAATTCCGTACTTGCTTCTGGATATCTATTTACATCTAATTGTTGACCAACATTTAAATTCAATCTATCATTTTTCAAATCATCAAGCTCTTGATTAAATGCATTCATTCCTTCTAACTGTATTGTAGCTTCATCTTGTTCATCTACTATTGGATATTCAGTATTAAGATATGACTTAAACTTTGTTTTAGAAACAGTAGGACCATATGTAGTTTCAATATACAATTTTAATTTTTGGGCAGGAATATTTTTAATTGTTTTATCAATACTATTAATTGTCTTTAATCTTTTCGATTCATAATGCGTTTTCCAATCCTGTTCCTCTTCTTCTTCCTCATCAGAAGTCATATCACCACCAAAAAATTCTTCTTTATTAGTAATTTTAAATTGTGTAACCATTTGATTCAATTCAGTATCAAGTATATTGCTATCTCTAATAAAATCTTTGAGTGTATCTCGTTTATTAGATAAAGCTTTTTTATTAAATTCACTTTTAACTTTAACACTATAACCTTTTCCTTTCTTCTTTGGTAATACTGCAACTGGTGTAACGGTATCCATTTCATCATCATTATCACCTTCTCGATTAATTTCATTTCTTAATATACCCAAACCTTCACTATAATTTCTTACCGTCATATTAGCTATTCTATTATTAATATTTTGATTTCTATGATCACTAAATCTTAACATTATATAATATATGTTGAGAATAAATTAAATATTTTAATATTTCAAATGATGAGTTTTAATATGTGAACTAGCTTCACACAAAGAACAACCATGTTGTGCCATTAATTTACGCACTAAAGCATGTCTATGCAATTGTTTTTCAGTTTGCTGACGTCTAACTTTGGGTTTTTTCATTCCGGCAGCCAAAAGTAGCGGCGCTCCTTCTAAAGCTACCTCACCAGCTTCACTAGCAATTTCTGGTGCATAAGTCATGAAATCCTTAGCACCTTCTAATGCTACATTCTTTAATTTCTTAACTCCTTCTTTCATTAACCCTTTACCAATCTCATGACCAACTGTTTTACCAACATGTGTTAGTGTATGACCAGCTTTACGCATATGTTTAACAAAACTGGGATGATGATGGTGATGGTGATGATGCATTCTACCACCTTGTAGTTCCTCATCGCCTGATTCTGATTCTGATTCTGATTCTGGGTGAACATATTGTAGTTTTTTAACTGGTTTCTTAGGTAATTTCCTTACAGTGTTAATTGATTTAGCGACTTGTTCATATTGACGACCGTTATTATTATATGCCCCTGTTGCTAGATTATGTTCAATTTCAATTTGTTTTCTAACATCATTCAACAATTTATTTTTAATCATATTCTTGTATTGTTTTAAATCCATTATATATAATATACATATAATAAATTTTGTAATACTATAATTTATATTTACTTATTTTGAACTATAATAATTCACTCAAAATATATAAATGCTATATTAATTAAGCCTTATATCTGTGTATACGGCGTTTACCACCACTACCACCACTCATACCACCAGCACTCATACCAGATCCAGATACAGGGTCAGCAATCTTTTCACCTTTCTCATGATCAATCATGTGTTCCTTCTCCGAAGCCTTAGAAAATGCTTGTTTCAAGTGTTTGTGGATAGAACCAAGGTTTTCAATTGATCCACCAACAATTTTCTTGTCATAACTATGAGAATCGGTAATTGCATCCTTGGATTTGGTTTCAAGTACCATTTCTTGGTTCAAAAGACCAGTAGTGAAGCTAGATGCACCGTTTTCAGTAGTAAATATACCACCATTAACAGTTACAAGGTACACAGTAGGTGTAATATCAACAGAACCTTGATTATAGAGCTGAACATCGAATTGCATGTTGAATTGACCACCACTGCCATTAGCATATTGAGTATCAATACTCAAATCAAGACTTGGGTCAACAGCCAAGATAGAACCAATTGTTGGAACAGATACAGGAACTCCAGTATTATTATTACTAATACCACTACCACTATATTCATAATAATTCATCTGTAGACCATTTCTAATGGACATTTCATATAATTGAGATTGTGTGGCACTAGAAAGAAGACCAGATTTATTACCAAAATTGATGGAAACTGATTTAATAACCATAAAACTATTACTATCATATGTATCCTGATTTGATTTCTTAGCAAATATCAAGAATTTAGAAGGAATTTGGTTTAGTTGAATATTATTGAATGCTACTGTTGATGAAGCTTTAGCAGGAATTGCAGAACCACTAGAATAATTAAAACTAGTGTACTGATTATAATTAACAACGTTCCTAGGTTCAATTTTACTAAACATAACAGGTGGAATAGTTAGAAAATTGAGCAACAACTTAGCAGAAGAATAACCAACATAATCAACACTTGAAATGGTCGGCACTAATACGTTATTCTGCATTGCATAAGAAGCATTTGACATTGCTCTAGTAGCATCACCCATAGTTGCTGTGATGGTCAAATTGTTAAGACCAAGGAATGCACCTTGATTATTACTATGAGCAGAAATATAAGGACTCAAGAACAACATTGGTTCAGTAGTGTTAAATTTAAGAACTACATAGGGATAAGGATTATTTCCACTAGCATCAGCTGAAACCTGGAGAGAATTAAGAGCAACTCCATTATTATCGTATAGCGAGACATTAAAACAGCCTCTAGGTTGAAATTTCTTATCATAACCACCAATGCTATAATTACCAAGGACATTATTATTACTACCAAGTCCATCACTATAATTCAAATAAAATGAATCAGGAAGACTAGGAGTCAATGAGTTATATTGTGCTAATTCTCTGTAATTATACATTTTTAGCAGGCCAGCTAGCACATCACGACTATTAACTGATACAGTTGCATTATTAATATTAGATTGTAAAGTATTAATTAAACTATTAAATGGGAAAGCTTGAAGAGCATTGGACTCACCATAA
>Ga0114993_10004621_pt1 | contig 13600 bp, 12 predicted proteins | sample ArcticOcean_MG_C_FD_87042 | JGI IMG/M metagenome (GOLD analysis project Ga0114993, IMG submission 87042) | Marine microbial communities from western Arctic Ocean - ArcticOcean_MG_CB2_150 | ecosystem: Environmental > Aquatic > Marine > Oceanic | place: Arctic Ocean: Canada Basin | collected...
GAAACTCCGGAAGAGACTGCGGAAACGGCAAGTCGTCACGTTGAAGGACGTCCATGGCTCACTATCCATTTTACACACATAATCTATCCCTAGTGGGTGTGTGCGTCAAGCGGATAGGCAAGGGCTGATCAACGATATCCTCGATCTATCCAAGATCGAAGCCGGCAAGATGGATATCTATCTCGAAAGCTTCCTGGTGGGCGATGTCATAACCGACGTCAAAAACACCATCCGGCCTTTGATCGAAGCCAACGGCAACACCTTGGCGCTGGAAACCGAGGGCGCGCTTGGCACCATGCATTCGGACATGACCAAGGTTCGCCAAGTCATGTTCAATCTGTTGAGCAACGCCGCCAAGTTCACCGAAAAAGGCACCATCACCATCCATGCCACGCGCGCGCAGGCAAGCGGCGCCGACTGGATCGAGCTGGCGGTCACCGATACCGGCATCGGCATGTCGCCCGAACAGATTGAAAAAATGTTCCAGCCCTTTTCCCAGGCCGATGCCTTGACCACGCGCAAATATGGCGGCACCGGGCTGGGCCTGGTTATCAGCCAGCATTATTGTTCGATGTTGGGCGGCGGCATCGAATTGGAGAGCGAATTGGATGTCGGCACCACCTTCCGGGTGCGCCTGCCGGCAACGCCTCTCGAAGCCGCGCCCGAGGCGTCGGAAGAAACCGGGACCGCAAAGACAGAAGGCGAGGCGAACGGCGCCCGCATTCTGGTGGTCGATGATGATCCGGTGGTGCGCGATCTTTTGGGCCGCCATTTGGGGCGCGACGGTTTCAATGTGCAAACCGCCGCCAACGGCAAAGACGCCGTCGAGATCGCCAAAAGCTTCCTGCCCGATGTCATTACGCTTGATGTGCTGATGCCTTATATGGATGGCTGGGCGGTGTTGAGCGAGATCAAAAAGGATGACAGCCTGGCGCAAATTCCGGTGATCATGATATCGATCACCGAAGACAAGAAGCTGGGATTTTCGTTGGGCGCGTCGGAATTCCTGACCAAGCCGGTGGACCAGAACGAGCTGCGCGCCACAATCGAAAAATATGTCGGCGCCGGCAAGCCGGGCCGGGTGATGATCGTCGAAGATGATGCGGTCGTCCGCGAATTGCTGGCCCGCATTCTGGAAAACAACGGCCAGGAAGTGATTCAGGCGGAAAACGGCCGCATCGGTCTCGAATTGCTGGAACAAGGGGCGCCGGACGTTATCGTTCTCGATCTGATGATGCCGGAGGTGGACGGCTTTGAATTTCTGGCCGAATTACGGGCAACACAAAAATGGGCCGCCATTCCGGTGATCATCGCCACCGCCAAAACATTGACCCAGGAAGAGCAGGACCGATTGCAAGGCAATGTGGAACAGGTACTGCTTAAAGGCGATCAGCCGATCGAGCAATTGATGCAGCAGATCAATGGCGCCATCCGCGGTCTGAACATCTAGAGCGATTCCGGACAGATATGAATCAATTTGATGGGAACAAATCGGTTTTCAGGGTAGGCGCGGTGCGCAGCGCGATGCCTTTGCATCGGGCAAGGGCCGCAACGCCCCCGGGGAGCCGATTTGACCCACCGGATGCCGGATGCTTTTGTCCCGTGGACGTCGTCGCGCACCTTTGCCGATGCCAATGCATTGCCATGCGGCGTGCTCCTCGCCACGGGGCAAAATCATCCCGGTCAAATGGTTCCTATCTGTCCGGAACCGCTCTAGCCGCATTGATCCGATGAGCGGCGCCGGCGAGAAAACCCTCGAAGAAGAACGCGCCCAACGGGCCCGCCTGAGTTATATTCGCCAGTGTTTGCTGGCGCCCGCCGGCGCCATCGTCGGCTATGCGGAGCTTCTCGGCGAAGAGGCGGCGGATGGTGCCTTAGAAGACATGGCCGCCGATCTGGACCGGGTGCTGGAAGCCTCCCACAATCTCTATTCCATGGTCGATCGATTGCTGGCCGGCGATGCGGCGCAGGAATTATTTCATGGCGCTGACTGGCAAGCGGCGCAACAGAAAATGCGCCACGATTTGCGCACCCCGATCAACGGCATCAAGGGTTACGGCGAAATGCTGCTGGAGGATCTGGAAGATTTTGGCGGCGAACATTTGCGGGTTGATTTCGAAAAACTGCTTTCTGAGGTCACCAACATGCTGGCGCGGCTAAACCTGATCGTCGATTTTTCCAAGGGCGGCGGTGATGCGAACGAAACGGGAGATGCGGTCAAGGTGGATGAGAGCATGGTCGCCGGGCTTTTGAAAAGCATCAAGCCGGTTGCGCCGTCGAAACTGTTACCCGAAGAAACCGGCCATATATTGGTGGTCGACGATTTGGAGCCGAACCGGGATTTGCTGTCCCGGCGCTTGAAAAAAGACGGCCACCGGGTGGCCATGGCCGCCGGCGGCGCCGAAGCGCTGGCGATGCTGAGGGCCGGCAGTTTTGATCTGGTGCTTTTGGATTTGATGATGCCGGGCATGAACGGCTTCGACGTGCTCGCCGAGATGAAAAGGGACGAGGAATTAATGTTGGTGCCGGTGATTATGGTGTCGGCCCTCGATGAAACCGACAGCGTCATCCGCTGCATCGAAGCCGGCGCCGATGATTATTTGCCGAAGCCGATCAATCCGATCCTTCTTCGCGCGCGCATCAAATCGGGCCTTGAGAAGAAAGCCTGGCAGGACCGGGAACGGGAACAAAAACGATTTATCCGGCAAGCCTTTTCCCGCTACATATCGCCGGACGTGGTGGACCAGCTGCTCGCCAACCCGGAGAAACTGTCCTTGGGCGGCGAGCGGCTCGAGATCACTTGCGTCTTTACCGATCTGGCCGGCTTCACGACGCTGATGGAAAGCGCCGAGCCATCCGTGGTCTTGCCGGTCTTGAACCAATATCTGGACGGCATGTGCACGATTGTTCGGGATAAAGGCGGCACCATCGACAAAATCGTCGGCGACGCCTTGCATGTATTTTTCGGCGCGCCGGTGGAAATCCCCGATCATGCCGAGCGCGCCGTCGATTGCGCCATGGCCATGGACGAATATGCGCGGATGTTCGAGCAAACCGAAGACGCCCGCCGGGTAAAGTTCGGCGGCACCCGCATCGGCGTTCATACCGGGCTCGTCGTGGTCGGAAATTTCGGCGGCGACACGTTTTTCGATTACACCGCCCACGGCGACACGGTGAACACGGCGGCGCGCATGGAAAGCGTCAATTCCCATCTGGGCACGCGGCTCTGCGTATCGGGTGATACGGCCAAGGCCTGCAAGACCATCCAGTTTCGCCCGGTGGGCGCATTGGTGCTCAAGGGCAAATCGCAACCGGTGGAGGCGTTCGAGCCGGTAAGCGGAATATCGGCGGAAGATTTGGACGCCTATCTCAAGGTGTTCGCGTTGATCAAGGCGGAAGACCCGAATGCTTCCGAAGCCTTGGGGCGGCTTTCGTCCGATGATCTCTTGGTCAATTTCCACTTGCAGCGCCTGGCATCGGGGCAGAGCGGCGCGACGATTGTGTTTGCGGAGAAATAGCGGTCGCTGCGCCTTGACTCTGCCCCGCCCCGTTGCTCCATTGCCGCCGGTGATTCTCAATCCAAAATCTGGAAAATCATGCTGACAATTGTTGTAACCGGTATCCTTTTGGGGGCGCGCCATGCCCTTGAAGCGGACCATGTGGCTGCCGTCGCGGCGCTGGCGACCGGCGCCCGAGGCGCCCGCCAAACCATGCGCCTCGGTCTCGCCTGGGGAATCGGGCACAGCTTGACCATTTTTGCCGTCGGCAGCGTCATATTGCTGCTCGGCGCTACCGTGCCGGAACCCATTGCAGCCATTCTGGAAACCGCCGTCGGCGTCATGCTGATCGTGCTCGGCGCCGATGTGCTGCGCCGCATGATCCGGGGCCGGGTGCACTTCCATAAACACCAGCACGGCGTGGCGGCGCATTTCCACGCCCATTCTCACGCCGGCGAGGGAAGCCATGATGCATCCCGGCACCAGCACCGGCATGAGCGCGCTCTCACCCTGCGCGCCCTATTTGTCGGCAGCGTGCACGGGCTGGCCGGCTCGGCGGCGCTGGTGATGCTGACCCTCGGCGGGATCGGGGCGCCCGGCCTGGGATTTTCCTATATGGCGCTGTTCGGCGCCGGCTCGTTGATTGGCATGGCGGCCTTGTCCGGCGTGATCGCGGTGCCCTTGCGCCTGACCGCATTGCGTCTCACCTGGGCCTATAACGGGCTTACCGCGGTTGTCGGCTTGGTCTCGGTTGGCCTCGGCGGGTTGCTTCTGATCGAACAAGTGCCGCTGATTGGCGGCTAATCCCCGTCTTTCCACGGCACTTCGGCGCCGATCAGGATAAAGGCCATCATGCAGGTCTTGGCCGAGCGGTTGGCCCAGGCATGATAGGTGCCCTGCATGACCACGATATCGCCAGCCGTCAGGTGGGTTTCGGAATCGTCGAGCATTAAATCGATCTCGCCCTCCAGGATCAGCCCGTAATCGACGCTTTCGGTCCGGTGCATGCCCATGGCCCGCGCCGTCGGCGCCCGGTTAATGCCGGGCTGCGGGTTTTCCGATTGCTCGCGGATCATAGTCTCGATCAGTTTTTCGGTTTCTTCGGCGCTGCGCTCGGTCTCCGGCGGAATTTCGAGAACGCGCAAGATCGATCCGCCCATGGGCGGCGTGATACCGATCTCGCGGTCTGCATTGTCGATATCCGAAAGCTTCGCCGGGGTCTCGTCGGTCACCCACAAAAGCGTCGATACCGTGGGGCGCCCCGGCCGCTGGACCTGGTTGGGCGCATCGCCGTTGAACAGGAAAATCGCCTTACCGTTTTCATCGTGGCCGGTCACCACCCGTTTCACTGCGCGTGCCATTGTGTGCCTCCCTCTATTTTCTGACTTTCAGTGTGATTTGGTATTCCTTGATCACGTTCAACTCGATGCGCGCTTTTTCGAGCAATTCCTCGATACTGACGGTCACGTTGCCGTTCTCGTCCTTGAAGCGGTCGTCCGCGGTCACGGTGGCGCTGAGCATCTTGAAATCGGTGCCGGTGTAGATTGCGAGCTGGGTATTGGCGGCCTTGTCATCGCGCCAGCGCTCGTTCACTTCGCGGTCAAACATGGCCAATGTGTCGGGCAGGATGGCGCGCACATGGGTGGGATCGGTGATGAAATCGTCGTGGTGCGGGTGCGGCACATGGATGCGCACCGTCGCGCCCGCCCGGCAAACCCGGTACAGCTCGGCCATGACGCCTAAAAATACATCCGTATCCTGGCCGAGATGTTCGAGCACATGGTTGAGCAAGACCTCTTCGGCGGCGTCATCGTCGAACGGCCAGGGGAAAGTCTCTAAATCGTGCACCACGTCGGGATCGAAATGGCCGTATTTGTCCACATTGACCCAGCCATCGATCTTAGCATCGCCGCATCCGAGGTTGAGGCGCATCCGGCGTTACTGCATCGGTGAGAAGTTGGCGGCGCGCATGATCTTGGCGAACTGCATATCCGGCGCCGCGCCGCCCGCGTCCTGAATGGCCTCGGTGGACCAGATTTTCCCCGCATCGGCACCGGCTAGAATATCGCTCCGCTCAACCAGGCTTTCATAGGCCCAGATATGGACGATTTTGTTCAGCGCGCCCATGTCGGTGTGCATGATGGCCTGGATGGGCAAATCGGTGCCTGCGCCGGAGATTATTTTCTCCCATTCGCCGCGCAGCCCGCGCACCTTGCCCGGCTTGTATTGATCGGTGCGCATCTCATAGATGGGCCCCGGGCTGCCCGGCTGCATCTTGTCGGCAAACGGCATGGCGTTGAACAGTTCCACATTCTGATCGGTAACCGCGTCGCCCAGCCCCGGCGGCCAGGTGGAGAGCTTGTTGACCTCTCGGCGGACTTTTTCCCGGTGCGCCATGTCGTCCCACGGCCAGACCTGGATGATCTGGTTCATGGGTCCGATCTCGGTATGCCAGAAGGCGGCCAGGGGATGGATGTCTTTGCGCGTATCATAGCCGGCGCCGAACCGCTCCAGCACATCGGCGAGAACGCCGAGCCTGACCGTATAGGTTCGACATTCGTAAACCATCACCCGCTCCCCAAGGTCTCATTAGTTTCGCTTGGGATTTTCGGTTTTTTCACCGGCGAGGGCAAGCCAGCCGTTGCTTGGCCTTTTTCTGGTGCGTCAAATGTGGTTTGCTCAATCCATCAACCAATAAGGGGAGGAAAAGATCATGACGGTTCAAGGTGATATCCAAGTCATTGCCATCGAAGAACATTATCTGGATGCGGAAGTGGATGGATTGATGGGCGGCGGCCACAACCCGTTCCGCGAACGATTGTCGGACCTGTCAGATGTGCGCATCAAGGAAATGGATGTAGCCGGCATCGATATCCAGGTCCTCTCCCATTGTCCGCCCGGCGCCCAGGCGTTCGGGTCTGAGGCCGGCGTCGCGCTGGCCACCAACGTCAATGACCGGCTCGCCGCGTTTGTGAAAACCAAGCCCGACCGGTTTTCCGCGTTCGCCACCTTGCCTACCCCCGATGCCAAGGCCTCCGCCGACGAGCTGGAACGCTGCGTCAACGAATACGGCTTCAAAGGCGCCATGGTGCATGGGCTGACCGAGCTGACCTTCATCGACGACAAGCGCTTCTGGCCGATCTTCGAGCGCGCCGAGGCCTTGGACGTGCCCATCTATGTGCATCCGGCGCCGCCGCACCCGACGCTGGTGGATATCTATCTCAAAGACTATGCCGAGGAATATCCGGTTATCCTCGGCCCCGGCTGGGGCTTCACCATGGAGACCGCGACGGCGGGCCTGCGCCTGGTGTTGAGCGGCGTGTTCGATAAATATCCCAAGCTTAAAATCATTCTCGGCCATATGGGCGAGGGCTTGCCGTTTCTTCTCTGGCGCATCAATCACACCATGACCCGGATGGGCGGGCCAAAAGCCAAGACGCTGCCCTTCAAGGAAATTTTCTGCGAGCATTTCCACGTCACCACCAGCGGCAACTTTTCCGATGCGGCGCTTTTGTGCAGCGTTATGGAAATGGGCGCCGACCGCATTCTGTTCTCCGTCGACTGGCCCTATATCGAGAACGCGCCGGGCACAGCCTGGATGGAACAGGTGCCATTGGGGCGCGAAGACCGCATCAAGCTGTTGAGCGGCAATGCCAAGAAATTGTTGAAAATGTAATTTGGGGGAAAAGAGCATGGCTGACCAAGATGCGCCCAGTGTGCGCCGCTATGAAGAGCAACGCTGGCTGATCGATACGGTTATCGGTACCGTCGGCGTCGAATGGGATCAGGCGCGCGTCGTCTATATGAGCGCGCCCGGCGGGGTTGAGGCGATGGCCGAGTTCCGCGCCACCGCCGCCCGCATCCAGAAATACGCCGATATCGACCGCGAATTCGTTACCCAAGCCCGCCGCCGGGAAGCCAAGGCCAAGGCGGCCGAGGATGCCGGCAACCGGGTCTCGGCGCGGGAAAGCTATTTCATTGCCTCGCTTTTATGGGCGACGGCGCGCTGGCCCATCCATTCGGCCACCGAGGCGCTTTTGGAAATGGAAGTGAAGATGAACGCATGCTTCGATAAGTTCATCGAGTTCGCCGACCGCCCCATCGAGCGGGTGGAAATTCCGTTCGGCGATCAGTTCCTGCCCGCCTACTTACATCTGCCGCGCGAGGCCAAAGGCGGCGAATCCTTCCCCTGCATCGTCACCTCGCAGGGTATGGATGGCTGCAAGGAAACGGCGGTGGCCATTTATGGCGACAAGGCGCTGGAACGGGGCATTGCGGTTTTGGGCCTCGACGGGCCGGGGCAGGGGGAATGCTTTTCCCGCCGGGTTTTGGTAACGGCGTTCAACCATGGCGATGCGGTCAGTGCCGCCTATGACTGGCTGGAAGCGCGCGCCGAAATCGACAGTGACCGGCTCGGTTTCCGGGGCACCAGTTTTGGCAGTTATTTCGGCGCCGTTGCCGCCGCCGCCTTAGGCGAGCGGATGAAAGCCTGCGTGCTCGCCGCCGTCTGCCAGGAGCCCGGCTGCAACACCATCTTCAATCAGGCCTCGCCCACCTTCAAGATGCGCTTCATGTATATGGCCGGCTATACCGACGAGGCGGAATTCGATGAGTTCTGCAAGACCATCGATCTTCGCTCCATCGTCGGCGCTATCACCGCCGACGTGTTGACCGTCGCCGGCAGCGATGATGAGCTAAGTCCGATTCAGCACACCTATGATCTGATGGAGCGCATCAAATCCCCCAAAAAGCTTATCGTCTATGAGGGCGCCCGCCATGGATTGTGGCAGGCAACGTCGGTGGCGGCGGGCAAAAACCCGCACAACGCCATCGCCGACTGGCTGCAGGAGCGTCTCGTTAAGGGCGGCGATATGACGTCCGAGCAGGTCCATGTGGACCCATTGGGCCGCGAAACGGTGACGCCTTACTGATCGGTCAGCGCGGCGCCATGCGCAGGGCGCCGTCGATGCGGATGGTCTCGCCATTCAAATATCCGTTCTCGCAGATATGCAGCGCCAGCTGCGCATATTCGGATGCATGGCCCATACGTTGCGGGAACGGCACCGATGCGTTGAGGGCGTCCAGGGCTTCTTCCGGCAATCCGTCCGCCAGCGGCGTCAACAAAACCCCCGGTGCGATGGTGCAGACACGCACGCCCCGGCTGGATAGATCGCGGGCGATGGGCATGGTCATGCCGACGATGCCGCCCTTCGATGCCGCATAGGCAACCTGGCCGATCTGGCCCTCATAAGCGGCGACCGAGGCGGTCATCACCACCACGCCGCGCTCGCCATCGTCGTTGAGCGGCTCGGCGGCCGAGGCGTCAACCGCGAACAGGCGGGTCGCGTTGAAGGTGCCGATCAGATTGACGGTGATAATTTTGGTGTAAAGCTCCAGCGAATGGGGCCCGTCGCGCCCGACAATGCGGTTGCCCGCGGCGATGCCGGCGCAATTGATCAGGATGCGGGCGGCGCCGTTCTTTTCCTTGGCGGCATCGAGGGCGCCTTGTACGGAGGCTTCGCTGGCGACATCGCATTGATAAAAATCGCCGCCAATGCCGGCGGCCACCTGGTTGCCCTTGTCTTCGTTGAGATCGAAGATCGACACCTGAGCGCCTTTTTCGGCCAAATCCTTCGCCGTCGCCTCGCCAAGACCCGACGCGCCGCCGGTCACAATCGCCGCAATTCCGCTCACATCCATATTTTCGTCACTCCTCATTCAAACCCGGTACCGGCAATGATATCCGGTGCCAAGGGTTCGGCAAGCCCCGATTTCCGCAAATCCCGAATAGCCTTGCCCGGCAAAACCCAATACCTATTATCTCAGGTTAACTCTGTCCCCTGGGAGGAACAAAAATGCGTTACGATCTGCACACCCATTATTACCCCGACACTTTTTTCGATGCGGTCCGTAACAGCGGCGGTGAATTCAACTTTGCCATGGACCCGGTGGGGCGCACCATCATCCAATATCAGGGCGCCCGCTTTTTCGGCATCACGCCGCCGATGACGGACCCGGAAAAACGTATCGAGGATATGGACCGGGTGGGCATCGATGTGGAAGTAATATCCCTATCGACGCCGAACGTTTTTTTCGCGGCGCCCGAGGAACAGGCCGGCATCGCCCGCATGGTCAACGATTCCTACGCCGAGCTGGTGGCCCGTTACCCCACGCGCTTCAAGACCTTCGCCTCGATCCCCATGGATGATCCAGACGCGGCGCTCACCGAATTGGAGCGCGCCATGGATGATTTGAAAATGAATGGCGTCGTGCTGCTTTCCAACATCCAGGGGCGGCCCCTGACCGCGCCCCAGTACCGGCCGTTCCTGGAAGAAGCCAACCGGCGCAAGCTGTGCATTTTCATTCACCCGATGCTGCCCGGCAACGCCGAAGCCTATACGGAATATGTGCTGGGGCCGATCTTGGGCTTCACCGCCGATACGACGCTGGCCGCCGCCCGGCTTTGCTATTCCGGCGTCTTGAAGGACCTGCCCGATATCAAATGGCTTTTGGGTCACGCCGGCGGCGCCGTGCCGTGGCTTATGGAGCGCCTCGATACCGGCTATCGGGATTTCGCCGAATGCCAGGAGAATATCGACGAATTGCCGAGCGTCTATTTAAAGAAGCTCTATTACGACACGGTCACCTTCAGCCCCCACAATTTGGGCATGCTGCGCGATCTGGTGGGCACCGATCACATGGCCATGGGCAGCGATTATCCGCACCTGTTGGGTTCCATCGAAAAATCGGTGACCTCGATCGAGGCGCTGCATATTCCCGAGGCGGAAAAGGACATGATCTTCTCGGGAACGGCCTTAAGTATCCTCAATAACCTCTAATATAAGAGCGCCGGCCGCTGGCTTCGCTGGGTGCGCCCAGCCAAGCCAGCAGCGGGTTCTTAACCGCCGTCGATCAGCCGCTTCAGCCAGACCGATATCACCGCCGGTTTGCCGGCGCGGATTTGTTCGAGGCCGCGCTTGATCGCCGGTCCCACTTCCGCCGGGTCATCGACGTTTTCGCCATAGGCGCCGGCCGCGGCGGCTTCGGCGGCGAAATCGATGGGCGGATCGAAATAGCCGCCTTCATAGCCCGATTGGCTCGCATAGCTATCCTCGCCGAAGGCATTTTGAACCGCCAATGTGCCGGTGGTGTAGGAGCGGTTGGTGTAGACAATGGTCAGGAACGGTGCGCCGTAATGGGCGGCCGCCCAAATCGCCGGCTGCGGCGTTCCGAACTGATAGAAGCCGTCGCCGGTGACGCAGACCATATCTTTGTCCGGCGCGCCCATCTTGGCGCCGAACGCCGCGCCCGGACCCCAGCCGCCCGACGATCCCGGATTGCGGATATAGGACAGCGGTTTGGAGCAGCGCAGATATTCGTTAAAGCGTGCCGGTCCCAAAGTGTCGTCGAGGACGACGCAGTTGTCATCGATGGCCAGGCTGATCTGATAGGAGAGCCACAAGGGATCGATGGGCGTGTCGTTCTTGTGGCTTTCCGCTTCGGTGATCAAATCGGCGATGCGCTTGGCCGATGCCACCGCCAGTTTTTCAGAGCGGGCCTTGATGCGCGCCCTGTCGTCATCGGTGAGCAGCGCCTTGGCTGCCGCTGTAATGGCCTGGATGGTGGCCAGGGGATCGGCGGAGATGCGCAAGTTGGCGGTGAACTCGAACGTCGGCACCCGCAAGTTGGCGGGATCGAAGCCGGCCGCCGCAATATAAGCGTCCGCCGGCGGCGCCACGTTGCGACCCTCCGCCCACGGCACTTCCACGTCGAGCACGAACAATGCATCGGCTTCGGCCACCGTATTCTGGGCCTGATAAAGGGGATGGTCGAACGGAAACGAAAGATAGGCGCGCATGGCGCTTTCGGTGACCGCGAGGCCCAACAGTTCGGCCAGTTCCACCAGCGCCGGGACGCATTCGGGATTGCGCCCGGAGCCCGACACCACGCACACCGGATGGGCGGCGGCGATCAGGCGCTCGGCCACTTCCTTGGCGTCTTCGGAATTGGGCGGGCCCACGCGCGGGATGCCCAGCTCGATGGCGCTCGGGAAGTCTTCTTCCCGCAGGGGCAGGAAGGTCAGCTCTTTCGGGATCGACAGATAGGACGGCCCTTGCGGCTCGCTCCTGGCCACCTGGATGGCGCGCGAAACCACGACGCCGGGATTATCCTGATAGGTGAGGCGCCGCTCCCACTTGGTGTAGTTGCGCACGATGCCGTTCTGATCGAAGGTTTCCTGCATCCAGATATGACCGCCTTCGGCGCGCGATCCGTCCATGGTGCCGGGCGCCGAGGTTGGCGGATAGCCCGCCGTCATCAACACCGGCAGGCGCGAGCGCCACGCCGTATGAATGGCGCCGCCGTAATGCAGGGTGCCCACATCCACATGCACGGCGGTGGCGGCGGGGCGCCCGGTGACGGCGGCGAAGCCTAAGGCCGCGTTGAGGCTGATATGCTCCAACGGCACGGTTATCAGGCGCACCGGATTGTTGTGGCCGAGGGCGTGCGCCTTGGCGGTGGCTTCCTGGTAAAATCCGATGTCGGAACCGGATGTGAAAAACAGATGATCGATACCGCCTGCCGCCATGGCGGCGACGATGGCGTCGGCGTAATTGTCGATGCCGGTCTTGGAAGTGCCTTCGGGTTTGCTTTCGTCCGGGCTCATGATCTGCCTCCCTGATATGGCGCTGGTTGGAACGGGCGTTTGCTTATGCCCAGAGGTTAGCAACTCGCCGCGCCGGACGCCAGCACCCAGCATGATCCGGGCGCCGGGTTGCCGGAACCGCCAAGCGTGGCAACCGGTTGAACGATACCCTGAAAATGAAGCTGGGCCTGGAGCGGCTGGGCTATTTCAAGGAGCCTGGGCCGGTCTTCATCCCCGGCGGCGATGACGGCCTGTGGCAGGGCATGCGGGATTTTCAACAGGACAATGGCCTGAAGGTGGACGGCCTCGCCGATCCCGGGGGCCCGACGGTGAAATTCATGAACGCGGCCCTGAAATCGGCGCCGGCGCCGGAGGATTTGGTCGCGGCCAGCCCGGACATTAATACGATCAGCGCAGATGCCGCCGCATCGAACCGGCGGACGGCGCGTTCCCTGGCCAAATCCCAAGACGTGGGCGACGTGCCGGCATCCCTTGTGGCGGCGCTCAAATCCAAATCGGGCAAGGCGAAGGCCGCTCACGCCATCGCCGCGCTCCTTATGGCGTCCGGGGTCAGCGGCAGGCGGCGCATGCGGATGCCGGCGGCGTTGTAGACCGCGTTGGCGATGGCCGCACCGGCCGGGCCCGACGACGCTTCGCCGGCGCCCAAAAATGGCGCGTTCGGGCGCTGCATCAAGATCGCCTCGATGTCCGGAATATTATCGAAGCGCATGATCGGGTAGGTGTCCCAGTCACGGCTGGTGATGCCGTCCTGGTCGTAGGTGACCTCTTCATAGAGCGCCCAGCTTGCCGCCTGGATGAGGCCGCCTTCCATCTGCGCGGCCAGCCCGTCCGGGTCGACCACCTGGCCGGCGTCGGCGGCGATCACGGCCCTGTGCAATTTCACGTCCGCCGCATCGGTTACTTCCAGCTCGATGCCGACGGCGGCGTAAGCTTGCACGTTCTTGTAGCGGGCAAAGCCAAAGCCCCAGCCGCGTCCCTCGGGCGGATCGGTTGCATCGCCGCGCAAGGCCTTGGCGGCGGCTTCGAGGCAATCGCGCCCGCGCGCATCGCTCAAATGGTCCAAGCGGAATGCTACAGGGTCGGCGCCGGCCGCCTCGGCCAGCTCGTCCATGAAGCTTTCGATGGCGAACACGTTGGCATAGGCGCCGAGGGTGCGCATGGCAGACGTGCGCAAGGGCAATTCGCGCACCAGATTCTTGACCAGACGCCGCTCGGGAAAATCATACAGAGGGTCCAGGTTGCGGTGGATGCCGATATGAAAGCCCATGGCCGGTTCCGGCACCGGGGCAGGCAGCGGGTTCTCGACCATGCGCATGGCCAAAAGCCGCGCCGCACCGGCCCGGTTGGCGCCGGGGCGCGGGCGCATCACGTGGGTGTCGGAATAGCTTTCGTGGCTCCAATCCATAATCTTGCCGTCGTCATCAATGGAGGCCCGCAA